>SL_4KL_010_BRINEDRAFT_10000357_pt1 | contig 23239 bp, 23 predicted proteins | sample SodLak_010_BRINE_2_FD_10664 | JGI IMG/M metagenome (IMG submission 10664) | reverse complement strand
GTACTTCCGCTGCCACCGATTGCATCGTTTCCGGTGTTGTTGAGAATTTGCGTATCAACAATGGTACCAGATCCACCTTCTGCACCACGATGTAGTTGGATCGGCGCACCTGCACCATCGTACGAATGGATAATCAAACAGTTTTCAACGCGGATATCGTTTCCTGCTTCGCGAACTCGGATACCACGCATATTAAGCTGACCTTTATGATTCTGTGGGGCAGCATCGTTATTCAACACTACACAGTTGCGGACGATCGAGTTGCTCGAACCGATTCGAATCCCTGCAATGTTGTTGTTGTGTGCAATGCAGTTTTCGATGATAAGTTGTCCATCTGCACCTTTACCAGGTGAACTCGCATAAATTCCGTTGTTCGAGAAATTATGGAAGTAACAGTTGCGAATTTCGACAACGCCAGCGTGATCGCTTGGTGAATAGAATGGTCGTGAGTCTGCACCCTCTTCGGATCCATCTGGGAAGTTAACATTCTCAATAAGAACGTGCCCTGAGCTCGACGCTTCTAGTCGAAACCGCGATTTCTCCGATGGTTTGCCGCGAACAGTAATGTTTCGAACAGCAACAACACCATCTGATGCTTGGATATTATTGCTAAATCGACTATTTTGGAGATTGAGAATAACCTCTCCTTCTCCAACAACGGCTGCATTCGAACTTGCTTGTCGATGGAATCCACGCCCGTTCCAGTCGTACTCTCCCGACGGGATTCGGACCTCAACGTCATCTTCGAAGTAATCTTCAAGGTAACCATCAATTTCGTCACCGTTACTCAACCCTTCGTCACCGAGATTGACAACTGTGCTCGCGTCGACCGAGACCGTAGCGTCCGATTCTTCCTGTGGTTCAAATCCGTTGTTAGCAGTTACTTTACCAACGGTAGCCAGTGACCCTACTGCCGCAGCCGTGAGGGTAAGGTAACGTCGTCGTCCGATAGGCGAATCTTTCTCTGTTCCGTCGTCGGTATGGTTTTCTACCATATCAGGTCAGGTGGGGCTTACTATAATAATATTTTTTACCACGAACGGATGAAAATTAATCAGATTAGATTAATTCAATATACTATACAGAGAGATACATCTCAGATACATATCTAATACCAATATATAGGGATAACAAGACGTTAAATTAAGAAATGTAGAACTACCACGTCGAAAGATTATGCTACTACAAGTAAGCAGTAACAAATAAGGACAGATCGCAAGTATTCCATTCACGCGTGAAGGCGTTGTCCAGTCACCAGCTCTTGGAGGGAGACAGCAGATAGATATCCTATGTAGTATACAGTATGTTATTTCTCCCAAAAAAATTATATATGGGGTAATACTATATTACCAATAACAACCATCGTTATTTTTATATTACTCAAAAGTATTGTAATATGTGTATTTCTGTCTTTTATTTCAGGACTATATAAATAAAATAATTAGACTTGGGATAAGCATCTGAGTTTAGTAATATTTTAAGCTATATCATATCTCAAATATTTATAGAGATACACCGGAATTAGTAATTACAAGCATATACTTGTAATACCGTGGAAATAGTCCATTTACAACTGGTAGGATGAATCATCAATTAACAAAGTAGAGCCTACAGATGGTATGGTATTCATACTCTCACAAAAAGTCAAAACAGAGCTACAAAGAATGAATGTCACATTATTACCAGCTACCAACGAAGAGCACAGAGAAGGAAATCTTTTTTACACTCATGATCATCTCTTGTTTTGTCGCAAAGACAGACTGAACTTACATATGAAGACTACACAATCACCGGGCACGCGTTCAACTGACGCTCGTCCAGAGAACACACGCGTATATTGTTTTGAGCACGAACCGGATGCAGAGCAGACACTAACGGTCTCGCTCGCCCGGGCGATCGCTGCAGTAACAGGAACGGAGCCAGGGTCGCTTCGACCGCGACTGTACGACGTGGTTGATACAGAAGCACTCGAGCAGCTCATTAGACGATCGCGGGAGGCAGGAAGTCAAGTAAAAGTGAGCTTTGAAATTGCAGATTTATTCATTACAATCAATGGTAATAGTCGAATTCTCATTCAAATGCCGAGCACAAGTTAACAAAATCGCAGTACAGTGTAGAGATAGACAGGTGAAGTTATAAATAAATAGACATAATCGGAGATCGTTTTCGGTTGTTACTTAACAAATTTATTATATTTTCCAGCAAGTATTTATACATCAATATGGTACACAATCATGTATGTCAAAGTGGTTAACTGACGAAGAACTAGACAGACTCTCCCGTTTCGCAAATATGCCTGCACATGCACGCACCCCAGAAATGCTGCTCCCAGAGGATGACCCAGACGACAACCCCGAACCGTAGTGTTCAGTTATTCGATCAAATTCTTCGCGCGGATCTCATCCCATAGCTGTTCGCCATGGTCAGTGATTCCGTAGACACGTCCTTTTTTCCGATTTTCAGGTACTAAGAGCTCAACCAACGTTCGATCGCGTAGTCGGCCAAGTGCTCTGGAAACGTGTGTAATTCCAATCCCGGAATCTTCGGCGATCCGAGACGGAGTTGCAGGCCCATCAGAGAGCCGCTGTAGAACAGCGATTCGGTACTGAGAGCTAATCACGAATCCAATTTCGTCCCAATCTTCGGTCATACGTGCCTCCGATGTGTGGTGCGCATATACTGTATCATAGTCTCCTCGTCTGGGTCAAATCCCAGTTTTCGTGTACCGGCTGTGTACCGAATGAATGAATCATTGTACACAGCCGTTATACAAGTAATCCGCCCGTGGGCTTATGAGCATGACGATAGTCAAGGTTACGGGACAATCATATACGGATACATAATGAGTGCGGGAAAGTGACGATTTTGCTATGGCAGCGAGAGACATATTCACGATATGGATTGTATAACAAAGCCAGTGTACTGGTTGGAAACCTGCATGGATGTGTTAGAACCAGAGACCAGAACATGGGACCGACGAGAAACGAAGCGCCAGTGTCAGAACTGCGGGAGCTATGTCACCCGTCAGTTTGTCCGCGTGTTTGGTGCAAATGACGGCGCATTGTATGGCTGTCTACACTGCTTGACGCTGAGAGACCTCCGAGAGGGTGGAGGAAAGAACGCATAGCTGATTACTCATTTTCGAACAGATCAAGCGGGAATTCGCCGCTTGATCGTGCAGTATGCAGATAATGAGCAACAGCAAGACCTGCAAGTGCAGCAAGAACGCCAACTCCAACAACAAATTGGAGTGATTCGCTTGCGGTGACAGTATTTACAGCAATAAACAGCGCGCCTCCAATAAGTACAAGAGCAAGGTAATATTGCTGCCATGGAATCTCTGACTCTTGTCTGAAGTAGTCGCCAATCTCAGTGGCACCACCAGACAATGTTACCAGACCAGACTCAGAATCGTAGTCAATTGCACCTGCATCTTGGAGCTTTGGGATATGTGTCTGATAAAGCGAGACGTATGTTCGTTTTCGTTGCTGGCTCGTGAGCTCGTCGACCGGGATATCGTTTTCCGTCGCTGCGATCTGTGCTGCAAGCTCACTCAAACTTACTGGACCATCGGCTCGCTTGAGATAATGGAGGACAAAACGGCGGCGCGAGTTGCTGAGGAGGTCAAATACGACATCTCGGGACAACGGGCTGTGTTGTTGTTCAGACATTCGAAATCATGTATTGGTTGATAGTTACCGACTGTTCAGCGTGAACACACGGAAGTTCACATGTTCATTTCCATAGCCAGCACTTTGTTACACCTAAGTTAGCGATGCTAATGGATGGTTTGCAGGTGCCATCAATGGAGAAGGCAGTTCATTATAATAATTAATTATTGGTATGTGAGGCGGTGATCAATAGGGCTGTATAGGCACAGTATCAGCTTCGGAACGGGTTCTGTACAATGAATGACAGACAGTTATTGCCAAATCGCGCGTATGCGAAGGATAACAAAGCCACCCTACTGTGAGTATCAGGTGAGAAACGAATGTCATCACAAGATTCAGCAAACAAAAACACCGGGCAGCCCGAGTCGGTCGGAACGCTGCCGATCGATGTGGTGTTGCTTGTTGCGTTTACATTTTCGGCCCTCCTGCTGCTGATCGGAACCAGTTCGACAACCCTCCATACGTTGTTGATGATCCCGCTGCTGTTTTTTATTCCTGGCTACATGCTTGTCGCGACACTATTTCCACACAATGGAAATGTGTCCGGCGATGGAGTCAGGCTGACAACGGTAGAGCGAGTTGTGGTCTCATTTGGGATGAGTATTGCACTTATTCCATTGTTTGGTATCATCCTTGAGCTGCTACCCGTGAATGCGTTCGGCGGAACGTATCTACCAGCAGTGACACTGTTCATTATTGTGTTTGGCCTGCTTGGAACGATTCAGCGAATCCGCCTATCACCAGGGGAGCGCTTTGTAATCTCGCTTCCGTCAATCCGAACACAACCGGATGGGAGTGAGCGATCGACACTGTATGTTGCAACGAGCATTCTCCTCATCGTGAGTATGGTCTTTGCAGTTGGAACGCTTGGGTTTGCACTTGCATCGTTTGAATCCGGTGAGTCATACTCACAGCTGCACCTAACAACCAGTGACGAAACCGGACAACAGATACTCGATGGCTATCCAGACGCGGTTTCGCAAGGTGATAGCATTCCGCTCACAGTTGGATTAGAAAACAGCGAACACGAGGGACAGTCCTATACGATCGTCATCGTTTCAGAACAGATGGTTGAAGAAGATGGTGAGTTAGAACAGATCGATGCAGAAGAGATTGCCCGTTTTGAGCCAACGGTAGAGGCAGGAGGACAATGGTCTGCACAACATGAGATCGATACAAACCGCGTCGGGTTGTTTAGATACAGCTACTATGTGTACACGGGGGATGTTCCGGAGGAACACAATAGTGAAGATGCATATCGACACACGTATGTGACAGTTGACGTGACAGAGTAAGCAGTTGAATACTCACAGCGAGGTAAAGAAGTAAGAAGCTACCAATTCTCAATCATCTGTATAACAAAGCGACCAAACAGGAACACAACATGTGAGACGCTAGCGCAGGAAGCTGGCGGAGTATGTAGTGAGATTCTATGTCCATACCGTATTCACACAAATCATTGCTGAACCGCAAGGAGCATGGCCCCCAAATCAATGTTAGTCGAATCGCGTTCGGTCCCGTAGTAATGCAACAATCAAAAAACGGTGAAAACCAATGAGTATTCCAATTGCAAACCCAGCAATTGGGTCTGAAGAGAGAAAACGCGTCGACGAAGTCCTCGAGAGCGGATATATTGCAGACGGTGACGTTGTCAGAGAGTTCGAAGACTCATTTTCCACCTTCTGTGGCGTTGAACACGGGGTTGCGACGTCAAATGGGACAACCGCGCTTGAGGTTGCGTTTCGAGCCCTTGGGTTAGGAGATGGGGATACAGTCCTCACAACACCATTTTCGTTTATTGCAAGCGCAAATGCAATCCGACTCTGCGGTGCGACCGCAGAGTTTGCGGACATAGATCCAGAAACCTATACACTCGATCCTGATGCAATTCGTGAAAAAATAGAAGAGTTGGATGGATCAGTTGATGCAATACTTGTTGTGCACTTGTATGGGCTTGCAGCGCCGATGGATGAGATCTCTGAAATTGCGGACGAACACGATCTTCTTGTCATTGAGGATGCCGCACAAGCACATGGCGCGATGATTGGTGAAACCAAAGTTGGCGGGTTTGGAGATGCTGCCTGTTTCTCCTTTTATCCAACAAAAAATATGACGACCGGAGAGGGTGGAATGGTTGTCACTGATACTGACGAAGTGGCAACACGCGCTCGTCGATATATCAATCACGGCCGGGTTGGAACTTATAAACACAGTGAGGTCGGCAACAACTTCCGAATGACGAATATTGCAGCGGCGATCGGGCTTGCACAGCTCGATCGGTTGTCTGAGTTCAACGCTGCTCGCCGGATGAATGCGACTGCACTCACAGCAACGCTCCGTGAGATTGATATTGGTCGTCCTCCAGTCGTGCCAGAATCGCATACGCATGTCTACCATCAGTACACCGTATGGGTTGAGAACCGTGATGCATTCGTGTCCTATTTGGATGATGCAGGAGTTGGAACCGGTGTCTACTACCCACTACCAATTCATGAGCAGCCTGCCTACGATTCATATAATGGGTCATTCCCACATGCGGAAAGCGCAGCAGAGCATGTTGTATCCCTCCCTGTTCATCCACAGCTAAGCGAATCAGATCTTGATCGAATCTGTACAGTACTTCGTGCGTACGGACAGCTCAAAGCATCGGTTACTGAAGAGCTGACACCTGAGCGGCTACAGACAATGCAAGCGGAGACAAACACAATGGAGGACTAAGATGGTCGCAGAAACCCTTTCAGCAGGAGTAATTGGTGTTGGATCGATGGGCAGACATCACGCACGCGTTTATCACGAACTTCCCGATGTTATACTGTCGGGTGTTACAGATGTCGATTATGAGTCTGCCAAAACAGTCGCGGAAACATATCGGACGCGATCGAAGTCAGTTAGTGGACTGCTCCGAGACGTAGATTTGGTTTCAATTGCAGTCCCAACACAGTATCACTACCAAGCAGCAATGGAGGCGATAGAGGCAGGTGTCCACGTTCTTATTGAAAAACCAATTGCTGAGACTGCGACCCAAGCAAAAAAGCTAGTTCGTGCGGCAGAGAATGCGGGCGTCACACTGCAGGTCGGACATGTCGAACGATTTAATCCGGCAGTACAGACGGTTATGGATATTATTCCAGAGTTAGAGATAATTGCGATCGATGCGCAGCGTCTTGGGCCACCAGTTGGACGTGAGATCCAAGACAGTGCGGCGGTCGACCTAATGATTCATGATTTGGATATAATTACGTCACTCGTTGATGAGCCGGTCGAGACAGTTTCTGCAGCCGAAACAGCAGCAGAGCAGTATGTGACTGCAACGCTCACGTTTGAATCTGGAATTATTGGAACACTGACTGCGAGCCGAGTGACGCAACAAAAAGTGAGAGAGCTTTCAATCACGGCAAAGGAGTGTCGAGTGAATGTTGATTATGTCTCACAATCAGTGACGATCAGCCGGCAGTCGATACCGGAGTATGTCGAATCTGATGGCCAGGTGAAGTACCGGCATTCGAATGTGATCGAGCGGCCGACAGTCGAAAACGGTGAGCCGCTTCGGCATGAGCTTGAGTCATTCGTCTCTGCTATCAGGTCAAACGGATCACCAGTAGTGAGCGGCGAAGATGGTCTCCGTGCGCTTTCGCTTGCACAGCGGGTTGAGAGCAACAGTCTACAAACAGTGGAGCAAGCACGATGAGCGGTGCAAAGCTATACGGGCAAACCAATACCCACCGAATAAAACGACTCCTTGAACAGGGAGAGACACGAATTGCGGTGTATGGACTTGGCCCAACAGGACTTGCGATGAGCGTTATCACAGCAAGCTGTACAAAAAATGTGATCGGCGTTGAGCCGGATACTGCAATGGCCGATCGAATCGCAAAAGGCCACTGTATCGATCGGGTTGATCCAACACTAAATAAATATGTTCGAAAAGCGGTGGGTGCAGGCGTGCTTAAAATCAGTACAAATACGGAAAATGTCGCAACGCATGCGGACGTCCATATTATTACAGCGCCAACAGGCGTCTACCAAGATGGAACGCCTGATCTCTCGCCGCTTAGAACGATACTTCGAGATATTGGAAACGGTCTCACAACCGGTGATACCGTGCTTCTGGCCTCGATGGTGCCGCCGAAGACAACGATTGATCTGGTCTGTCCAATTCTGATGGAAGAAAGCGGGTTAGACGTCGATACATTTGGTGTTGGTGTCTGTGCACTTTCACCAAAGCGGACGCTGAAAGCGATACGGAATGAGCCAGCGGTTATTTCTGGGATGGACGATGAAAGCGTTCGAGTTGTGAAGACAGTACTTGAATCGCTCACAATGAGTTCCGTGATTGATGGTACCGATCCGACTGTGGTGGAGACAGTCGGGGTAACAGAGTTGGCATACCTGGAACTGCTCGATACGTTGACGACAGAGCTGGCGATTTATTCAGAAGAGCTTGGTGCTGGCATGGCAGATGTATGTGAATTACTTGCCAAGCGAACACATGGTTCAATTCCAGTTCCGGAGGTCGCAATACCAACTGACAGAGCGCTACACTTTTTATTGGATACGACTGCATCAAAGCCACAACCACTCCGTGCGGCGGTTAACACAAATGATGGATTGCCATCACAGCTTGCAGAGATTACACTTACAGAACTGCGTGAGTCTGGAAAGAAACCAACGGAATCGATCGCCCTCATTTTGGGATTACCGTTCGATCGAGATATCTCCTCGCCGGAAGAAGCACACGTCTTCCGGCTTGCACGGACACTCGTCGGAAACGGTGTTGGTGTATTTGCTGCAGATCCTAGTGTGGAACCACCCGAATCGTTCAGGGACTACAAGATATCGCTCGCTGCAGTTGGAGACGCAAAGCCGGATGTGATTTTGTATCTCTCTGATAACCCCGCGTTTGAACGTATTGATTGGGGTGTGTTTGATGACCCAGTCATCATTGACCTCCGGGGAAAACTCTCTGCAGAATCAATCGACCATAGGGTTCGATCGATCGGTCGAAAACCGTAGCAAGCAGACGAATTGAACGACACTCTACTGACGCCCGTATAAGAACAATCAATTTTGGTGATTCTATGAGAACCGAAGTCGTAACAGCCAACAATAGGAGAGCCAAAAGCGTAGCAGGTACGAGATAGTAAAACAGAACGGGTCAGTTGAAACCCTCAGAGAGTTACAGATATGTGTTATAATTCGACGATCTGAGTTTCTGTCTAACGTCTCAAATCCTATATATCGCTATACACACCCTCAGCAGGTTGTGCTGTCGTGTTTCAAAGCTCGGGAGAACACAACCTTCGAAGCGTGATTGGCTGTTGCGATCGGGAACCCATGCATCCGTCCTCAGTATCGCTGAAGACGAGATAGTACACCCACAGGGTTTTCTCACTGTGGATTGTCTATTTAAATATGGGTACTCAATTACGCGTAGGTCCCCCACGTGGTCCAGCTCACGGAACCGCCTCATGAACATTAGTGGCAAAGTCAGCCAGTGGCGAGACTGGTTCCCGGTTCCGAACCGGTCCACAGGATTCGATCTCAAGCGGTGGGTTTTGCTGGAAGCACATCGATTGGCAGTGACAGGAGCGTTGCTGACATTCGTATTCTTGACGTTTATGGGGATCTCGACGATTTGGACCGTCGAAATGCAGGCACTCCTAACCGACACCCCGACCGTCCAGACGATTCTCAATACATTCTTGAGCGGGATGATCCTCTTAGTTTCCATCGTTGTTTCGATCAACTCAATCTCCTCTCACACGATATCACCTCGGTTCAAACCCAAGAGAACAGAATACGGGGGTCGGTAAACTTCCGTCGAGAACTTGGCGAACTGACCGATATCGATGAGAACCCATCCGATCCCTCGTCGTTTCTCCAAGCGATGTCCCACCTCATTAGTGCTCGTGCACAGAGACTCACGAGCGAGGTCGCTGGTCTCGAAGAGAACGTCATTGCAGATGTCGAAGAATATGTGAATTCGGTATCCGAGGCCACCGAACAGCTGGGGGCAGTCGAGGAGACATCCGGCGCGGAGTTCGCCGTTCTCTGGAAAGGGATCGATTTCGACTACGGGTCGTACATCGAACGGTCGCGGACACTCAGTTCATCCTGTGACGTCTCGTCCGAATCGTTCGATGAACTCATCGAAGCGTTTGAACTTTTTGCCGTCGGGAAGGAGTATTTCAAATCCCTCTATTACGCAAAAGAGGTATCGCAACTGTCCCAGACGCTGTTAATCGTCGCGCTCCCCGCGATCCTGTTCAATACCTCCGCAATTATTGCAATCAACGGAGGGGTCCTTCCCGACGTCACGGTTCTAGGCCTCCCATCACTGCAGACGTTTATTACAGTCGCGTTCACAATCTTGATCGCTCCGTACCTCGTGTTGACCGCGTATATGCTTCGACTGTCTACCGTCGCACAATTGACGGCATCAGCCGGGATATTCGCCCTGAAATAATGCATCTTGGGATCCCACTCAGTACGGATCGCTACAGAGACGACGGGGAGCCAGAAGCAAAAAGAAAACGGGGAACTATGACAGCGACGATCGTCTAATCAACACAGCCGAAACAACACCGATCACACCGAGTGAGAAGATCAAGAAGACTGGTAGCTGCCAGCCACCTGATGCACCGGAGAGAGTGTCTGTAAGTTGGGAGCTTGGATCTTCTTCGACGACGATCGTCGTCGTCTCGCCTGCGATCTCAAAGGTATGCTCTCCAGGCTCGTCAATAGTTGTTGGGAACGTGAGCGTTCGCGTCTCTTCACCAGCGACACTAACAGATGTTGTTCCAATACTATCTCCGTTAATTGTCGGCTCCGCATCAAACTGAACAGTCCCAAGACGTGTATTCTCTACAGTGACTGAGACAACAATGCTTTCACCAGCCGTTGCAGGGTCCGGCTCAACGTCGATGTCTGTAATATGTAACTGTTCGGCAGCACCCTCTGTAGGGGTAACGTGAGACAGTTCATACTGGCCAGCTGCAGGGAACCATTCCGAAACTGCATTCTGCATTGTCTCGTTGTCGGTCGTATCTACGGTCCCAGCCGATTCGAGGGAGATGTCGCCTTCAATTTCGATGACTCGATCGAATTCGTCACCATCAGATTGGTCTATTGTAAGAAGGTCAGAATACTCATCTTGGTCAGGAAGCAGTCCAACAGGGATGTGAGACTGTGTTCCAACAGCGACCTGTGTTGCGTCTGTCTCTGCGGAAAGCAACACTGAATCTTCGGACTCATCAACGTCGGCGTCAATGTCAGTCTCTAGTGGGCTCCATTCGCCGTTCTCATTCGCATACAGTTGCAGATCGTTATGATCAGATGTGATGGCCGAAGCAACAGCTTCCGAGAGTGCAAATTGATAGCTGTATGGGCCATCGTCATCTGGATCATGCGAGTCCGCAAAGAGCATAGTATCATGTCGTGGACGGAGAGTATCGGATCCCCCTCATCAGCAACGAACATATCCGTTGTAGCAGTGTATGTCGCACCGTTATCGGTCTCCATATACACTGTTGGTGTATAAGAACCGGCGTCTTCGTATGTGAACTCAATGGATGGGTCACGTGTTTCAAGATCGACACTACCGTCACCATCTACATCCCACTGATAGGTGTCGATACTGTCCTCATCCTCGTGATCAACAGTAAAGCTAACAGACTCATTTGCTGCGGTAAGCGATGTGCTTGCAGACAGTGATGCATCGAGCTGTTCGGCTCCATCACAGAACCCATAGCTGATCGTGACTTCTTCGTCAAGCGAGTCAAGCGGGATTCGATCGTAGGAGCCGTCAGTAAATGAGAGGACCTCCCAATCATCGATCGTTCCGTTGTACCGTTCGCCTTTATCGGGGCGATCGTTTGGCCCATCTCTCCGTTGATCACCATATCGGTGGTATGAATCTTCATTAAATCCAGGCTCGATCGTGAGCTCAAGATCATCTGAGCGCTCAAGACCCCGAAGTGCCATGCCGTCAGTTCGGCCAGTTTGCCAGACCCAACTCAACATCGCAGGGGTACTATCAAAATCATAGATATTATCCTGATTGAGATCGTCGTACTCAATTGCGTAATCATCATCAATCACGGCCCAGTCGTACTCATCCGGCAGTCCGTCGATGTAGAACGTCACAGATCCACCGTGCGTACCTTCTTCTTGATTACGATGGAGCATATCGTGCACAGAGACGAGGCTGATGCCGTCGGGACCCTCATACAGAATGAGGATGCTCGTGTCGTCTTCTTGATACTCAACAGTCCCTTCGGAGCTGTAGTATCGGCCCCACCGTGGATCATCTCGATCGTGATGGCGATGGCGATAGTCGTAGAACTCTTCAACAGTTTCATCACCGGATAATGGCTCAACAGCGATGCATTGGTCACCTTGTGAAATGATGAATGATTCTTCGCTATCGGAGGCACTCGCAGGTGTGACGGCAACCATCGATAGCATCATCATCAGTGCAATGGCGATACAGAGCAGCTGTGTTCGATATTTCATGCTATGATGGTAGTCGTTTATTTGGGAGGGCTACACAAGCAATTCGGGCTGTTCGCACAGTATTGGCGAACAATGTGGTTACGGTTGGATACATAGACTATCTTCAATCGAAAATAAGACCATATTGTTGCTTTGTTATGACGGATAAAACGAAAGACAGCACCCCCTACGAATATGCAACAGTGAAAAGCAATTCATAACAATGCAGTGCTGCGGTGCGTATTGAAATAGGAGACCGGGAAATAGCTATGTACAAGAATAAGACGATCGCGGTTGTGATTCCAGCATATAATGAAGAAGGCTTTGTAGGGGAGGTTATGGAAACTGTCCCCTCCTTCGTTGATCGACTCTACGTAATTGATGATACCTCAACAGATGGAACGTGGGAGGAGATACAGACCACAGCCAAGCTGATGAATGACGAACTGATGGAGACACCCTTCGAAAACCGAGTAGTTGCAATCCAACACAGTGAGAACCGTGGTGTCGGTGGAGCAATAAAAACCGGCTATCAGCATGCGCGTGCGGATGAGATTGATGTGACTGCTGTAATGGGTGGTGACGGACAGATGGATCCAACACTGCTGGATCGAATCATCGAGCCAGTTGTGAATGGGGATGCGGCGTATGCAAAAGGGAACCGTCTTACAGAGCCGGAAAACCACGCACAAATGCCCCGACATCGGCAGGTCGGAAACGGGATACTTAGCTATCTCACAAAGATTGCGACCGGGTATTGGGATATCGGTGATCCACAGATGGGATACACCGCGATATCGCTCGAAGCACTCGAAACAGCCGAGATCGACGAGATGTTTGAGTTCTATGGCTACTGTAATGACCTTCTTGTGCGCTTAAGTATCGCAGAACTCCCGATTGCTGATGTGCCATCACCACTCAAGTATGGTGATGAAACAAGCCATATCAAGTACCATACATACATCCCGCGAGTGTCTCTCATGTTGCTTCGCGTGTTCCTCTGGCGGCTCTACCGAACCCGAACCTCTGCGATCGGAACGATCGTCGCACTCTTATTTATTAGCGGTGCAGTCGGTGTCCTCGCAGGGGCGGTATCGCTTGTCCGAACGGTTACAGGATCGGAGCATGGAGCAATTACAAGTGTTCGAGAAGCAACCGGGGGTGTCGCTCTGTTAGGAGCTGCGATGGCGCTTGATGCAGGTCGAAACCGAAAGCGAAACTGGCGCGAGTCGATCGAAGCTGCTAAGAAGCCGGCAGAGTCACTTCAGGACACAACGAAGACGCCAGTACAAGGTGAAGAACAGTCGGCAGACACCGACATCGAGCAGGTCAACGTACGAACAAACGGAAAGCCAAAACCAGCAGAGTAACGTCGCGGCTGGTTAGCGAATCTTTTTATAAATATTTGAAACGATGTTCATACTTCGAGATCCATCTTGAACCCGGACAAACGGAACAAGATGTGGGCCAAACTTCGATTTATACTGGCTGATCCGCTCATGGTTTGCGCCAACAAGGTCATACTGCGTAAGCCCACGCTCTTTTGCATCTTGCATAATTGTCCACTCCAAAAGATCGTTGACTGGGACTGACGCATCCATTGATCCCCAGCTTTGCCAGCCGTAGATGGTATCTCCGTGTTCGAGCGTTATATGCCCACCACAGAATTCACCATCAACTTCGCACACGTACACACGGAAGACATCATCTGGAAGGTGGTCGTATAGATCGCCAACAAACGATGGAGTGACATTGAATGAAACGTCCTGTTCATCGTGTCGCTGTTTCGTTCGCTCGATGCTTTCTATTGCATCCGATCGATCACCAGCGAATATCTCATACGACGCTGGATCCGTGTTTGTGACGTTTTTTCGAGCATCGCTACTGAACTCCATCAAGATATCATCAGTGGATGGGGTGAGATCAACAACGTAGGTATATCGCGCCGTTGAGTCGTACTCCCGCCACATGAATGGGCGCGGGTCAGTATACCCGATCGCAGTACGAATAAGCGAAAACTTCGGGTCGATCGTTGATTGGACTTCATCGAGACAGCCGTTGACGAACCGTTTATTTGTCCGTTCAAGTCGCCGTCGTTTCAGGTTCCCATTATGAATCAGCGCAGGGCCAAGGTAGCTGATTTTCAAATCCGGTGGTGGAGAGAAAGCAGCACTGACAGGCCCTTTTGAGATTTCAAACACCGGAAAGATGCCAACTGGTTCTTGGCCTTTGAATCCGGCGTAGGGGTGCAGTGTCGCTCCAGAATGCTCTGCAATGACTTCTAATGCTTCGTATCGGTGAAACGGAGTTGCTTGTGCTGTGCGATCGACGAGTTGGTTCCACTCGTCTTCGTCGGTGAGTGTGGTAATTTCAATTCCCATGATTATTCGAGATAGCCGAGATCAGCAAGTCTTGTTTCGACAGCGGTATCGTCCGTTACAGTTCGATCGTCAGCAGTAAATGGAGCGTATGATGTTGCACCGGGATCAGAAATGAACGGAAGGACAGCTCCATCCATCCGATCGCTTGTCATACAGCCGAATAGCGCAAGAATAGTCGGTGCAATATCAAAAATATGCGGAGTTGTTTCAATACCGCGTTCCTTCACATCCGGTCCGGACACTGCAAGGATACCCTCTAGCTTGTGCTCCCACGGCTCAGTTGGCATTCCGAACCGCTCGTTTCGGATTGACGCGGAGAGATACACATCAAATGACGCAGGAACAGTGACAATATCCGGTGCATCATCTACATATGGGCCCGAAAAGACATCTTCACGCGGGAGCACTGCATCAAACACTGGTGATCCATCGGGAGTCTGTAAGCGTACAAGCGAGTTGATTATTGTCTCTCGAACATCTTCATATGACTTCTCGGAGACAACACCATTCGGTTCACGGCCGACAACATTAAGCCGGATTCCCATCTCCGTTCGTGACCGCATATACGCCGTTGAGTTAGCAAAGTCAACCGTTTCAGTCCCTGCTCGAACAACATCCATCGGGACGATTCGAAGCACAGCACCCTCAAGACGAAGTTTCCGGAGGAGAGCACCGATTCGCTGGCTCGTAATACCAACGGACGCAGCGGCTTCAATGGCTTTCTCAGGGAGTGACTGTTTTGCAACGTTTCCTTCCTCTCCATGTCGGAGCTGTTTTCGGGAGATACTGGACCATGATGGCATCCCTCCACTTCCAGCTTCTGTTTGTGTGACACCAATATCATGAAGGTAATCGTTAACACGGAACTCGACACTTTCGTATGGACCAATACCGTGATCGCTCAACAGAAGCGTGTATTCGGGGTCAACCGTATCAAGAATTGATGCAAGTTCTCGATCAACCGCCTTGAACACAGTCTCAATGGCATGGTCACTGTCAGGGAACTCGTGGAAAACAGTGTCAGTCTGTTGGATCTGTAAAAACCCAAAGTCCGGGTCGAACCGATCGGTAAGATAGCGGAATGCAGCACCTCGCATGCCGATGAGCGTATCATACCCGTTGATTCGCTCGGATTCGGTTGCACCGGTACTTAGCTGTTTGTTGTAGAGCCGGTACTCGCCAAGCGCGTCATTGAGGTCATCCCACAGCCCCTCCGGATGACATGTTGGGCTCTCAGGAGCGGTGTATCCAGGAACGATCGCGCCATTGAACTCACGGGGAGGATGGGTAACAGGGGTGTTTACTACAACGCTAGAGAATCCGGACTCTGAGAGGAGTTCCCAGACGGTATGTTCTTTAACATCACTGAAGTTGACAACATCCCAGTCGTATCCGTCGAAACGAAGAAAATCGAACACACCGTGTTTTCCAGGATTAACGCCGGTGTAAATCGATGGCCAAGCACTGGGTGTCCAGGGTGGCAACTGCGATTCAAGCGGAACCGTACAGCTATCCTCTAACAGTGATTCGATCGCTGGGACCGACCCGGATTCAATGAGTGGCTCAAGTACAGGTACTGAAACCCCGTCCAAGCCAAGAACAAGTACACGCATGCGCGTATTGGAGTCAGGCATATACGACATATTCACGAACATAAGGGCTTTGTTATGATCAGGCTTGTACCAGTAGCCACACAGGAAACAGTCCGTAGTAACTGGTATGTATTGAGAAGCACAGCCTCGGATAGTCGATAGTCTCGGTATAACAAAGCGAGTAACAGACACGATACGCATATGAGCGAACAGATAACGAAATCGGATCCGTATACCATTCGTCTGTGTGAGCCCGCAGACATGGATGATTTTCTCTCGTTATATGAAACGGTATTTGGAGACGATGGCTCATCGGAGTGGTTTCAGTGGAAATACATCGACAATCCGTATGTCTCTCATATTCCGATGTTCGTCGCAGAGCACGATGGGAAAATAGTCGGGACACGACCATACCTTGCGTTTGAAATGTATGTCGATGGGAAACGGCTGCTTAGCATTCAAACGGGAGATACAATGGTCCATCCAGATCATCGACGAAAGGGATTATTTACCCGAATGACAGAACGATCGTTCGACTATTACGGTGGGTTTGACGATCCAGTGCTCAAATTCAGTGTCCCAAATGCACTCTCTCGGCCGGGGTATCTCAAACTCGGCTGTAAGGAGGTTGGGCCGCTTACGACCTACTATCGGGTGCAATCACCACAATCGATGGCAGGCTCCGGAGCAACTGGACTGGTTGCGAAAGCGGCAACGCCGATCGCACGGCGATACTACGATTATAAACTAGATTCAACACGAGGTAAAGCGGACAACTCGATTACAGTAACTGAGCACAGCACAATACCGGTGGATGCATTCGTCCGTCTGTATCAAAAAGGGTCACCAGCAGAGATCCACGCAGTACGTGATCACCGTTTCTACCGATGGCGATATGGAAATCCGCAGTGGGAATACACTGCATACACGGCAACCGAATCGGGTGAAACAATCGCAGGAATCGTTATTGGAAGACAGGAGCGCCCAGATGGAGCCGTGGTTCAACTCACTGAGGTCGTACCACATCGAGGCGGCGATCGGCGGACAGCTGGATTATCAACGCTCTTGGGGCACATTCTTGATGTACATCGGGACGCTGCACTCGTCTCTGTGTGTGGCTCTTCGATCCCTGACAGCGTGTTGTCCGCGTATGGATTTCTGTCTGATCAGTCGCTCCCGCTCTCTATTGTTGCAACGCCAACCGTGTTGATTACGCGATTACTCAACGGTGAGGAAAGCCCGCCGTGGACAGTTGGAACAGCGGATTTACGTGAGATGGATGGTTGGAACCTCTCATTTAGCGAACAGAATACAAGCTAGAATACCGGTCGGCTAGATTAGCGGCGATCGACTTGTGTTGGCGGCTGTGGGTTGTTTTGAGTATGGTATTCTGCTGCGACCTGTCCCATCGTTTTGACGGTAAGTTCGTGTTTTGATCGCGCAGTCGATATGAGGTCAAAGATGGCATCCATTCGGTCAACATCTCGCTGGTCACGGATATTATTCGGGTGAAGCCAAATATGAAAGACACCCTCCTCCCCCTCAATGAGGTTCTTAATCCCACGATCAACCTGTGTCACAATTGGGTCGTTCCAAATAGCGTTAGCAACGTCTCGAGGGCGATTATCGATGGTAAATAGAAACAACGATGCTGGGATATTGACAAGCCCATATTCATCGATCGTTGGGGTTACAACCGGTGGTGCAGATATCGTACTATGTACAATTTTTTCCGCAATCCTACCCGCTCGTGATAGCCCATATGATCGCGGTTGTGTCCCTCGGTAACAGCTGAATCCCCACTCTGCAAGGATATCACGGTGTCCAATATTGTTACGAGGAAAGACAAAGGACTCAAACGGCGTCTCATACGATTGAGCTGCTCGAATTGACTCGATGACTTCAGCTCTTGCAACATCTTGGGTTGTGTAGTCAGCACCGAACTCCACATGCGAGAACGTATGACAGCCAATTTCATGTTCAACTGGTGAGGCAACGATATCGTCGATTAAGTCGCGGCCAAATCGGAGATCTGGCCGCGTGATCCACGATGAATGCTCTCTTTCGAACCACTCCGAACCAAGTGGATGTTGAGAGTGAAAGCCATCACAGTCACTCAAGAATAGATGACCGACAATGGCCCATGTTGCGGGAAGGTTATATGTGTCTAAGAGGTCGATGAGTGTGAGCCAGCCGCTTCGACCGTTTTCAAGCCGATCGGCAGGAGGATCCGCAAGATCATGGAATCCCCAACCAAGCTCAGCGTCGATCGAAATCACGAGCGTCCGCATGGTATGTATTGTTGTTGCTGACCCATCTAAAACAGGAGGTTCGTTCTAATTGTTCCACAGAAGTAGTTTCGAATGGACAGCGGTAAGCGCCTACTACGGATTGAATGGTGAGAGTGTATAACAACCGAATGTCACGGAAGTAATCACATAACAAAGCAACCATAGTGAAATCTACGTCCACTGACCCTTCCGTAGGGCTGATCGCTATGAAATATGTACAACTCCCAAATCCACCCACCTCTCAATACGTAATGCGGCTATTTTCAAACGAACAAACAGTAACCGAACCCGGAACCCGGGGTGAAAGATGCGTATGAAACCAACCATTGGAAAAAACGAGACGATACAGGAAGACGTCACGTTTGTAGACACACCAACTGATGCCCCTGCCCCAGATATCGGCGACGATGCAACAATTCGATCAGGGACAATTCTTTATAACGATGTTGAGATTGGCGACCGGTTCACAACCGGCCACAATGCGGTCATCCGAGAACAGACCCGAATTGGTGACGATGTCCTTGTCGGGACAAACACGATAATTGACGGGACGACAACCATCGGTTCTCAAGTGAGCCTCCAAACAGGGGTGTATATTCCAACCCACACAACAATCGAAGATTCGGTGTTTATTGGCCCACGAGCGGTCCTTACCAACGACCCGTATCCAGTCCGAAAGGATGTCGAGCTGGTTGGGCCGACGATACAATCACATGCGTCGATCGGTGCAAATGCAACACTCCTCCCTGATGTAACGATCGGTGAGGGTGCATTTGTCGCTGCAGGAGCCGTAGTACTGGATGATGTGCCCGCAAACAAACTAGCGGTTGGCTGTCCAGCGGAGATACGTGAGCTTCCAGAATCGCTTACCGGAGAGAATCAGCTATGAGCAACAATCCACGAACACCGCTTGAAGCGGTGGATGACCCACAGGCAGTGTCAGATGCGTTCACATCGGGTGCATTCAAAACTGCAGTGTATGGTCTTGGTAAAATGGGACTACCGCTTGCGAGCGTCTTTGCCGATGTCACTGGCGCAGTTATTGGCGCAGATATCGACGGAACTGTCGTTGAGACGGTCAATAATGGGCAGTCACACGTGACAGGAGAGCCAGGGCTTGATCCGCTGGTTGCAAAAACAGTAAACAACGGATCACTGAACGCAACAACTGATCTTGGCGCTGCAGCCGAAACAGCACAGATTCATGTTGTAATCGTTCCAACCCTCATTACAGATGACGGAACACCCGATCTGTCGATCGTTGATAGCGTTACAGAGACGATCGGCCACGGATTGAGTGACGGTGATCTGGTAATCATTGAGTCAACAGTCCCACCTCGAACGTGCACAGAGCGTGTATTGCCGACCATCGCCAATGCAAGTGGACTCGATGAATCCAAGTTCGGTATTGCGTTCTGTCCGGAGCGAACCAAAAGCGGCCGTGCAATCAAAGACATTCGCCGGTCGTGGCCAAAGATCGTCGGTGGCGTCTCCGAAGAAGCAGGAGTTGCTGCGGAAACACTGTATCAGTCGATTACAGAAAATGAGGTTATCCGTGTCTCGGATGCGACCACTGCTGAATCGGTGAAGGTTTTTGAGGGGGTGCACCGAGATGTGAACATTGCACTCGCAAACGAACTCGCAACGTACACAGAGGCGCTCGGCATTAACGTCCGAGAAGCGATCGCCGCAGCAAACACACAAGACGAGTGTGACATTCTTCGTCCAGGTCCCGGCGTCGGCGGACACTGTATTCCGTACTACCCGTACTTTTTGTTCCAACAGTTCGATGCTGAAAGTCCGCTGCTCCGAACGGCACGGAGCGTAAACGACGATATGCCGGCACATGTTGTTGGCTTGCTGGCCGATCGGCTCGCAGACAGAGAGATTGCGATTTCAGATGCCAACATTCTGCTGTTAGGACTTACCTACCGCCCCGGCGTCGCCGAAATTCGAGCCAGCCCGTCGATCAGTATTAGTGAGACATTGACCACGCTCGGGTCGGATGTCTCGATCGTTGATCCGCTGCTTGAGACGTACGACGCATTCTCTGGAACACCGATCGAGATGGACGAGTTGTATGATCGGTCCTACGATGGTATTGTGATCGCAACACCACACGAGGAGTTTGCAGCGATCGACTGGAATCGGTTCGACTCAGCAGTCGTTGTTGATACCCATGGAACAGCGGACACGGTGGTGTCGAAACACGCATACGAGCCGCTTGCAGGTGTCGCAGTCTCAGCCGAAACATTGCGTGAACGATCGTCGATACGGGAGGTGGTCGATGCCCCCTGATTTCACCGATCGATCGTATGCAGCCCTGCTTGATGCAGGCAATGCTGCAGGGTACGAGTTCATCACAGTGAAAGAGTACCTTGACGACTCGCCGCTCCCGGATCGATTTATTATTATCCGACATGATGTCGATCGGAAGCCGGAAAATTCGCTTCGGTTTGCACGGATTGAAGCGCTCAAAGATGTGCGGACGACGTATTACGTGCGAATGATCAAGAAAACGTTCCGTCCACAGCTACTCCGCGAATTGGAAGCACTCGGTCATGAAGTGGGGTACCATTATGAGGATCTTGATCGAGCAGACGGAAACGTTGTAAAAGCCCATGAACATTTCAAGAACAACCTTCGTCGGATGCGGCGAGTCTGTGATGTGCAGACGATCTGTATGCATGGAAACCCACTTACAGCACATGATAACCGAGAGATGTGGGAACACGAATTATATGAAACATATGGCCTTCTTGGAGAAGCATATCTTTCGATGGATTTCGAGGATGTGACCTACTTCTCCGATACCGGTCGGACATGGCGTGATGGTGCACTCAAAGTGAAAGATCACACGCTCGGAGAGGGCGACAAAAATGTACAAGTTGGAACGACATGGGAGCTGATTGATCTCATTACCGACGGGTCGATCGACCGGCTCTGTCTGTTGGTCCACCCAAATCGATGGGCTGGATCAACCGCAGAGCGGGTTGCAGAACAAGGGAAAGATACGGCGACAAATATTGTAAAGTACGGGCTTCAAGCCCCGAAAATCGTGCGAAATGCGGTTCGGTGAATGGCAGATGCAAACGACCAACAACAAACAGATACAACAATGAAAGCACTTACACTTGGACTCGATGGCGCGAACTGGCAGATGTTAGAAGACTGGCTCGAGAACGGAGAGCTTCCGAATCTCAAAGCACTTGTCGACGATGGTATCGGTGGGATTTCTGAAAGCCACCTTCCACCGCTAACAGTGCCGAACTGGAAATGTTACTCAACTGGAAAAAATCCAGGGAAACTCGATGTGTTCCGATTCGATCGAATCGATACCCGAAATCGAAAACACGTTTTTCATGACGCAACCGATTTCAAAAGCGCAGAGCTGTGGGACTACCTCAACGAAACCGGAATGACTGCCGGTGTACTCAATAAACCATCAACATATCCACCACGTGAGATTGATGGATTTATTGTTGCAGGCGGTCCTGACGCGTCGGAGACGACGTATCGATCGCTGGATGATGGCTTCGCAAATCCACCAGAGATTGAAACGTTGCTCCATGATAAACTCAACTATCGAGTACATCCGTCACCGATGATCTCACCAAGCGAGCAGGGTGAACCGGAGATTCAGGCCATTTTGGATCTCATAGAGCTGCGATTCGACGCTGCAGAACTGCTGTTGGACGAGTACGATCCGGACTTCCTCCATATGACCGTCTTTTACAATATGGCGCTTCAGCACTACTTTTGGACGGAAGAGCCGGTATATCGTGCGTGGAAGCTGATCGACGAACGGATCGGTGCTCTTCGCGATCGGATTGATGCCGAAGATGGACATCTGCTCATTATGTCCGATCATGGGACCTGTTTCGTTGAGACAATCTTCTATGTGAACGTCTGGCTCGAAGAAAACGGCTATCTTGAGACAGATGGCAACATTGACAGCGTCTTCCGAAAAGCTGGCGTCACAAAAGAGCGTGCACTCTCGGTTGCAAAGAAACTACATATGGCCGACACGCTTGGGAAAGTCGTCCCAGAGAGTGTACAGCGGATGATCCCATGGGAAGAAGGGATCAAGCGCGATCGGGTGTTGAATGCGATCGACTGGGATGAAACGACAGCGGTTGCGAGCAACCAAGGACCGATCTATCTCACGGTTGAGCGAGACGATCCGGAATATGAATCACTCCGAGAATCCCTGCGAACCGCGCTGCTTGCGATTAAGCATCCACAAACAGGCGATCCGATCGTGACAGACGTGTATCGGGGCGAAGAGTACTACGAGGGGCAATATGCGGAGAACGCACCAGATCTCATCATTGAACAGGCGGCAAACGTCCATACAAGTGATGCGATCGGCCCGGACAGCTGGTTTGCAACGGAAGGCGCGTGGAAAGGTGGAAACATGCCGGAGGGGATCTGCCTGTGGTATGGCCAATCAGTTCGAGATGAGGGAATCTCGCTAGAGGCTCGAATTCACGACCTCGCACCAACGATGCTGCATCTGCTTGGGTCCGAGGTGCCAACAGATATGGATGGAACGGTGTTAGATATATTCGAATCAGGGAGTGAGCCGGATGAACGAGCAGTTTCATACTGTGATCCACTGATGAAAACAGAGGAGAGTTCCGTAGATAGTCATGAGGAGGTGCAAGCCCGGCTAGCCGATCTCGGCTATCTGGAGTGAGACAGATGCGGATTCAGTTTGACGTGACTCACCCCGCGCACGTCCATCTGTTTCGACACGCGATCTACGCCCTCTGTAGAGACGGCCACACAGTTGGTGTGACCACGCGAGA
>SL_4KL_010_BRINEDRAFT_10000356_pt1 | contig 23286 bp, 16 predicted proteins | sample SodLak_010_BRINE_2_FD_10664 | JGI IMG/M metagenome (IMG submission 10664) | reverse complement strand
ACGACCTCCGTGCGGAGCTTCGCGACCGGTTCTAACTGCGCTCGCGGTGCTGCTATCGCTCGCGTTCGAGCTCTCTATCGATGTCGTCGAGGTCCTCGTTCTCGAGCTCGCGAGCGATCCGCTGTTCGAACTCCGCCTCGCTGATCTGTCCTTCGACGTACTGCTGACGGAGCCGATCCTGTCGGCTCTGCGAGCCGCCGGCGGAGGACGACGACGATGACGACCGCGAGTTGCCGATCGAGTCGGTCGAGTACGCGTCGTCGCTGCTGCCGAATATCCACGAGCCAGCTTTATAAGCGATATAAACGATCCCGAGGAGGATCGCGAGCGAAACGATCCCCGAGATGACCGCCCACGCGAGACTCAAGAGTGCAGAGACCACGGAGACGACGATACTGACCGCGATCAGGATCGCGATGGCGATGGCGCCGTAGTAGAGGGCCTTTTTGAGTGCCATTACCCCATTGTCGCCGCCCCGAGCGCAAGTAGTTTTGGCCGGGGCGACACGCAGTAATAGACACTCGTACCGAGCCGATCCGGGGAGAGGCGTTTTTCGTCCCGATATCAAGATTTATTCGCGGGTGTACCTTCTCCCGAAAAGAGATGTCTCGACTCGTGCCCGCAGGCAGCGTGACGACACCACTCAACGCTCTCACAAGGGGCGATTCGTGACCGAAGACGATCGCCCGGCGGTCGGCCGCCGGACGGTTCTGGGCGCGCTGACTGGGGTCGGAAGCGCTGCACTCGCCGGCTGTTCGGCTCTGGATCCGGCTGACGACGACTCGACAAGCGAACTGGATACCGCTCAGGCCCGTGAACTCGCCGAGCGATTCGCACCGACGCTGTACTTCGACGAGTACGAGAAGTGGTTCCCGACGGATCCGCGGCCGTACACGAGCGAGCCCGACGGAGAGCCCGTCGTTCACGGTTTCGACGCGGTCGAGGGATATCACGGGGCTGACAACGAGGACGAACCGCCGGAGCCGGCGGCCTTCTACCACGCCGTTCAATACGACGACTCCTCGCTCGTCGCCATCCAATACTGGTTCTACTACGTGTTCGACCAGTTCTCCTGTAACTTCCACTGGCACGACTGGGAAGTGCTCCACGTGTTCGTCGACGTCGATACCGGTGAACCACAGCTCTACGTCGGGAGTTCACACTCACGGGACGTTCCGAACAACGAGTTTCTCGATCCCGATCCGGCCGTCGTCCCGCGTATCCTGCCGGAGTTGGGCTCGCACTCTTCGACGCTCTCCGTCAACGAGGTCCCCGACCGGTTTCAGCGAATAGGCGATGACGACCTCCTCGCGGACGTGACGAACGAGACCATTGACCGGCTCGCGGACCTCGTCGACGTTCCCTTCGCCTACGGTCTGCCACGGGACGAGGGGGTCCGGCTACCGATGGTGATCCCGGAACTCGACGGCGTTCCGCTGTACGAACACGACGCGGTCCCGTCGTTCACCCGGGAGTCACTCATCGCCGAGGAGCTGACGGTCCGTTCGCTCACCGAACTGGAGTCGCCGCCGACCGACCTCCCGCTCCGGGAGCCAGGGCTCGTCTTCGAACATCTGGAACGAGACGGCGGCGCAGACGTCGGGTACGCGTTACATCCGACGAGCGAGATCGATCACATCACGGGGTTCACCGGACCGCAACTGAGCTTCGAGTTCCCCGTCCCCGACGTCGTCGAGGACGCCGTCTCACACCACATCTCGACGACTGGGACGCCGTGGGACCAACCCCGCTACGATAACCCCGCAGCCGATATCTCCGCGTCGAGCCACCGCGAGGCGCTGTCGGACCGATACGACGCCATCGGTGCCCCGGCGTCTGTCGACACCGTCATCGCCCGCATCAGCGAGACGACGACGAGCGACGACGCCCCCGAAGACGAGGGGCTGACGACGACGAATGCACCCCTCGAAGGCGTCGCGCTGCTCGAAAGCGACCCCGAGATGCGGCCGACCTTCGGCGGAGTCGCGACGTTCGGAGACGTCGAACCGGGCACACATCACCTGACCGTCAACGCGGCTGGCACCGCACCGCATCGCGAGCGACTCACGGTCGGGGACGGCGAGGCGGACACCGATGCCGACGAGGACGACGACGCCGAGGACGACGACGCCGAGGGCGACGACGACGCCGAGGGTGGCCGCTACCGACGCGCCGGCGTCGACGGGCAGGTCCCGCTGGTCGCCCGTGACAAAGCGACGCGACTGGAGCTCGACGACGGTGACGTCGACACCGACATCGTTCGGTCAGCCATCGAAGACGACTTCGCCGGCCGGATCTACGACTCCGCGGTCGACGGCACCGATACCGTCTACGTTCACGAGGGCGGTGCGTACACGACCGAACTCCGCGACGGCGACGCCGAGATCGGTGCGGTCCGGGTGAACCCGGACCCGGGGTCGGGCGAGAGTATCCGTATCGACCGCCCGGAAACCGGGAAAGCGTCACTCGCGGCGTTCCTCGCGGACATCTCCGAGGAGACGCGTGCGTCGGTCGCAGCCGTTGAGAGGACCGACGATGAGACGGACGGAGGGAACGGCGCACGCGGAACCGACGACGGAGGAGGTTCAGAAAATGCGGTGCAAGGACTTGAGCGGGCGCTCGAGGCGGTCGTCGAAGCCGCCACGCGGGCCGAGCAGCGGGCGAGAGAAGGGGACCAGGACGGAACCGACCGACAGTTGGCGGCCGTCCGAGACCGGCTAGAGCGAGTGACTGAACGGCTCGAGGCGGCGAGCGACGACCTGCCGTCCGACCTTTCGAACGCCGCGGCGAACCGGGCCGAACAGGCCGATCGGCGGGCCGAACAGGCGCAAAACGCGGGGAAACTGTAGCGACCTCGGTCGACGCCGATAAGCGCCCGACGGCACCGCCCACGTCACACCACATCGGTGGATGGAAAGCTATACGACGCCGACCCCACCACGAGTATATAAGCAGATGTCTCAGGAGGGTTACGACCACACGACGGTCGAAAATCGGTGGCAGGAGGCGTGGGACGACGCCTCCGTGTATCACACGCCGGACGAGGCCGACGACCCGACCTACGTGTTGGGGATGTACCCGTACCCGTCCGGGAAGCTCCACATGGGTCACGTCCGAAACTACACCATCACGGACGCGTACGCTCGGTACCGCCGGATGCGTGGCGACGACGTGCTCCACCCGATGGGGTGGGACGCGTTCGGGCTCCCCGCGGAGAACGCCGCCAAGGAGCGCGACACCAACCCCCGCGACTGGACGTTCGACTGCATCGACACGATGCGCGGCCAGATGCAGTCGATGGGGTTCGGCTACGACTGGGACCGCGAGATCACCACCTGCACCCCCGACTACTACCGGTGGAACCAGTGGCTGTTCCGCCGCTTCCACGAGGAGGGACTCGTCGAGCGCCGCGACGCCGAGGTGAACTGGTGTCCGTCGTGTGAGACCGTCCTCGCGGACGAGCAGGTCGAAGGCGACGACGAGCTGTGTTGGCGGTGTGACACGCCGGTCGAAGGTCGCGAACTCGATCAGTGGTTCCTGCGGATCACGGAGTACGCGGACGAGCTGTTGGAAGCCATCGACGACCTGGAGGGGTGGCCCAACTCGGTCCGTCAGATGCAGCGCAACTGGATCGGCCGACAGTACGGGACGACGCTGGAGTTCGCCATCAACGGCTACGGCTCGGTCGAGGCGTTCACTACTCGCGTCGACACGATCCACGGCGCGACGTTCTTCGCGCTCGCACCCGACCACCCGATAACCGAAGAGCTGGCGGCCGAAGACGACGCAGTCCACCAGTTTGTCCACCACGAGGCCGACCCGGAGGGCGACGAGCCGAACGGCGTCGAGACGGGGCTGACCGCCACCAACCCCGCGACCGGCAAGGAGATCCCGGTTTACGTCGCCGATTTCGTGCTCTCGGACGTGGGTACGGGCGCGCTCATGGCCGTCCCCGGCCACGACGAGCGCGACCACGCGTTCGCCGAGAAGATGGGCGTCGACATCGTCCCCGTCGTTGCCCCCGAACCCGACGATTGGGACGGTGAGACGATTCCCGACGCTCCCGACGTGAGCGAGTCGGCGTTCACCGACGACGGCGTCGTGATCAACTCCGGCGAGTACAGCGGCCTCGACAGCGAGACGGCCCGCGAGCGGCTCACCGAAGCGATCGAGAGCGCCGCGGAGAGCACGCAGTACCAACTGCGCGACTGGGGCATCTCCCGCCAGCGCTACTGGGGCACCCCGATTCCGGTCGTCCACTGCCGCGACGAGTGCGGCTCGGTGCTGGTGCCCGAGGAAGACCTCCCCGTGGAGCTCCCGGAGTTCATCAACACGACCGGCAATCCCCTCGACGCGGCCGAGGAGTGGAAACAGACCACCTGTCCGGAGTGCGGCGCCGCCGCCACCCGCGAGACGGACACGATGGACACGTTCGTCGACTCCTCGTGGTACTTCCTGCGGTACGTCTCGCCGGGACTGGAAGACGCGCCCTTCGACCTGCCGCGCGCGAACGACTGGATGCCGGTCGACCAGTACGTCGGCGGCATCGAACACGCCGTGATGCACCTGCTGTACTCGCGGTTCGTCACGAAGACGCTGGCCGACCACGAGGGGTTGGCCCACCGTGAGCCGTTCACGAACCTGCTGGCGCAGGGGATGGTCCAACTGGACGGCGAGAAGATGTCGAAATCGGTCGGCAACACCGTCTCTCCACAGCGGATCGTCGAGGAGTACGGCGCGGACACGGCCCGGCTGTTCATGATGCAGGCCGCCCAGCCCGAGCGCGACTTCGACTGGAGCGAGGAGGGCGTCAAATCGACGTACCGATTCCTGACTCGGCTGACAGACCTCGTCGAGGCGTACGCCACGGACGATACCGACCTGACCGGGGACAAGGGCCGGAATACCGTCGACGACTACGTCGCCGACGAGGTCGACGCCGCCGTCGCCATCGCCGGCGCGGAGTACGACGACCTCACGTTCAACGTCGCGCTGCGCGAGGCGCAGGATCTCGTTGGGACGCTGCGGAGCTACCGTGAGTACGCCGAACCGCATCCGGACACGTACGAGCGCGGGCTCCACGTGGCAGTCCGGCTGCTCGCGCCCGTCGTCCCGCACCTCGCCGAGGAGCTGTGGGAGACGCTGGATCGGGAGGGGTTCGTCGTCGAGGCCGATTGGCCGACCGCGACGGTCGACCGCCAGACCGTCGAGCGCCGTCGTCGGCTGGTCGCGAACACCCGCGAGGACGTCCGGGATATCATCGAGGTCGCCGGCATCGAGGACCCGGAGCGGATCGACGTCGTCGTCGCGCCCGACTGGAAGTACGACGCCCTCGAAATCGCCATCGACAGCGACGCCGACAACCTCATAAGCGAGCTCATGCAGGAGAGCCACATCCGCGAGCAGGGTGACAGCGCGGCCTCGTACGGGCAGGACCTCCAGGCGAACCGCGAGGCGCTGCGGGAGACCCTGTCGGGCGACAACGAGTACGGCGCACTGCGAGCGGCCGCGTGGCTGATCGAGCGCGAGTTCGACGCCCCGGTCCGCGTCGAGCGCGCCGCGGACGCCGACGAGTCGGTGGTTCGGAAGGCCGAGCCGGGACGGCCGGCGATCGACATCGTGGAGTAGCGACTCGGCCGTTTCATTTTACATCGGTCTCCCGGAAGCGATTAGTCGGCGGCGACACCCGATCCCGTATGAACGACCCCTACGCTCCCGCTCGCGACGCCCTCGCCGGTGAAGGATCCGGCGGTGGCGCCGTAGCCGCCGACCCTGCCGTTCTCGCCGCCCGCCTCGACGACGCCGACCCACTCTCCGGGTTCGCCGACCGGTACCACGTCCCGGGAAACGCCCTCTATATGGACGGAAACTCGCTCGGTCCCGCGAGCGACGCGTCCCTCGCGGCTCTCGATCGGGTTGTCAACGAGTGGCGCGAGCGGCTTATCGAGGGATGGACCGATGCCGACCCGCCGTGGTTCACCGTCGGCGAGCGGCTCGGCGAGGCGCTCGCACCGCTCGTCGGTGCCGACCCGAGCGAAGTCGTCGTCGGCAACTCGATCACGGTGAATATCCACACGCTCGTCGGCACGTTCCTCGACGAGTTGCTCGCGGGGAACGGTCCGGAGCTGGCCGGGGTCGACGCGGCCGACGGGACGTGGGAGATGGACGGGGGCTCCGAAGTCGTCCCCGCCGTCCTCGTCAACGAGCTCGATTTTCCGTCCGACCACTACGCGATCCGCGCACAGCTGCGACAGCGCGGGATCGACCCCGACGAGAAGCTCCGGGTCGTCGAGAGCCGCGACGGGCGGACGATCGACCCTCGCGACATCGAGGCCGCGCTCGACACGCACGACGATATCGGAATCGTCTGGATGCCGACCGCGCTGTACCGCTCCGGCCAGCTGTTCGATAGCGAGCGAATCGCCGCCGCTGCCCACGAAGCGGGCGCGTACGTCGGGTTCGACGCGGCCCACTCCGTGGGGGCGGTGCCACACGAGTTCGCCGACGCCGGCGTCGACTTCGCGGTCTGGTGTACGTATAAATACCTCAACGCCGGCCCCGGATCGATCGGCGCGCTGTACGTCGCCGAGCGGCACCACGGACTCACGCCCGCACTCGCCGGCTGGTGGGGCCACGAGAAGGCGACCCAGTTCGAGATGCGCATGGAGTACACGCCGGCGGACTCCGCGGGGGCGTGGCAGATCGGGACGCCGCCCCTGTTTGCGGCCGCACCCTTGGAGGGCTCCGTGGAACTGCTGCAGGAGGCCGGGATCGACCGGCTACGCGAGAAGTCGCTCGCGCTCACCGATCTCCTGATCGCCTTGGTCGATGCCCGGCTTCCCGAGGTCGCCGTCGGGACGCCCCGGAATCGCGACAGCCGCGGCGGTCACGTCGCTTTAGAATACCCCGACGCGGAGCGGCTGAGTGCGGCCTTGAAAAGCCGCGGCGTGATCGTCGACTTCCGACCCCCGAACGTGGTTCGGGTGTGTCCGGCCGCACCGTACACCTCGTTCGCCGACGTGCTCGAAGTCGTCGACGAGATAGAGGCGATCCTCGAGTCGGGGGCTCACGAGGCGTACGAGTCGAGTGAGGGTGGCGTGACGTAGGCGACGAGTGCATTTATAAGCCAAATTGCGGTGGCGCGTGCCCACGAGCGGCCGTAGGCCGCGAGTGGCACCGCGCGAGGGACGCGGCGAACACGAGCGGCGAAGCCGCGAGTCGTGAGCCGCGAGGCTGGGGAGGTGCGAGGTGCGGTTGCTGTGCGGGGTGGGGCTCAAAGGGGCAGTCACCGGCGCTACGCGCCGGTTGCAAGCGAGAGCTTCGCTCTCGCCCTGTCGCGAGGACGAAGACGCGCGATGTAAGGACCGCAAGGAGGGAGCGCGAGCGACCGACTGAGGACCGCAACGAGCGAATCGAGTCCTCGCGACTGGGGCTTTGGAAGCCGTCACCGCAGAGTCAACGACTTATAACCGAGCGACTGGGGCTTTGGAAGCCGTCACCGCAGAGTCAACGACTTATAAACGAGCGACTGGGGCTTTGGAAGCCGCCACCGTCGATCGCCCGGCAGCGATCGAAAACCGATCACCGATCACTGATAAGTAAACCTCGCACAGCGACGCGCTTAATCGGCTGAACCCCCAACGTCCGACGATCAGCTAATGCCGGAACCGTCGGGGATGGACGCGTTCGCGCACCTCGGGAGCGAGGTCCGCGAGGCGCTCTCCGAGCAGGGCTTTTCCACGCCAACAGAACCCCAACGCGAGGCGATCCCGCCGCTTGCGGCCGGAAAGAACGCCCTCGTGCTCGCGCCGACGGGAACCGGAAAGACGGAGACCGCGATGCTCCCCGTTTTCGACGCGATCGTCGCGGCTCGCGCCGCGCCGGGCGAACAACCCCGATACGGAATCTCCGCGCTCTACATCACGCCGCTCCGGGCGCTCAACCGCGACATGATGGACCGGCTGGAGTGGTGGGGCGACCGACTCGACGTCGAGGTCGCAGTGCGTCACGGCGACACCACGCAGTACGAACGAAGCAAACAGGCCGACGACCCGCCCGACGTGCTCATCACGACGCCCGAGAGCCTCCAAGCGATTCTGACCGGCTCGAAGATGCGGCTCGCGCTCGAAGACGTCGCCCACGTCGTGATCGACGAGGTCCACGAGCTCGCCTCCGCGAAACGCGGCGCGCAGCTCACGATCGGGCTCGAACGCCTCCGCCGCGTGGCGGGGCCGTTCCAACGGATCGGCCTCTCCGCGACCGTCGGGACGCCCGAGGAAGTCGGGCGGTTCCTCGTCGGCTGCGGCCGACGCGATCCCGATCGCCCCGGGGACCGCGAGTTCGAAATCGTCGAGGTCGCGGCCGGCAGTCGGACCGACGTTCGGGTTCTCGACCCGGAGATAACTGAGCGAGACACTACCCTCGCCGGCGAGCTCGCGGTCGACGAGACGACGGCGAGTCACGTCCGGACGATCCGCGAGATCGTCGCCACCCACGAGTCGACCCTCATATTTGTGAACACGCGTCAGACCGCGGAGGCGCTCGGATCCCGATTCAAAACGCTCGCCGAGCGGGAGCGGAACGGCGTGAACGACGGAGCGGTCGACGACCCCACCGAGATCGAGGTCCACCACGGCTCGCTCTCGAAGGACGTCCGGATCGACGTGGAAGACCGGTTCAAGTCGGGCGACCTCGACGGGCTCGTCTGCACCTCCTCGATGGAGCTCGGCATCGACGTGGGTCGCGTCGACCACGTGGTTCAGTACGGGAGCCCCCGCGAGGTCGCCCGCCTGCTTCAGCGCGTCGGCCGGGCGGGCCACCGCCGCGATCTGGTCTCCGAGGGGACGGTCGTGACGCAGGGCGGCGACGACACGCTGGAAGCGCTCGCTATCTCCCGCCGAGCCGACGCAGAGCTGGTCGAACCGGCCGCGATCCATCACGGGAGCTTGGACACGGTCGCCAACCAGATCGTCGGCGTCGTGATGGACGAAGGCGACGTTCACGCCCGCGAGGCGTACGAGATCGTCACGAACGCCTACCCGTTCCGCGACCTCTCGGAGCCTCGGTTCCAGGAGATCGTGCGCGAGCTCGACGGCAACCGCCTGCTGTGGCTCGACGAGGCGTCCGACACCCTCGAGAAATCGGGCGGGACGTGGCAGTACTTCTACGCGAACCTCTCGATGATCCCCGACGAGTCGACGTACGAGGTGTACGATATGTCCTCCCGGCGACAAATTGGCACCCTCGACGAGCGGTTCGTCGTCAACTTCGCGGGCCCGGGCGAGACGTTCATTCAGCGCGGCGAGATGTGGCGAATCACGGAGGTCGACGAGGAGGAAGAGCGCGTGAACGTCACGCCGATCGCCGACCCCGCGGGCGAGGTCCCCTCGTGGATCGGTCAAGAGATCCCCGTCCCGAAGCCGGTCGCCGAAGAGGTGGGGCGGATCCGCGGCGAGGTCGCCGCCGCACTCGACGCCGGAAGCACCCCGAAGGCGGTCGCTGCCGGCCTCGCGGAGCGGTACCCAGCCGACGAGCAGACGATCGCGACCGCCCTGAAACCGATCGTCGATCACGTCGGCGCCGGGCATCCGGTCCCGACCGATGAGCGTCTCGTGATCGAGGGGAGCGCGCGGACGGTCGCGGTCAACGCGACGTTCGGTCACGCGGTGAACGAGACGCTCGCGCGCCTGCTCGCGGCGCTCGTCGGGCAGCGCACCGGCTCGTCTGTCGGGATGGACGTCGACCCGTACCGGATCGAGTTCGAGGTGCCACACGGCGTCGACCCCGGCACGTTCCGGGAGGTGTTAGAGACCACGGACCCGGAGCGGTTGGAGGCGTACCTCGAACTCGCGTTGAAGAACTCCGACGCGCTGAAGTTCACCCTCGCGCAGGTCGCCGCGAAGTTCGGCTCGGTCAAGCGCTACCGCGAGGGACGGGGGCGGTTCGGCGGCGACCGCCTCCTCGCGGCGCTCGAGGGAACGCCTGTCTACGACGAGGCCCTCAGAGAGGTGTTCCACGCCGACCTCGCGGTGTCGGAGACCGCAGACGTGCTCGCCGCGGTCCAGTCGGGAGCGCTCGACTGTGTGATCGCCCGCGAGCGAACCTCGCTCGGGACGGCCGGGCGCTCTGCAGGGACCGAGTTCCTCGTCCCCGAGAACGCCGACGCCGACGTGATAGAGACGATCCGCGAGCGCATTCGAAACGATCGAGTCATCCTTTTCTGTCTCCATTGTACGGAGTGGAAACACACGACGAAAGTGCGTCGCGTCCGCGACCAGCCGGAGTGTCCGAACTGCGGCTCGACTCGCGTCGCCGCGCTTAACCCGTGGGACGACGAGACGGTCGCAGCGGTCCGTTCGACGGAGAAAGACGACGAGCAGGAGCGCCGGACGAAGCGCGCACACCGCGCCGCAAGCCTCGTCCAGACGCACGGCAAGCGCGCCGTGATCGCGTTAGCAGCGCGGGGTGTCGGGCCGCACAACGCCGCGCGGATCATCAACAAGCTACGCGAGGACGAAGACGAGTTCTACCGCGACGTGCTTCGCCAAGAGCGCGAGTACGCGCGAACGCAGTCGTTCTGGGACTGACCGACGCGAGCCTCGCCGAGCGCTCGGATCAAAAGGGTACGGCCAGCCGATCTCTCGAAGGAGCCGTCACGGACCGCTTTCGGAGGAGCCGTCACGGACCGCTTTCGGAGGAGCCGTCACGGACCGCTTTCCGAGGCCGCTACTCGTGGCTCATCGACGAGCTGCCGTCGGCGACCCTGTCCCGGACGCCGCGTCTGAGGTCTCCGAGCACGTCCGGCGGGAGCCCGCTGACGAGGAGGAAACCGGCGAAGATGAGGCCGAACCCGGCCACGGCGAACACGGAGAGCGTCTCACCGAGGAGGAGCCAGCCGCCGACCGCGGAGACGACCGGAACGAAGTAGAACAACAGGTTCGCGCGCGTCGCTCCCACCTCGTCGATGAGTGCGAAGTAGGTGAGGTACGCGACCGCGCCGGAAAACACGCCGACGTACAGCAGGGCCGCGATCGCGACCGGCGGCACCGAGAGTCCGACGACGGGCTCTCCGGCGGCGTAGCTGAGCCCGTGCGAGAGCAGCGCTGCCAGGGGCACTCCCCAAACCGTTCGGGCCGTACTCGACAGCGTCGCCTCGCTCCGCCGGATCAGCACCGCTCCGAGCGCGCTCGCCACGGCGGCCATGAACAACAACGGAACGCCGAGTCCGCCGCCGAGCAGCGACGCGGAGTCAGGGTTCGCAACGAGAACGACGCCCACGAGACCGAGACCCATTCCGGCGATCCCCCGAACCGAGAGGCGTTCTTCGGAGAGCAAAAGCGCCGCGAACACCGGCGTCAAGATCGGGTTCAGACTGAAAATCACTGCGGCCACGCCGCTCGTCACGTACTGTTGACCGACGAACAACAGCGCGTTCGTCAGCCCGATGACGATCACACCGGTCGCGAGGATGCCGACAACGTCGCCGACGGTCCGCGGGCGGAGCTCCGCCCGAGAGAGGCGCGTCGCGGCGAACGCCGCGAGGACGACCGCGCCGATGTCGAAGCGCACGGCGACGAACAGAAGCGGTGGGATGTACGCCAGTCCGGCTTTCGCCGCGACGAAGGTCCCGCCGAAGAGGACGGCGGAAACGACGAACAACACACCGGTTCGACGGGTGAACACGCTACCGTGACACCTCGAAACCGATCCCGGACGAACGTTCGCTCAAGCGGGAGTGTTCCGTCACAATATGCAGTTCGAACCCGACACACATAACGAAATCCGTGAAAAATTCCGCAAAGAGAAACGATCGACACGGATTGTTCTTTTTTCACGCCGTGAAACGCCAGCGGGGAGCGAAGCCGGTTTATCTCGCTGGCGGCTGGGTCCGGTATGGAGGGCCCGCTCGAAGAAATCGAGTTTCTCGCTCGCTCGTCGAACCGCGTCGAGGTGTTACGGTTGCTGGCGGCCGAGCCGCGGACGCGGCGAGAGCTCGCGACCGCCACCGGGGCGTCTCAGGCGACGCTGGGGCGGATCCTCGAGGATTTCACAGACCGGTCGTGGGTTCGGCGCGACGACGCGAGATACGTCGCCACGGCGACGGGAACGCTCGTCGCCGACGGGATCGGTGACCTCGTGGGCGTCCTCGAGACGGAGGCCAAACTGCGGGACGTAGTGGCGTACCTCCCGACTGCGGCGCTCGGATTCGATCTGCGTCGCCTCGCCGACGCGACCGTGACGGTTCCGAGCCGAACGCGTCCGAGTGCCCCGCTCCAGCGGGTGCTCGACGCGATGGCGGGCGCGGAGACGCTCCGCGCGTTCTCGCACACGCTTAACGAGCAGAGCCTCGCGACGGCCCACGACCGCGTGACCGCCGGCAAGCAGACGTTCGAGGCCGTCCTCTCGACGAGCGCTATCGACGCGCTCGCGGCCGACGACCGACTCTGGGAGCGGCTGCGGGCGCTGGCCGCGAGCGACGACGCGGAGATTCGCGTCCGCAGCGACGAGGTCCCGCTCGCCGTCACCATCGCCGACGGGACGGTGTACCTCCTCGTGCGAGACGACAGCGGTATTCTGCGGGCGTCGGTCCACACCGACGATCCCACGGTCCGCGAGTGGGCCGAAGCGACGTTTTCGGAGTTCTGGGAGACGGCGAGCCCGTTCGATCCGACCGCCTTCGAGGAGTGAGTCGAACGAAGCGGCGTGTCAGCGTTTACGCTGCCGAGCGCCGTTTTCCCGCGTTTACGCTGCCGAGCGCCGTTTCCTCGCGTTTCGCTGCCAAACGATTCCGGCGCTCATGGTGTGCTACCACGAGATCCGTTCGTGGTCCTTCCAGAGCCGTCCCGTTGGACTCCCGGGTGTGAACCGGGCGAGCCAGACCGGCGTCTCGGCCCCCTTCGACGGCGACCGAGGAGCGGCGTCGCCGCCCATCTCGGTGCGCACCCAGCCCGGAGAGACCGCGTTCGCGAGAAGCCCTCGATCCCCGTACTCAGCGTCGAGATACGCGGTTAACCCGCCGACGCCGACCTTCGAGAGGCGGTACGCCGGGTACGCGCCGTCCATCTGGCCGTCAGTGAACTGTCCGAGCCCCGACGAGAGTGTCACGACGCGGCCTCCTGGTGCTGCTAACAGCAGCGGGAGCGCGTGTTTCGTCACCAGAACCGGCCCGCGGAGGTTCACGGCCATCGTCCGGTCGAAATCTGAGAGGTCCATCTCGTGAAGCGGTCCCGAACGGGAGAACACTCCCGCGTTGTTCACCACGATATCGAGCGACCCCTGCTCGCGCTCGACCCGCTCGATCGCCGCCCGGACCCCGTCGTCGTCGGTCACGTCCAGTCGGAGCGCGTGCTGGTCCGGTGCCGCGATGTCGTCCGGATCTCGCGCACCGGCGTACACCGTCGCCCCCAACTCGACGAGCTTCGCGGCGATTTCGGCGCCGATTCCGCGCGTCGCTCCCGTGACGACGGCGACGTCGTCCGTCAGGTCCGCTTTGAGATCGACTCCGTCAGATGTGGTCGACATACCGACACGTGGGGCGCGGTTCTCATAGAACCCGCGGCCCGATAATAGAACCCGCGGCCGGGTGTAACGCTGTAGCCTACTTCAGGCCGCTATACGGGTTCGCCACCGATAATGACGCCTACTTCGACAACCGTCGGGCGGGCGGGCAGCCTCCAGGGAACCGGCCGGTGTCGGTGGAGGTTCGATTTACGCCCGGATCGAATCGCTCGGTCTCGTCACCCGACGACCGCGAGCGCGAGCAGCATCCCGACGGCCCCGGCCGGCGGGATCGTAAGGTTGTCGTCGACGGCGACGCCTCGGATGACCGGCGGGACTCCGTCGGCGACCGCGGCGAGCGCCCCACCCGCCGTGGCGACCGCGACACCGACGTTCGCCCCGTATTCGGGGACCGTAAACGCGGTCGCAATCACGGTACAGACGAGGAACATCGCGATCCAGACCGCCGGGCGCTTCGGCTCCGTCGCACCGTTATCGCCGAGCATTCCGCTCACCGGATCGCCGAGCGAGAGCATCCACATCGCCGGGATCGCGAGCGTCGGCGCCAACGCCAGCGCCACGCCGGTCATGCTCACTTGGTACAGGGCGTACCCGGCGACCCCGTCGGCCTCGTACTCGCGGACTAAGGCGTCGTACAGCGGGTCGAGCGGACCGGCGGCTCCGGAGAGCCGGAGCGCTTCTAACACGGCGACGACGAGCAGGCCCGCCGCCAGCAGGTAGCCCGTCTCCGTCCACGAGAGCCAGCCGAGCAGGTACGGAACCGGATACAGCGTCCCGCCCGCGTGGACGAGCCGCCGCTCGAACTCCACGCGTCCGCGCCAGGCCGCGGCCGGAAGCGGCACGGGATTACTCCGCGTCCGTTTCCACGGCGGTCTCGACGGTATCGTACCCGTCGAACACCGCGTCGAAGTCGTCGCCCGCGCGGAGCGCGGCCAACTTCTCGGCCAACTCGTCGGCGGGGACGCGGACCTGCGCCGCGGAGTCGCGTTCGCGAACGGTCACCGTCTCCGGCCCGTCACTCTCGATCCCGTCGCGATCGACGGTGACGCAGAACGGCGTGCCGATCTCGTCCTGTCGACGATAGCGGCGCCCGATCGAGCCGGAGTCGTCGTACGCGACCGCCAGTCCGGCTGCGCGCAGATCGGACGCGACACGGTCCGCGAGCTCAACGAGCCGGTCGTCGTTCGTCACCAGCGGGAAGACGGCCGCGTCCTGCGGCGCGACTTCGGGCGCTAACGAGAGGTAGGTCCGATCCTCGCCGTCGACCTCGTCCTCACGGTAGGCGTGTGCGAGCAGGGTCTGGACCGTCCGCCCGACGCCGAACGAGGGCTCGACGACGTGCGGGGTGATATGTTCGCCGCTCTCGGTCACCGTCTCGACGGAGAAGTTCGCCACGTCGGCGTCGAGCTCGTGGGGTTCGCCGTTCACTTCGATCGACACCGTCTCGCCGTCGAACGCCTGGGGATCGCGCTCGGCCAGCGTTTCGAGGGCGTCCGCGACCGCGGCGGCGTCGCCGCCGAACTCCGGGCCGAGCACGGACATGTCGGGGTCGACCGTCGCGCGCTCGACAGTCTTCGGCTCGTCGTATCGCTTGAAGATCGTGAAGGAGTCGTCGCCGTACTCGTCGTGCTTCGAGAGGTCGTAGTCGCCGCGGTACGCGAAGCCGGCGATCTCGATCCAGTCGCCGTCGACCTCGCTTTCCGCGTCCCAGCAGTCGGCCGCGTAGTGCGCGCGCTCGCCGGCCAGATGTTGACGGAACCGGAAGCGATCCGTGTCGACGCCGACTCGCTCGTACCACTCTTGGGCGACGCCGAGATAGTAGCCGACCCACGCCGAGCCGATGACGCCCCCGTCGACCGCTTCGCCGATCGTGGTGTCGAGGTAGTCGCCGTCTTCGGCGTCCTGTTCCGTCGCCGGGTAGAGTCGAACGCCGACGTCGGCGACCCGTTCGATTGGCGGCTCGTCCGCCTCGGGATCGATGAACTGCTCTAGCTCGGCCTGGGTGAACTCGCGCAGCCGGAGAAGCCCGCCGCGCGGCGAGATCTCGTTGCGGTAGGCGGGACCGATCTGTGTGATCCCGAACGGGAGGTTCCCGCGGGCGTACTCTTTCAAGCGGGGGAACTCGACGAAGATCCCCTGTGCCGTCTCCGGACGGAGGTAGCCGGGCTGGCCGTCCCCCGGACCGATGTCGGTCGCGAACATGAGGTTGAACGCCTCGACCGGCTCGCCGGCGAGCGCGGCGCCACAGGTCGGGCAGGCGATCTCGTTGTCGGCGATCAGCGCCTCGACCTCCTCGCCGGGGAGCGCCTCCGCGTCCTCGATCTCCGTGACGGCCTCGACGAGGTGGTCGGCGCGGTGAGACTCCCCGCACTCGGCGCACTCGACGAGCATGTCGTCGAACCCCTCCAAGTGACCGGAGGCCTCGAAGACGGCCTCGGGCATGATGGTCGGCGCTTCGATTTCGCGGTTCCCCTCGCGGAGCGTGAAGCGGTCGCGCCACGCGTCCTCGACGTTCCGCTTGAGGGCCGCGCCCTGCGGACCGAAGGTGTAGAAGCCGGCGGTCCCGCCGTACGCGCCGTTCGAGCCGAAGAAGAACCCGCGGCGCTTCGCCAGCTCGACCAGCTCGCCCGCGGCCATCTACAACCCCTCCAGCAGGTCCACGTCGCGCACGATGCCGTCGAGATCGGTCCCGTTGACGAGCGGGACTTGCTCGATGTCGTTCCTGATAAGCGCCTGGGCGACCGATTTGGCCGTCCGGCTGCCGTTCACCGTAACGAGCTCCTCGGTCATGAAGTGGCGCGTCGCTCCCGTTGGAAGCTCGACGTTCCGGGTCGGGAGGTAGCGCGCTCCGGTCGCTTTGATCCCTTCCCACGACCACTCGGAGTCCTGCTCGGCGATCGAGTCACCGGTGCTCGCCTCTCCCTCGACGACGCGAGCGACCTCGAGGATGTCGACCTCGGTGAGCATCCCCGCGATCCCGGTGTCGTCGTCGAGGACGACGGCGTACGGGACGTTCGCGAGTCCGATCTCCCGCTCGGCGACGGGGAGCGGCGTCTCCGTATGGGTGGCGTTGACCTCGCGGGTCGCCAGCTCACTCACCTGCGTCTCGCCGTCGATCTCGCCGCGGGCGATCGCCTTCACCACGTCGGTGACCGTGAGGATCCCCACGAGTGCGTCGCCGTCGACGACCGGGAGCCGACGAGAGTCTTCCGTGACCATCGTGGCGGCCGCGTCGACGATGTCGTCATCGGCCCCGACTGTCGGGACGTCACGCATCAACAGCGCGAGCTGGTCTTCGTCCGGCTGGTCGATGAGGTCGTCTCGCGAGACGAGTCCACGGTACACCTCCTCGCCGTCGACGTTCTTGACGACTGGCACCGAAGAGAAGCCGTATTCCTGAATGTACTCCAAGACATCGTTTCGGCTCCCCGGAATCTCGACGACGACGAGATCTGCTCGCGGCGTCATGGCGTCTGATACGTTCATGCACCGTCTTTCACCGTGCCACCTCTTGTATACTGCGAAGGTGGTCGGCGAGCGAGGTCAATTGCGGCGCATCGTGGGTGGTGGTGACCGTGGCGGCGCTGATCCACCAGTGGCGCTGGTCCGTTTGCGCTCGACCATCAGAAAAGAGACCCAACCGTGGGTTTGTGAAAGACGGCGCCTGACGAATCTGTCCGCCGAATCCGATAGCCGATCGACCAGTTCGTCGGATCGATGCTTGCGAGCGGGTATGGTCGGCTTATCGACGGCTATTCACCATCTCGTTCGCCGATCCTCTCGCCAAACGGCTGATCTGCCGATACTGTCTGTCTCTGGTTCGGAACGCTTATACGTACTGTGAACAATTACCAATCATGTCACGGAGTTCCACTCCTTGGGACGACCCGGACCCCGATCACCGTTCGACGCCACTGCCGGCGGACCCGACACTCGATGTGGCGGGATCACCGGACATCATGGCGTCTATCGACTCCTCCGCGTCGCGATCAGAGCTCGTAATCGCAGACGTCTCGCGGGAGAACGCGTGGGTCTCGGTCGACGAGACCGACGCGACTATCCTCGAAGAGTGGTGTTGAGCCGATAGCAGCTTCAACGGCCCGGTCAGCCCCGCTCGTTTGGTCCGATGACTCCGCTCCTCACCGTTCTCGTCCTCATATCTCGCTCGTCTCGCGAACCTCCTCCCCGATCTCCCACGCCCGGATCAGCGATGCTATTGTCCGACAGGTCGGCACTCTCACCCCGGAGCGCTCCGCCCGGTCGATCACGGTACCGTAGACGGCGTCGACTTCGGTCCGGCGACCGGCAGTGACGTCTTCGCACATCGACGAGCGGTTGGCAGCGGTGTCCGTGGCGACTCGTTCGAGCGCCGCCACGGCGCCGTCGCCGTCGAGATCGACTCCCTCAGCCTGCGCGATCTTCGCCACCTCACGAGCCGCCTCTCTGGCGACGCCGCCGGCAGGGCCGTCGAGCGTCTCGCCGTTCGAGAGACGTGCGAGTGCCGAAGGGCCGTTGATCCCGGCGTTGACCGCGAGCTTCTCGTACCGACGCATCGGCATGTCCTCGGCGACGCGGACGGCGATTCCCGCCTCGTCGAACGCGGCGCCGACTCGCCCGGCTATCGGGTCTGACCCGCAGGAGAGCGAGCCGACCACGACCTCGCCGATCCCGGTGCAAGTCACGCGCCCGGGTTCCGCGAATCGGGCGCCGTAGCTCGCGGTGCCCGCGATCACCGTCGGTTTGACTGCCGCTGCGAGCCGCTCCTCTGTGAGTCCGTTCTGGAGCGAACAGATCGCCCCGTACTCGCCGGTCGCGAGGGCTCGCGCCGCCGAATCCGTATCGTACGCCTTCGTCGTGACGACGGCGAGATCCGCGCTCCGACGGGTGCCGTCGGTGAGCGCTCGCGGCCGAACGTGCTCGTCCACCTCGCCGTCGAGGCGGAGCCCGTCTTCGCGAATCCGCTGCATGTGCGGGTCGCGACCGACGAGCGTGACCTCGTGGGTGCGCGCGAGGAGTCCGCCGATGAGGCTGCCGAGTGCGCCCGCGCCGTACACGAGGACTTCCATACGAGAGCACACGGGCCGCAACTGAAAAGCGGTGCTGGTTGCTCTCGTCCGACACCAGCGTCGATCGCGTAGCAGCGTCGTACACAAGTGGGCGACCGAGAGGGTTCAGCTCTTCAGTCCGCTCCCAGTCAGCGGGACGACCACGTCAGCGTCGGCGTCGAGAACCCCCTGTTCACGGAGTGCTCGGAGGGCCGCCGGCGCGACCGCACAGGTCGGCTCCGTGTAGAACCCCGCCGTATGCAGTCGGTCGAGCTCCCGTTCGACCGCCGACTCCGTCACCGCGAGCGCGTCGCCGTCGGTGGCCGCGATAGCGTCGAGGATCTCGGCGTGACGCACCGGCTCGGCGATCTGGATTCCGTCGGCCACCCCGTTAACGCGTCCCTCGGGATCGGCTGCTGCAGCGCCGTGGAGTGAGCGGACTATCGGTGCGATTCCGGCCGCCTGCGCTCCGAACAGTCGGGGCACGTCGTCGATCCAGCCGGCGCGTTCGAGCCGACGGAATCCCCAGTACGCGCCGAGAAAGAGCGTCCCGTGGCCGAGCGGCATCACGAGCGCGTCGGGGGCCGCCCATCCGCGCTGGACGGCAATCTCGTAGGCAACGGTGGCGGTCCCCTCGAAAAAGGCCGGGTTCCACGCGTGGCTCGCGTACCACGCAGCGCCCTCGTCGACAGTGGCCGACGCTGTCCCGTCTCCCTCTCCGCCCTCCGGTCCGAGCGCTGCCACGCACGCGGCCGTCACGTCTGCACGGCTCCCTTCGACCCGAACCGGCTCCGCACCGGCGCGACGGATCGCACGAAGCTTAGTCGCTTTCACGTCTGCCGGGACGTACACCGCCGCGTCGATTCCGGCACGGGCGGCGTACGTCGCGATCGCCGCACCGGCGTTGCCCGAAGAATCTTCGACGACGCGATTGACACCGAGTTCTCGGGCGCGGGTGAGCGTCGTCGTCGCACCCCGGTCTTTGAACGAGCCGGTCGGAAACACGTACTCCAGCTTGAACGCGGCGTTCCAGCCATCGGTGTCAGCCGAGCCGGTGCGCGTCTCGACAGAGCCGTCGGCGTCGACGAGCGGGGTCATTCCCTCGCCGAGTGTCACCCGGTCGAAGCGGTCGTCGCCGACGGCGAGGAACTCCTCGAACGCCCATAGCCCGTGTCTGGTGTCGAACGAGTCGGGGGCGGGCGGGGAGCCCGCCGGAACCGGTGGGTCGGCAAAACGGAGCGGCGAGCCACACACACAGCGCCACCGATCCAGTACCGTCGCTCCGCATTCGGGACACGAAAGAGGTCGGGGCGTCGCCGTCGAGGTCGTTCCGGCGGACCCCGAACCGCCGGTCGCGCCGACCGGTCCCGTGCCGTCGTCCGTCTCAGGGTCGTGATCGCCGACCATCAGTATCGGTCGACGTTGGTCCCGACCGAGCAGACGTACTCGCCGGCCGCGACCTGTGGGAGCCGCCGAGTCCGCCAGAATATCCCGTCGGCGTCGGCGGTCACTCGTCCTTTCAGTCCGCCGAACACGTCGGTCACCCGGAAGAGGGCGTCACCGGCCGAAACCCGGTCGCCGAGTTCGCGCTCGAATCGGACGAGCCCACCGGCCGGCGCACCGTACTGATCGAACCCGCGCGCCCGGATCTGCTGTTCGGGCGTGACATCGTCGTCAAGGAAGTCGTAGTATCGGAGCACGTTGAACACGCCCGAAACACCGTACTGGATCGATTGCTCATCCCAGCCGACACACCCACCGAGTTCGGGGTCGACCGTCGGAATCCCGTGTTCCGGGCCGGCCCGCGCGAGCTGGCCATCGGGACCTTTGATATCGAGGACGTGTCCGCAGCCGAACACTTTTGCGAGCTCTAGACAGTCGCCGTGGAGATGGTGACGAATCCCACAGCGGACCCGCGTCTCGTTTATCATCCGACTGGTCGACCCCTGATGGAGATCCACGATGAGATCGGCGCGTTTGGCCGCCTGAAACGTTTTGTGGGCGATTCGCTCGCTGGTTGTCCCCGCTTCGTCACCCGGATACCCGCGGTTCATCTTTCGGTCATCGATCGGGTTTCGATGTTCGGCAACTTGGAATCCGAAGTAGTTGACAACGCCGACGACGAGAACGCTTCCAGATAGCTCGGCAGGGTCGATTCGGGGAACGACACGGTTGACGACGCCTAACCCGTTCAGTTCGTCTCCGTCGCTGACGGCCTGCATATACAGGGTCTGGCCCTCCGTCGCCCCGTTAATGACGGCGACCGGCAACCGTACGGGGCTCCCGTCTCGCGTCTCGCCCACTTCGAGACGACCCGTGTCCGTCTCGCCCGGCGAGGCACGAGCCGTTCCAAGCGTGATCATTACCGAAATGTGGGTCGGCCGCCCCTTTATCCGTTCGGTCCGTCCTCCGTCACTGTCACAAACTTTATCGCCGTATCGGTCGACAGGGCGTACAGAAGGCCATACCCTCCGCCTGCGGTGGGTCGGACGGTCACACCCTATGAGCATCGAGATCGACCCCCTCTCAGAGGCAGCGGGACTCACCGTCACAGACCACATCGAGAACACGCAGTTCGAGGTGTACACCGACCGGGCGGTCGAGCCGCGACCCAGCCCCGAGTCGGCCCACTACTTTCCCGTCGACGCGAGCGTCGCCGTCGAGACGGGGTCGATCGAGATTCCGCGAGTCGCCGTCGTCGAAACTCGGTCCGGAGACGGGACGCTGCTCACTCGTGGGGACGCGTACGCGATGCCGACTGCGACGTACCACATCGGTATCGACCCCGCCCCGACGAAGCTGTATCTGTCCTTCGAGTCGGCGTTCTCCGTCTCGACGACTGACCGGACAACGCGGATCGATCTCGATTCGCTCGCCGAAGTGACGCTCGGATTCCGGTCGCTCCATCAGGTGCCGGCGGGAACGATCACGACGCCGACCGATCCCGAGTCGCTGATGAAAGCGGTGTCGCTGCTCGGCTCCGCGATCCAGACGACGAGCCCCGAGCGGTCGTTCCCCACCCTCCGCGGGCATCCACCGCTCATCGAGCCGGGCGAAGCGTTCAGCGTTCCGGAGCGCGTCGAACCGCCCGACAGTGGGGTCCGAATCGTGGTGCCGCCGACGTACAAACACCTCTATCCGGTCGTCTCGCTGGCATACTACTTCGCGGCCGAGGTCGTCCCCGGCAACGCGCCACGGATCGAGGGGGACGGGTGGGCGTACCCCTTGGAGCCGGAGTTCGAGCGCCGGACTGCAGAGGTGCTTCGGCAGTCGTTCCACTTCGACTGTCTCGCCCGCACGGAAGGGTTCTACCCGGTCGACCTCCACGACCGCGAAACGACCGACCTCAATCTCGACTGGGGCCGGCTGTACGACCTCCCGCTCGCGAAGCGGCTCGGCGAGTACCTCGCGGTCCCCTTCGAGCGCGTCGAGCCAGAGCTTCCGGAGTGGACGCTTACGACCGACGTGCGGCCCGATCCCGAAAACATCGAGATGCTTCCCTTCGTCGCTGGAGAGCTGTCGATCGTTCGGTCGCCCGAGACGGTGACTCCCGCTCTCGCCGGTGACGACGACGGGATCGGGTTCTTCCGCGGGGCCAGCGGCGACGCACCAGTGGCCTCGGACGCCGTCAGCGCGACGCTAGGGCCCGACGAGTTCGTTCGCGGGAGTGCCACCAGTCGATCGTCGGCAGCCGATGGAACCGCGGCCGACGGCACCGCGTCCGGCGTCTCTCGCGGGGCTGGAACCGTCGACGAACGCGGGGCCGTCCCGGCCGACGCCGACTTCGTGCGCCCCGACCCCGTCGACACCGTCGAACACGCGTGGGTCGGCGAGGGCGTTCCGCTCGATGCGAACAAGGCTACCCTCGACGCCTACCACCGACGGTTGGAGGCCGACGCAGTCGAGCAGTCCCGGATCTCCGTCCTCGTCGTCTGTAACGACGAGCAGATGCGCGAGGAGGGAGAAGTTGCAGACCTGTACGGGCTGCGCGACATGGTCCAGTTCGACATCGAGGTACGCCACGACCTCACCCGCGAGGAGATGCGCGAGGTCCTCGAATCCGACGTCGACTTCCTGCATTACGTGGGCCACGTCGACAACCGCGGGATGCAGTGTACCGACGAGTACCTAGACCTGACCGCTGAGGACCTCAACGTCGGCGTCAGCGCCTTCCTGCTCAACGCTTGCCAGTCGTACCAGCAGGGCGAAGCGCTGATCCATCGCGGTTCTCATGGGGGCATTGTCACCCTTTCAGATGTCGCGAACTCCCCGGCGACCCAGCTCGGTCGGATCATCGCGCGACTGATGAACAGCGGGTTCAACCTCCGGACTGCGCTTCACGTCGCCAAGCGAGAGCTGATCACGGGACAGCAGTACATCGTTGTCGGGGACGGCGGAGCAACGATCTGTCAGAGTCGGAGTGGATCTGCGGTGGTTATTGATATCTCAAAAGGAAAGAAAAATTGGAATATTTCAACGAGCGTTTACCCTAACGGGCCGCACGCTAATGGGAGCTTAACAACGCCGAATCTTGATTCAGATATGTCAAATTATTATGTGCCAGCAACTATTGAACAAGAGAACGTCCGTTCGGAGGAACTTTCAAAATTTCTTAACCTCGAAACAGCACCGATATTCAATTCGAGTGGACTAGTTTGGAGTGACGAATTTATATTTGATTAGGGGCCAGGGTTAGTGGAAACCATGTTCGCCGCCGCGGGCG
>SL_4KL_010_BRINEDRAFT_10000355_pt1 | contig 23295 bp, 18 predicted proteins | sample SodLak_010_BRINE_2_FD_10664 | JGI IMG/M metagenome (IMG submission 10664) | reverse complement strand
AAGGCCCGCAACGTCGATCTCGCCGAAGTGATCGCCGACCCAGGCAGCGAGGTCCGGCGCAAGATCCGCGAGCAGGATCACGAACTCGAAGACCAGCTCGATCGGGATATCATCGAGGCCGCCGCCGACGCGATCGAGGACAAAACGCCGGTCTCGCTCGCGACCGACGTCTCGAACGTCGATCGGACCGTCGGCGCGATGCTCTCGAACCGGATCACGAGCCGGTACGGCGAGCCCGGACTCCCCGAGGACACGATCTCGGTCGATCTCGAGGGGACGGCCGGCCAGAGCTTCGGTGCGTTCCTCGCAAACGGTGTCTCGCTCCATCTCAACGGGAGTGCTAACGACTACGTCGGCAAGGGGCTCTCCGGTGGGAAGATCACGATCCGAACGCCCGATGAGGCGGGCTACGACCCAGCGGAGAACATTGCGATCGGTAACGTTGCCCTCTACGGCGCGACCGGTGGCCAGCTGTACGTCAACGGTGTCGCCGGCGAGCGCTTTGCCGTCCGCAACTCGGCCGCCAAGGCCGTCGTCGAAGGCGTCGGCGACCACGGCTGTGAGTACATGACCGGTGGCGTCGTCGCCGTTCTCGGCGAGACGGGCAAGAACTTCGCTGCCGGGATGTCCGGTGGTGTTGCCTACGTTTACGACCCCGACAACGAGTTCAAAGCGAAGGCCAACACCGGGATGGTCTCGCTTCACGACGATCTCGAAGCGAAAGACGAGGAGATGCTCCGGCGGCTGGTCGAGAACCACGTCGCCTATACGGGCTCCGAGCGTGGCGACGCCCTGCTCGACAACTGGGAGCGCGCCCTCGATGCCTTCGTGAAGGTCATGCCAGAGGCCTACTACGCGGCGATCACTGAGCAAGGATCGGACGACGTCAGAAACGAACTGCCAGACACCCCTGGGACGGAGATCCCGGCCGAATCCGCCAGCGTCGCTGCGAGCGACGACTGATCGGCTCGTCTCGCTGACGGGGTCCTTTTTGCCGTGTTTTCCACAGCAGTCGCCACCTCTTTTGCCAGCCTCCACACCCTCACCCTGGGTGCAGTCTCACTGGCTCCCCAGTTCGTTCCCACCCTCGGCGATCGCCGCCTCACGAACCGCTTCGATTCCTGACGCGGCGAGCAGGTGCGCCGAACAGTCACAGTCCGAGGCCCCGAAGCCGTCGACTCGATCGCCGGGGAGCCGATCGGTGAGTTCACACTCCCGATCGACGTCGGGGAACGTGATTGCAGCGTCGACTCGTGTGACGTCGTGGCCGAGTAAATAATCGATATGCCAGTGGCGGACGTCGCGGTCGCCACGGGCGAGCTCGCGGTGGCGATCGATCCGGCTGAAGCCACCGGGTCCGAAGGCGGTGCCGACGTAGGCGTAGGCGCCGTCCCGAAACGCACGTCGCCCGAGTGCGCCCACGTCGAGTTCGATCGGCTTCGCCACGTCGAGTACCAGCACGTAGGTGCCGCCCATGCCGGCAGTGAGAGCGAGCGGGACAAAAACGAGGTGGTCTTCGATCGGCCGGCGGCTATCACTCTCTCCGCCATCGTTTTGCCGGCCACTGACGATCACCGAGTATGGACAGCGCACTCGTTATCGGCGGCACGCGGTTTATCGGCCGCCATCTCGTCGAGGACCTGCTCGCCCACGGCTACGACGTGACCATCTTCACCCGCGGCACCCACGACAATCCGTTCAGTGACGACGATCGTGTTACCCACGTCGAGGGCGATCGGACGAACGAGTCGGCACTCGAAGCGGCGGCGATGACCGTCGACCCGGACGTCGTCTTCGACTGTGTCGCCTACCACCCGAAAGACGTTCAGGCGGCGACCCGGCTCTTTGCCGACTGTGACGCCTACGTCTACGTCTCGAGTGGTTCGGCGTACGGCCGCGAGGAGATTCCAAAACGGGAGGGTGAGACGCCGCTCGAATCCTGTACACCCGACGAGGCGATCGACGACTCGAGCGAGACCTACGGCGCTCGCAAAGCCGAGGGCGATCGCGCGGTGTTCGCGGCGGCCGACCGCGGCGTCAACGCGATGTCGGTCCGGCCCTGTATCGTCTACGGCCCTCACGACTACACCGAGCGTCTGGACTTCTGGATCGATCGCGTCACCCGGTTCGATCGAGTGGTCGTCCCCGGCGACGGGACGAATATCTGGCACCGGGCCTACGTCGAGGATGTCGCCAGCGCGCTCCGGATCGTCGCCGAACGCGGCGCGGCTGGCGAGGCCTACAACGTCGGCGATCGACGACTCGTCACACTCGAAGAGCTGGTCGACCTGATCGCCGACCACCTGGAGACGACAGTCGAGGTTGTCACAGCCGGCGCTCGCGAACTTGCAGCCGGCGAGATCACCGCCGACGAGTACGTCCTCTACCGGGAGTATCCACACATCCTCTCGACGGCCAAACTCGCCGCTCTCGGCTGGGAATCGACACCGATCGAGGAGGCGATGGCTCGATCGATCGAGGCCCATCTCGAAAGCGATCGGGACGGGGCCGACCATGGCCCCGATCGAGACGCCGAGAAACGGGTGCTCGGAATTTTGGACACGTTTTGAGCTGGACCGTCGTTTCGCGACACCGGCGACTCCGTCTCCCCGCTCGACCCCGATCCGACGAGAACCATTTTATGGGTGCCCCAACGTGGTCCACAGTATGTTCGAGAAGTCGACGTGGATTCGGCTGCCGCGAAACGTCGTTGTCGGCCACGGCGTCATCAACGAGGTCGTCGACGTCATCGACGACCTCCACCTGCAGGGCCGGCCGCTGTTCGTGACCAGCCCGACGCCGAAACGGGTCGCTGCCGATCCGATCGCCGCCGATTTGCGGGCAGCCGGCACCGACCCCGCGATCGTGACGATCGAGAAAGCGACGTTCGATGCCGTCGAACGTGTGATCGAGGCTGCCGAAGCCGAGGCGGCCGCCTACCTCGTCGGTGTCGGCGGCGGAAAGGCGATCGACATCGCAAAGATGGCCAGCGATCATCTCTCGATGGGGTTTCTCTCGATCCCAACGGCGGCCAGCCACGACGGGATCGTCAGCAATCGTGGCTCGGTGCCCGACGGCAATACGCGCCACAGCGTTGCCGCCGAGCCACCGCTTGCAGTGATCGCCGACACCGAAATCTTAGCCGAGGCACCGTGGGAGCTGACGACGGCGGGGTGTGCCGACATCATCTCCAACTACACCGCGGTTATGGACTGGCGACTCGCAAAGCGGCTGAAAAACGTCGAGTACTCCGAGTATTCGGCCGCACTCTCGGAGATGACCGCCGAAATCCTGGTCGACAACGCGGATCTCGTTCGTCCCGGGTTAGAAGAGTCGTCGTGGATCGTCACCAAGGCGCTCGTTTCTTCGGGCGTTGCGATGTCCATTGCGGGCTCCTCGCGACCTGCAAGCGGTGCCGAACACCTCTTTTCTCACCAGCTCGATCGGCTCGCACCCGACGCGGCGTTACACGGCCACCAGGTCGGTGTCGGCTCGATCATGACGGCTTACCTCCACGGTGGCGAACGCGGGATCTGGCGAGATATCCGTGATGCGCTTTCGAGTATCGATGCGCCGACGACTGCGGCAGAGCTCGGGATCGACGACGAGATCGTCATCGAGTCGCTGACCTCCTGTCACGCGATCCGCGATCGGTACACGATCCTTGGCGACGGAATGAACGAACGTGCGGCACGCGAGGTGGCGACGAAAACGGGTGTCATCGAGTAAAATCGAGTACCGGTATATATACGGTTAAACATCGCTGTCACAGCATATGGATCTCGTCGAAGCGTTGCACGCAAGCGGTAACGTAACCTGCGTCGTCGGAGCTGGCGGCAAGAAGTCCACGCTCTATGCGCTTGCAAACCGGCTTGAGCGGGCGATCGTTACGGCAACCGTTCGCATTCCACCGTTCGAATCTCACGTTGCAGACGTTCGCGTGACCGAGACCCCGCGCGACACGATCGGTGCGGAGACGGCGTGGCCGATCGGTCTCGTTCGGGCGCGTGAGCGATCCGATAGATATCACGGCTACGAGACGGAGACGATCGACGAGTTCGTAGCCGATCTCCCGGAGAACGTTTCCGTCCTCGTGAAGGCCGACGGTGCACGAACGCGGTGGTTCAAAGCGCCAGCGGACAACGAGCCACAGCTTCCGGACGCAGTCGACGTCGTCGTTCCGATCGCGAGTGCGCGGATCGTCGGAACGCGACTGGACGACGAGCACGTTCACCGTCCCGAACGCGTGGCAGCGCTGACAGCGCTTGATCCGGGCGATCGGATTTCGGCGGCCGACGTTGCGACCGTCCTCACGAGCGATCGAGGGGGGTTCAAAAGTGTCCCCGAGAGCGCGACGGTCGTTCCGATAATAAACATGGTCGACGACCCCGAAATCGAACAAACCGCACGGGAGATCGCCGCCGAGATTTACGATCGCCGGGACGTTTCCCGAGTCGTTCTCTCCCGGATGATCGACGAGCAACCGGTCGTCGACGTCGTCTGAGAGAGGAGGAGGGCGACGATCGCTGAGAGTACAGGATACGGAGACTGCCACTATAACTAATAATATCAGAAAAATGCATGTCGCGTCACACGTGAACAACAGAAGCCGTAACGGTCATGATGGTCCGAAGGCAATGAAAAATCATGCAGATGGAACTGCGGGTGTGCAAACACTGTTACACCGGTGAGCATGGGAACGAACAAAAGACAGCGATCACGAAGGATATGGTCGCCTGTATCGAGCAGATCCGCGAGTACAAAGACGTCATCAATCTCGATGCGGTGTACATCACGAAAGTCGAGGACGGCGACCCCGGCGGTGCTGAAGCGCTGGACGTAATCGTTGCGGGAATTCAGGATGATACGGTCACGTTGCGAGATACCCAGCTCGTCATCGAAGATAACGACGAAAGCATTCTCGTCTACCCCGAGCCGGAGGATATCATCGAGGTCCTGACCCGCAACCTCGATCAGATCAGCGAGCAGACGCGCCAGCCGGTTACCGTCGAACTCTCAGCGGACAGCGCGGAATTGATTAGTTAGTCTCTCTAGCAACGAAATCAGCGAGCTGTCTGTTTGTTCCGTTCCTGTCGACCGTCCGCTACCGAGATTCCTTCACGACTAGACAACTGTTGTAGAAAAAATATGTAAATTTGTGTACGCAATAGTTTATCATCGACTATTTCACTACATACGAGTAATGGATGTGGGAGCGTTCGTTTGTTCATGTGCCGGCACCTGTGATATCGATCTGGAAGAGACACGGGAGGCGATCGACGACGTCGAGATTGCGGCGAGTTCACGCCTGCTCTGTGGCGAGAAACTCGAGGCGGTCGACGGGATTCTCGAGGAGTACGATCTCGACGAACTGATCGTGACCTGTCCAGAGTCGAGCGCACAGAATCGAATCACGCAGGTTGCGGAAGCAAACGGCATCCGTCCTGATCAAATCGAGTTCGTCGATCAGCGAGAGAGTGCGGGCTGGGTTCACGACCGGGAGGGAGCCACCGAGAAGACGGCCCGGCTCGTCAACGCGGCCCAGGCCGGCCGACAGACGGAGACGATGCCCCGATCGACGATTCACCGGGCCGACTACGACGTGGTCGTGGTGGGCGACGCCGACGCAGCGGCGGCAATCGCCGACTCCGCGGACGTCACACTGGTCGCAAACGGGCAGGAACTGGCGGGCGTCGACGCCGACCTCGACGACGTAACTGTCGCACGCGGCCGCGTCGTCGATATCGACGGCACCTACAGTGAGTTCGAACTCACGCTCCGATCGCGCGTAACCGAAGACTGCATTTCCTGTATGAAGTGCGTCGACGAGGGTCCCGACGGGATGGTGACGCGGTTCCCTGTCGACATCGATCCTGAGGCTCCCGACGGCGAGTGGGCGACCGTCTGTCCGACCGACGCGATCGAAATGGACGGCGTCGAGCGGACGATCGAGTGCGATCAGATCATCTACCCTGACGGCGACGACGGGACCGTTGGCGGCCAGCGCGGCTTTCATACGGGCCCGGTCGACGGGGCGACGATCGACGAGGTCGAGCGCCTGCTCGGCGGGTTCGAGGGACTGGACTTTCTGGAGCTCGAAATGGACGTCTGTGCCGCGGGGACGTCCGGCGAACAGGGCTGTAACGAGTGTGTCGAGGCCTGCCCCCACGGGGCTGTCGAGCGAGCCGCGATCGACGAGGTCGCGTTCCATCTCGATAGCTGCCAGAACTGTGGGGCCTGTACCAGCGCCTGCCCAACCGGCGCGGCGACGCTTTCGGAACCGAGCAACGAGCGGCTCGCTCGCGAGGTCGAAGCGCTGATCGCGCCGACGACCGGCGATGGCGGGCTCGTCAGCGGGTTGCTCGGTGGGTCGAAATCCGGGATCACGACGCCGATCGTCGCGTTCGTCTGCTCGGAACGGGCACAGAACGCCCTCGAAGAGTACGGCCGACTCGCAGCCTCCGGGAAGGTCGATGTCGAATACCCACCGATCCTCCCCGTCTCGGTCAACTGTACCGACACTGTCGGCGAGGCACACGTCATGCACGCGCTTGCTGCCGGCGCGGACGGCGTCGCGATCGTCGGCTGTGGTGGCAGCTGTCTCCACTCCGGTCCCGACCCGAAGGCCGAACTGGTCGAACGGCTCAACCGGGCGACGACCGATCTGGGGCTCGGCGATCGGGTCTCGTTTTTCGCACCCGATCCCACGAACCCGGAAGCGTTCGTCGAGGAGGTTTCTACCTTTGCCGTGACCGAACTCGACGAATCCCCGGTTCCGGCCGGCGAGCATACGGCAACGGGCGAGATAGACGACCCGGGGCGAGAGAACCCGCCCTTCGACAGCCACGGCTGGACGCTCGAAAGTGTCCGGACGATCATCGAGCACACAAAGCCCGAACGCGAGACGATTCGGGGCCTGAAAGACTTCGGTATCGTCGAGGTCGGCGACGGCTGTACGCTCACGCCAACCTGTACGAACTACTGTCCGACCGATGCGCTCCGACGCACGGGTGATGGGCTGGAGTTCAACCACGAACGCTGTGTCAACTGCGGGCTCTGTGAGGAGGTCTGTGTCGAGGGCGTCATCACTGTCGACGACGGGCTTGACCTCTCCCTGTTACCCGAAAACCAGGGAGGCGAGGATCCCGCCTGGTCGGAAGTCTACGAGGGATCGATGCTCGCCTGTGCCGGCTGCGGGCAGGAGTTTACCAGCGAGGCCACCGCCGCCGCGATCGAAGACCGGATCGGCGATCGGATCGCCGAACTCTCGCCGGCTGGCGGGGAGAGCATTATTCAGTACTGTCCGGAGTGTCGATCGAGTATGCTCCACGAGCGGTAAGCGGTTCGTTGAAAACGCAGTCGCCGATCACTCGGCGTGTTCGATCTCCCAGCCAGCCTTTTCAGCAGCCGTTTCAAGCGGAATGAACTCCCAGTCTGCAGCGTCGGCGATCGACTCGTTGTCTTCGACGCCAACGAGCACCATCCGATCGGCATAGAACATCGATTCGGTGGTGATGTCGGCGAGTCGCTGTGCGGGTCCGGTTTCCGAGCCACCGAAGAAGTCCAGTTCAATGGTGTTGTCCCGTTGGAATTTCCGGATTGCAGGGGTCGAGACGGTGCCGACCATACCGACCCAATCGGCCCAGCCGCGGGCGTCTGCGATCACGTGCCGTGGATCCGCAAGTCGGTTGATCGCCTCGTAGGTAATGGCCATCGTCATCTCGTCCGGCGTCGGCTCGCCGCCGTGGTTGGTGGTCCGCTGGGCGTTCGCGGTCGGACTTGAATCAGCGGCGTCCGACGTGCCCGACGAGCCGCCACCGGCACCGCCCTTGTCTTCGGGCACACCGACCGGCCCCTTCGAGGTCCGTGGCACGCCGGGGGTCGGCTGTCGATCCCGTTTCTCGATCGATTCGTCGGACTCCTCCTCGTCGATCGACTCCGTCTCCGTCCCAGTGCTGTCAGAGTCGGTCCGTTCGTCGTCGCTTTCGATCGCTGTCTCGTCGTCGACCGAAGCCGCTGACGAACTGGCCCACTGTGAGTCCGGTTCATCCTCGGGCTCGCCCTCACCACGCCAGAGCCAGTCGCCGTAGTTGGAGTCGGTGTCGTCGTCGGGATCGTCGATCTCAATCTCGTCGATGTCGATGCTGTCACCCATCTTCGACCACCTCCGTTTCCGGATCGACCGTCGCTGTTTGTGGGACCGTCGTCTCCTCGTCGGGGACCTCGACGAGGTCGAGCCGGCGGAGCAACTCCGCAGTCGGTCGACCCTGCCGATCCCAGCCCCGATAGGCGTAGTACTGATCGAGCAGTGTGTCGAACGCCGCCCGATCGACGGCCTCGCCCTCGTTTGGCCCGCTTTCGAGTGGCTCCGTCAGCGGTGCCGGGAGTTCGTCGTCGGCTCGGGAGAGCCCCTCACGAACGTTGAACAGCCGAACAAGCGTCCAGATCCGTTCACCGACGCGAGCCAGTGACTCGCGATCGTGATCGTAGCCGACGGCCGCCAGCCACTCGGCGCCGTGATCCGTCCGGAACAGTTCCTCGAGGAAGTCGTCAGCAATCAGGCTCCACAGCACCGCTCGGTGGTTCTGTTCTGTGACCACGGCAGCAACCCGCTGTTGGACGCTTCGTTTCTCGCTTGCAACCGACTCGACTTCAACCGGTCGGGCACGACGATGGCAGCCACCCCGATCGCTCGTGGCGTAGGCCAGGGCCATCGTTTCGGCGTTGCGTGGATCGTACGAGGAAAGCTCCATTCCCTTGACCGTCGGGATCAGGCTGTCGCCGCCAAAGCGATCGGCTGCACTGTCAACGCCGTCTGCGAGCGCGTCGCCGAGTGGCGTCGATCGACTGGCGATCTCCTCGATGAGCCGCCGTGCGGCGTCCGCGTCGCCAAAGGAAATGTCGCGATCGATCAGCCCCTCCTGGCTCGCTCGAACGGCCCAGGCGACCGCGTTCCCGGCCGTGATGACGTCCATTGCGAGTCGATCACACACTGCGCCGAGGGTTGCAACCGCATCGAAGTCGTCGATACCGAGGCCGGCTCCGAGGACGATCGGCGTTGCCCCGCGGGGGACGCTCTCACCTTCGTCGCTGTCGACGCGGAACCCACCCGGAACGGGGTCGTCCGCGCGTTCTCGGCCGTGGGACTGCTCGCGAGCGCGTTCGATGCCGATCTTGTCGGCTCCCTCAAAGCTGGACTCCTGCCACCCCCGCGTCGGGAGCGCGCCGACCTCGTTTGCGAAATCGACTGTCTCTAAGGTATCGCTGGCCGCCAGCCACCGACCGGTGTTGCTTGCGGCGAACGCCTCGCCGTCGCGCTCTCGCAGCGCCGTTAACCCCTCCGGCGGCGAGCCGTGGGCGACGACGGCTTTCAGGTTCTTCGATCCCATGACGGTTCCTGCGCCACCTCGGCCCGCGTGGTGGTCGCCACCGTCGGAGGCGATCGTCGCGTAGCTGACGCCTTGTTCGCCGGCAGGGCCGATACACGCGATCGCGGCTGCCGGATACCGATCGGCGGTCGCCTCGGCGTCGAGCCCCCAGCAGTCTGGGGCTGGTTCGATCGTCGGTTCACCCTCGCCGACAGAGAGGACGACTGGTTCGTCGGCGGCGCCCGTTACGAGGATACCGAGGTAGTCGGGAAGCGATCCGGCGAGTCGGCCGGGAAACGAGCCACCAGCGTAGGAGTCGAGAAACGCACCCGTCAGCGGTGATTTCGTGATCGCGGCATACCGCTGTTCGCCGGGTGTGTAGCCGGTCAACGGACCAAGCATGAAAAGTAGGATATTTTCGGGCGATCGGGGGTCCGTTCCCACTTCCAGCACTTCGTAGAGATAGCGAGCACCCACTCCCTTCCCCCCAATATACTGGTCCAGCCATGGCTCCGGGATCTCGGTGCTTGTTACCGTCCCTGCTGAAAGGTCGACCCGAAGCAGTCTGTCCCTGTGTGGCATTGTACTGTATATCACGGTTTGCCGGGATTAAATGTCATGGTCTATCAGGTGACATGATGGCGGAACGCGGTGGAGACGGAATGTTGTCTTCAGCGGCGTACTGGACTCCGTCCAGTTGTAAGCGGCGTGTTATACGAATTAGGCGAGAAAACCCACGACGTCAGTCGTGAGAGCATGTCACGCCGCCCTGTTGTCGGACTCCGTCCGACTGCTAGTAGAGCGTTGTCCACCCTAATCGCCGACCCGTACAGGCGATTGGCGGGGAAATCGTCACAACAGTCCATACAGTCGAGGCCGTTCGATTGTAGGGCGCGCGCCAGCGTCCAAGCAGCTAATTGCATGAATAATAGTTATAGAAATCCAGTGCTATGGATGGATAAAACACAATATCGGTAAAATAATATTGCCTTGCACATGGATAATCGAAAATCAAAGAAAAACAGTTAGCGGAATACCACTAATGTTCGCCAATCCCCGGAACGTTTATTATCGATCATTTAATATGGCATCTTATGTCACGGTCAACGATCGACCTCGACCGACGTGGGTTCCTCAAAGCCGGTGTTGGTGGGTCACTCGCAGCAGCGGTTGGCGGGAGAACACTCCTTCAGCGTCAGGATGACGATGGAGAACCCATCTCAGGGGCTGCAGGCGATGAACTGGTAAAGACGGTCTGTACACACTGTTCGGTTGGGTGTGGACTACAGGTGGCCGTCGAAGACGACGCTGTCGTCGGACAGGAGACGTGGGACGATAGCCCGGTCAACGCCGGAGGGCTCTGTTCGAAAGGCGCCTCGCTCACCCAGACGGTTAATTCCGATCGGCGGTTGAAAGAGCCGATGAAACTCGAGGACGGCGAGTGGAAGCGAATGGACTGGGACGAGATCCTCGACGAAATCACGGGTCGGCTCAACGACATCCGCGACGAGACCGGACCCCACAGCACGTTCTGGGCGGGTTCTGCAAAGCACAGCAACGAGGCTGCATATCTGATCCGAAAGCTGACGTCGATCTACGGCACGAACAACATCGACCACCAGGCGCGGATCTGTCACTCGACGACGGTCAACGGCATCGCAAACACGTGGGGTGTCGGTGCGATGACGAACAACTCGAACGACATGCGCAACGTCGATGTGAACCTCATCATCGGACACAATCCACTGGAGAGCCACCCCGTCGCGTGGCAGCACTTCCAGGTTGCCCAGGAGCGGGGTGGCGAACACATCGTCGCCGAGCCGCGATACACAAAAACCGCGGCGAAAGGCGACGGCTACTACCAGTTCCGCTCCGGGACCGACGTGGCGTTTATCTACGGCCTGATCTACCACATCGTCGAGAACCTGGAGGCTCACGACGAGGAGTTCATCGAGAGCCGCGTCTTAGACTGGCAAGAGTTCCGCGACGATGTCCTCCAGGAGTACACGCTCGAAAACGTCTCGGACATCTGTGGGATCGACGAATCGGAGCTCGAAGAGCTCGCCGAGCGCCTCGCCGAGGCCGACGTGAGCTGTGTCGAGTGGGCGATGGGCGGCACCCAGCACAACAACGCCAACGGGAACGTCCGCGCCTACGCAATCCTGAATCTCACGCTGGGTCACGCGGCCCAGCCCGGCGGCGGCACACCGATCTTCCGTGGCCACGACAACGTCCAGGGCGCGACCGACCTCGGCGTCGACTCCGGTAACACGCCCGGCTACTACGGCCTCGGCCAGAGTGCCTGGGAACACTGGACGAACGTCTGGACCGAAACCGACAGCACCTCGGGCGAGATTAGCTACGACGACCTGGTCGATCGGTTCCACTCGACGGAGTTGATGGAGAAAAACGGCTTTACGGTTGCTCGCTGGTACGAGGGCGTCCTCGACGACGAGTGGGAGATCTACCAGCCGGATCCCCTCCGTGCAGCGATCTTCTGGGGCCACAGCTTTGGCTCTCTGACCGAGTACCGCAAGGTCCGGGACGCGATCAACCAGCTTGATTTCATCGTCAATGTCGACATCTTCCCGAACCAGGTCTCCGAACTCGCAGACACTGACACGGACGTCTACATGCTGCCGGTCGGTACCAACGTCGAGGAAGCCGGCAGCGTCGTCAACACCGGCCGCCAACTCCAATGGCGCAACCAGGCGATCGAGCCCCGACACAACGCTAAAACAGACTGGGAGCTCTTGTGTGAGTTCGCAGAGAGACTCGGCTTCGGCGAACATTTCGATTACGACGAAGTTGAAGATGTCCTTCGAGAAATCAACCTGGGCGTCCGATCGGTCGGCTACGTGGGACAAACACCTGAGCGGCTCAAAGCGCACCAGGAGAACGCCGACCTGTTCAGCATAGAAGACCTCCAGGCGGAGGTCGACGAGGACCACGAACTTCACGGCGACTACTACGGGCTCCCGTGGCCGTGCTGGCACGAGGACCACCCGGGGACGCCGATCCTCTACAACGACGCGGTGCCCCCGTCCGAAGGTGGCATGGACTTCCGTGCCCGTTGGTGGGAGAGTCCGGACGATAACGAGCAGCTTCGGGACCCATACGAGCCCGACTGGTGGGACGGCGAAATCGAGGGTGTGCCACAGTACCCGATGTTCCACACCCTCCTGCCAGACGGCGACCCGGCCGAGATGACGCTGCCGATGGAGTACGCCGAAGACGAGACCCAGTCGGTCGCCGACACCGCACGAGCACTGGCTGCAGAGGGCTACGACGTCGACGTCGACCAGTACGCGGAGTTCGACAACCCACAGCCCGATTCCGTCTGGGGCCGTGGCCGGGCACGGACGAGGGCCTGGAATCTCACCGACGAGTATCCCGTCCACCGCGAACCCGCAGTGACCCCGCGACCGGATCTCGTCGACAACTATCCGTGTAACAGTCGTACCGAAGACCATTGGCGCGTCGAACTGGACAACGAAAAAGTCCAACAGGACAACATCGACGCGGTCGACGACTACGATCTGGTCCTCACGTCGGGTCGGCAGGTCGAGCACATGGGCGGTGGTGCGATCACCCGGAGCACACAGGGAACTGCTTCCCGATCGCCGATGATGTACCTGGAAATCCATCCCGACGTTGCAGACGACGTTGGCGTCGAGGAAGGCGACTGGATGGTTGTCGGAACGCCACACGCCGAGATGGTTATCCAGGCCAGACCCACTGAGCGAGTTGCACCTGATCATGCGTTCGCGCCGTACCACTGGAGTGGCATCCTCGAAGGCGAGGACGTCATGGGAGACGTCCCCGACGGGATGGAGCCGCTGGTGATCGGTGAGACGATCAACGCCGGGACCGCTCCGGCCTACGACAGGGAGACGCAGATGCAAGAGAGCAAAACCACGCTCTGTAGCGTCCGCGTTGCCGACGACGACGAGATACCTGAACTGTCGGAGACACAGCTTCAGTGGCAAGAACAGCGCAGCAACCGACACACGCGGTAAGACCAATGAGTACACAAGAATCCGACGGACCAGCACGAGTCGTTCCCAACTGGGAATCATGTATCGATTGTGGTGCCTGTGAGGTTGCCTGCCAGCGAACGTGGGACCTCCCACCCGAAACCGATCGCATTCAGGTTGTTGCCCTCGCACACGGCGATCGCGAGAACGAGACCAGCAAGCCGATGCAGTGTTACAACTGCGCCGAAGCACCGTGTATCGACGTCTGCCCGACCGATGCACTCCACTACCGCGATAACGGGACCGTTCGTGTGAGTGGAGACCTATGCATTGGCTGTCACTACTGTGGCGTGGGCTGTCCGTTCGGGGCACCGCAGTACCCCGACGCCGAAGTCCCTGAAGCGGATGAAACCCAGCCGCTTGGGGCCCGAGGAAACGGGTTGATGGACAAATGTACGACCTGCGAACCGCGCCAGGAACGGGACCTCGAACCTGCCTGTGCCTCGGAGTGTCCGACCGACGCGTTGCTGTTTGGGACACCCAGCGAACTCTCCGAGAAGTTGAGCGAAGACAACGTCTCGAAACCGTTCAACGACGAGGCAGCACAGATCGTCTTTGGAGACGACGCGGACGAAATCATGGGGGACTAATCCAATGCCAACCGAAGTCACCTTTGGCTTACCGTACGACGAATGGGGCTGGAAGATCGGCGTCTACATTGCCCTGATCGGGCTCGCTGGCGGCGCATACCTGGCGGGGTACGTTGCTGACCTGCTTGGCAGGCAACGCGACACACCCGAGTACGGCTCCGTCGCCAAATACGGCTACCTTGTCGGTCTTGGCGGCCTGGCGATCGGGCCACCAATCTTGCTCTCCCACCTCGCCACGCCGTTCCGTGCGATGATGTTGCCGTTAACGATGACGAACTTCGAATCGTGGATGACGATCGGCGCGTACATGCTCGGCGGCTTCGGCCTTGGAACCGCCCTCATGTTTCTCTGGCTCGCGTTTGGCAGAGAACGGCCCTATTCACGGGCCGCTGGCGGTCCGGATGGCCTGGCAGCCGACGGCGGCAAAGACATCGCCTCCGACGGCGGGAACGAGCCCGCTCGGGCTGCAACCGGCGGCCAGGACACAAGCGGTGGCTTCCGAACGGTTGCGAACCGAGTCGGTCTCCTCGGGCCACTCGACACGATCGCGGACAAGACGCGACCATCAGAGTCGGCTCGCCTCGGGCTCGGTGCCGTCTTCGGCATCTTCGCTGCAGGTGTGCTCATCTACTCGGCGATGGCGTTCGGTTCCGGCTCGACCAATCGGGTCCCGCTCTGGGACAAGACGTTCCTGGTCCCGGTCCAGATCCTGAGCGGCCTCGGTGTCGGGCTCGCCGCGTCGGTCGGCCTGGCCGCAGTCGCCGATCGATCGATCGGCCGCCCGCTCCAGAACTGTTCGCTTGCCGCTGCTGGGCTGCTCACTGGCGCACTCGGTGCCATCATTGCGACCGTCCTGGTGTTGCCATCGCAGGTTCCAGCCGCAGAACCCGCCGTCAACAACATGCTGTCGACCTACGCAGTGCAGTTCATCGGTGTCGCCGTGATCGGCGGCCTGGTGCTCCCGATCGTCCTTTCGATCGGCGCCGTACTCGGCCACCGCCGTGGCGCACTCTCGCCGTCGGCGGCCGTCGGTGCATATGCGGCCGCCGCCCTGTTGGTCGTTATCGGCAAGCTCGCACTGACGCTGGTCTACCTCACGGCATCCGAGTTCACGCCGATGCCGATTCCGCTGTAACGATCGAACGCACACCGCGTTCGTGTATCCTTTTGACCGATCGACCACAACACGATACTCATGACACCGACTGACAATCCGACGGACGAACTCGCAGATCTGTATGCTTTCCTCTCCCGCGTGATCGCGGATCCGCCGGATGAGGCGGCGATCGAACGACTCAGTACCGAGCAGTTCCCAACAGAGACGTCGCCACAGGCCCTCGCAAACGGGTTCCGTCTGCTCAGGGAGTGGCAGTCCGGGATCGACGATCCCGCCGAAACTGCGACAGACCTCGAGTTGCGCCACACCGCGCTGTTCGTCGGTCCCCGGCCGAAGATGCAGGTCCACGAGTCCTGGTACGCCGACGACTATCTCGGGGAGCCACTCGCGGCAGTCAAACATTCCTACCGCGATCTCGGTATCCAGCCGACGACTGAGCTCCGCGAGGAAGCCGACCACGCCGCCGTCGAACTGGCCACACTCGAGCTTCTCGCCCGTGAGGGCGATGACGAACGGCGCCGGGCCTTCTTGGCCGCCCACGGCTGGTGGCTCGACGACCTGGCCGCGGACATCCAGCAACTGGCCGACGACCCATTTTATGAGGCGATCGGCTGGCTGATCGAGGGCGCCTTTGAGCTGGACACCTACCTGCTCAGTCTCAACCCGGACGAACTCGAACGCGGCTACGACCTCTCACCCGAGGAGCCGATCGAGCCGGCGTTCGACCCCCCATTCGAGCAGTGAGACGTCGGTCGAGGAACCCGATCAGACGTGTTCGTCGAGGAACTCGGCGATCGACGAGTATGCCTCGATGCGATTCTCCAACTTCGAGAAGCCGTGTCCCTCGTCGTCGAAGATCAGCTTCCGGACGGGGACACCCTGTTTCGCCGCCTTCTCAGCGATCTGTTCGGCCTCGCCGACCGGGACGCGGGGATCGTTCTCGCCGTGAAGGACGAACAGCGGAGCCTCGATGTTCTCGACGGTGTTGATCGGCGAAATCGTTTCTAAGAACGCTCGATCGTCTTCGAGGCTCCCGTACTCGGCTTCGCGCAACTCGCGTCGCCAGTCGCCCGTGTTCTCGAGGAAGGTAACGAAGTTGGCGATGCCGACGATATCGATGCCAGCCGCCCACAGCTCGGGGTACTCGGTGAGTGCAGCGAGCACCATGAATCCGCCGTAGGACCCACCTTTGGCGACGATTCGATCGGGATCGACGGCTGGATGCTCCTGGAGCCACTCGACGCAGGCCTCGATGTCCGCGACCGAATCCATTCGCTTTTCGATGTCGTCGAGTGCTGCGTACTCGGCGCCGTACCCTGCCGAGCCACGGACGTTCGGCTCGAAATAGGCGTAGCCCCGATCGAGGAAGTACTGTTTGACACTCGAAAACGACGGTCTCCGCTGGCTCTCGGGACCGCCGTGGATGTCGACGATTACCGGCGTCTCGCCTGTCTCGTGAGCCGCCGGCAGCGTAAGGAAGCCAGGTATCCCGAGTCCATCGAAGCTCTCGACGTGGACGAGTTCGGACGCCTCGAAGCGCGCTTTCGGGATGCCCGCCGTCGGTGCGTTCGTCCAGCGCTCGGCCGCTCCGGTTTCGATGTCAACTACGAAGACGTTCGTGTTAACAGTGTCTCCCGTCGTCGAGAGCGCGAACCGATCGGCGCTGGGATCGAAACTCACGCCCCCGGAGATGCCGCCGGGAAGCTCCGGGTCGGGAAACGTCTCGAACGCGGTCGGCTCGTCGGGGTCAAACTCGCCGACGACCAGATCGGTGTAGCCCTCGACGTTTCGCGAGTAGACGAACCGGCCGCTCTCGTCGTCCAGTGCGATGCCGTTGACGTTCCACCCCTCACCACTGGCGACCGTCTCGAGATCGCCACGTTCGAGGTCCAGATAGGCCAGATAGAGCGTGTCGGTGTCACCCTCGTCGGTGACCAGGTAGATCCCCTTGCCGTCCGGTGCCCAGCTGGCGCTTTGATACCGGACGTCGCCATCGTGGGGCGTGAGGTGGTCTAGCTCCGGCTCGTCAGTGTCGAGATCGAGCACGTAGAGATCCTGATCGAAGTTGGAGTAGGCCTGTGAGACGAGCAGTCGGCTATCGTCGGGACTCCAGCCTGACAGCGACAGCCAGCCGTCTCCCTCGGAGACGAGCGTCGCGTCGTCTCCCCGTTCGTCCCGGTTCTGGACGTAAATGTCGAAGACCGACTCGTCTCTCCGGTTCGATGCGAAGGCGAACCGACCGCCGTCGTGACTCCAGCCACCCCAGCGGTGTTTCGCCTCCGGCATCGCGGTCAGCCCATCGATCTCGCCGGTCTTGGCATCCAGGAGAAACAGCTGAGCGCGTTCGTTTCCGCCTTCGTCCATCCCGAAGATCAGTTCTGGCCGTTCGGGAGCCCACGATGCAAAACTCACCTGTTCGTCGTAGAAGGTTCGCTGTTCGGGCCACGCCTGTGGTTCGTCGATCGTCCAGACCTGTGCCGTTCCGGTCGTGTTCATCAGAAACGAGAGCCGATCGCTGTCGGGGCCAAACGAGACGCCGTAGGCGCTTCGGATGTTGAGATAGCGCTGGATGTCGTCGGTCATGACTGAGTCCTACGGACCCACTCCCGTAGTCGTTTGTGGTGTCGTCTCCTCCCTGCCGGAATCGATCGGTCCGGACCGCGTCCGAGTCACATGGATCGGGTATCCGATTCCCACAGATCTGATCGGTGGTATCGGGGGTCGACCGTCTGTCTCACATTCGCCGCCGACTGGCGCGACGAGACTGTCCTGGTAGCCGCCACGTACAGCAGATGTTTGGTCTCCCTTCGACGCTCAGTCGATCGGTTTCGATCCCGGGATTCGATGTGGTTTTGAACAGCCACCACGCGGCGAATCGCTCCGCGTAACAAAGACCGGGGAGCCGAGTAGTGTCCGTATATGACTGACGAGAGCGGGGGGAGCGGCGAGACGGACGGTGACACGCCGGTGATCGCCGTGCTCGTGACGATGGCGATCGTCCTCCTTGCGTTCGGCGCGACGATCGCAGTCGTGGCTCCGGCGGTTCTCGACGGCTCGTCCGATACCGACGAGGAGTCGGTGGATGACTCGATCGAAGACTCGTTGCCGGCGAACGATTCGATCGGCGACGCCGGAGACGAGGACGAACCCGATATCGAGTCCGCCGATGGCGGAGACGACGCCGGAGACGACCCTGACGCTGCTCCAGGAGCCGATGTGGGAGACGAAGACGACGGTGGCGGTGGAGACGAGGGTGATGAAGATACTGATGTGGACGAGGACGATGGCAACGCGGATGAGGATGTGGGGGACGATGATGACACGGATGAGGATGGGGCTGACGGTGATGAGGCGGATGAAGACGGGGATGACGGTGATGAAGCGGATGAGGATGAGGATGCGGGGGACGATGGCGACGCGGACGAGGATGCGGGGGACGATGGCGACGCGGACGAGGATGCGGNNGACGATGNNGACGCGGANGAGGATGCGGGGGACGATGGCGACGCGGACGAGGATGCGGAAGACGATGATGACACGGATGAGGATGCGGAAGACGATGGCGACGCGGACGGGGATGCGGAAGACGATGACGAAGCGGATGAGGATGCGGAAGACGGTGGTGAGGCGGATGAGGATGCGGGGGACGATGGCGACACGGATGAGGACGGGGCCGACGATGATGAAGCGGACGAGACTGAAGACGACGGAGCAGGGGATGCCGACGACGCGGACGACACAGATGACGACGATGCCGGACTGATCGACCAATTCGGCTCGTTCGTCGAGGACCTCGTTCCAGTCCCCGGCGACGACTAATCCGATCGTGCCCTCCTCTACATCGATAGTCGATCGCGGGTGTCTCGCTCCGGTCTGGGCCGCAGATGCGGACCAGAACCCGTTTCAAAGAAGTGATTTTTTATCCCCTCACTGCGTGCCGACGGCATATGCGTCTCGCGTTCGTCTCGGCTGAAACGATTTTTCACAGCGATACTGAGACGAACCAGCGCTTACAGACGATTCTTGAGGTGCTCGCGGCCCGTGGCCACGACGTGCATCTGTTTTGTACGCAGTTCTGGGCCGGCACGGAAGACCGCCTCGAACGTGAGGGAATAACCTATCACGGCGTTGCCGACAGGCTGGAAGCGAAACGGACGTTCCTCTTGCGGCTGCCCGTTGTCCTCGCCGCCGCGCGACCGGACGTCGTCCACGCGAGCGCGGAGCCACCGACACAGATCCTCGCGGCCAACTGGGGTGCGACGCTCGCCCGCGCCCCATTGGTCGTCGAGTGGTACGGTGACGGTGGGGTCGCCGACGATCGATCGACTCGGCTCGCGGCCACTCGTCCGGACTGGATCGCGACGCCCTCCGAACTCGTGGGCACGTGGGTTCGGGAACACGGCGCGGACGGGACCATCGTCGAGACGGTACCAAACCCGATCGACTGCGAGCGGCTCCGGAGCGTCGAGCCGGGTGAGCGCGTCGACGTGATCTACGCCCGCCGCCTCGATGCCGAGGCGAACCTCGAGAGCCTCCTGTTGGCGCTTGCGGAGCTTCGCGGCCGCAACTGGGAGGCAACCGTTGTCGGCGACGGGCCAGAGCGGGAGCGCTACGAGCGCCTCGCGAGCGACCTCCGGATCGACGAGCGGATCACGTTCGAAGGTGAACTGTCACTCGACGAGCGGATCGCGGCCTACCGCGGCGCGCACGTGTTCGCACAGACGGCCGACCGGTGTGTGTTCCCGACGGAGCTACTGTGGGCGATCGCGGCCGGCTGTGTCGGCATCGTCGAGTACCACGCTAACTCGTCGGCCCACGAACTCGTCGAGGGTCGGAGCCGTGGCTTCCGCACCACCAGCGAGGCCGAGCTCGCCGACGCGATCGTCACCGCTGGAGAGCTCGAATACCGCGACTACGACGACGCGTTTGAGGCGTACGACGAGCGGTCGATCGCCGATCGGTACCAGCGCCGGTATCGGACGCTGCGGGACGAACAGGGGCTGTTGTGACCGCCGCTGGGCCGAATCCGGCGGATACCTTCCTCACTATCGGTGGTCAGCCATACCGATCGATCACTCCCGTTGGCCAGCCATACCGATCGATCACTCCTCATCGATCGCTTCGATGGCGAGTTGTGATTCGGGGAGCGTCTGCCCGCCGTCGACGACGAGGGTCGTTCCGGTGATGTACCGTGCCTCCTCGGATGCGAGAAACGCCACCGCGTGACCGACGTCAGCCGGCGTCCCGAGTTCGCCTTTCGGAATCGAGGCACGCATCTTCTCCAGATACTCCTCGCCGAGTTCGTCGAGCCCGCCCGTTTCGATGTTCCCGGGCAAAACGGCGTTGATCGTGATATCCGACTGTGCGACTTCGATCGCGGCCGTCCGCATGAAGCCGTGGAGACCGCCCTTGCTCGCACCGTAGTGGGCCCAGCCCGGATAGCCGACCATCGGGCCGGTAATCGAGGATGTGATCACGATCCGGCCGTAGTCCTGGCTTCGCATGTGGGAGAGACACGCCTGCACACAGAGGAAGACGCCCTTCGTGTTGACGTCGAACACCGTCTCCCAGTCGTCGACGGTCAGCTCTTCGAGCGGTGCCGATGGGAAGATGCCGGCGTTTGCACAGAGCACGTCGATCCGGCCGTACTCCTCGACGACGGTTTCGGCGAGTGCCGCCGTCTCCGTCGGATCAGTCACGTCGACGTCGACTGCCATCGCCTCCCCGGGAAGTTCGTCGGCGACCTGTTTTGCACCCGCTCGATCGACGTCGGCGACGACGACCGTTGTCCCTTCTTCCGAGAGGACCTCGGCAATTCCCGCTCCGATACCGCTTGCACCTCCAGTTACGATTGCGGTTCGAGTATCAATGGTCATCTGTCCGCAGTTCTCTCCCACAAGCCGGCTCATAATGCTGTCCCCCGGGTGTGTGGTAGTCGAACGACGCCACTAACTCCATACTCGCCGGATCGGCGACCTAATCCGGATAGCCGTCCCCTCGTCTCTGTCGTCGACGGTGGGTCCCGAACTGTCCCGGCGGTTCCGGCCACAGGCGGGGATGTCGCCCGCTGCTATCTTTATACTGATTGCCTCGAAACAGGACAGCAGAGATGCACGACGATTGTAAGTTCTGCCGAATTGCGATGGGTGAGGACGCCGCCGCGACCGTCTCCGGGGACGATCGGGTGATCGCGTTTCTCGATCGGCAGCCAGCGACGACGGGCCACACGCTCGTCGTCCCAAAACAGCACGAATCGGAGCTGTTCGAGCTGGACGATCGAACGACGATGGCCGTCTTCCGGGCAGTAAAGCGGATCAAGACCGCGATCGACGACAGCTTCGATCCGATCGGCGTCAGCGTGTTCTACACGACGGGATCGATCGTCGGCACGGTCGACCACGCCCACGTCCACCTCGTCCCCAGATTCGAAGACGACGACGTGATGATCGCGCTGTCGCGGGACCGACTCGACGAGGCGGCTGGCGATCGGCTCGCGAGCCGGGTACGTAACGCGCTGTAGCCAGTGGCTCCGTGGCGTTTCAGGGACAGAACGGAGTTGCTCGGATACGCACAGAGACGGACGATCGTGGCGGGTGGTTACCTGTCGATCGGCGGCGGCGCTGTGGCTGTCGTGTCGGTCGACTCTGCGGTGTCCGTCTCGTAGTCGGTGGCTGTGTGGCCCGCGACGAACGCCTTCGTCCGTTCGTTCTCGGGGGACTCGAAGAACGATCGGGCGTCGTTGGTCTCGACGACGTCGCCGAGGTACAGAAACACGACCTCATCCGCCAGTCGCTTCGCCTGGTTCATACTGTGAGTCACCATCACGATCGTGTACTCCGTTTTGAGATCGGCGAGCGTCTCCTCGACCTGTTCGGCGGAGATCGGATCGAGCGCCGACGTGACCTCATCACAGAGCAGTACCTCGGGTTCGATCGCGAGCGATCGGGCGAGACAGAGTCGCTGGATCTGGCCGGTCGACAGCTCCGCACCGGGCATCTCCAGTCGATCCTCGACCTCGTCCCAGAGGTTGACCTTTCGCAGGTAGCGTTCGACCTTCTCGTCGAGTTCGGCCTGCGAGTCGTAGTCGCCGTGGATCTTCAGCCCGTAGGCGACGTTCTCGTAGATCGAGAGGGGCAACGACGTCGGTGTCTGTGGGACGTAGCCGATCCGCTTTCGGATCTCTGGCGTCGGCTCGTCGGTGTCGTAGATCGACTGCTGGCCCAGACACACGTCGCCCGAAATCTCGACGTTTGGCTTGATCTCGTGGAGCCGGTTTAGCGACTTCAGCAGCGTCGACTTGCCACAGCCCGATGGACCAATGATGGCCGTCAGCTGGTTCTCCGGAAATTCGATCGAGACGCCGTTTAGCGCCTCAACGTTTCGGCTTCCGGTGTACGTTACGGCGAGGTTCTCGGTGGTGAGTGCAGCGTCTGTCATGAGTGACGACCTCCTGGTGCGTATCGTGCGTACCGTCCGGCGAGCAGTTTCGAGAGGACGATCAGTCCCAGTACGGCGACGATGAGGACGAACGACGCCGCGTACGCGTGCGATCGGACCTCGGCGTTGAACGACATCGCCTGATCGAAAATGAGCACTGGCAGCGTCGTCGCCGGCTCGAACGGGCCGGCTGGCATGTTCGTGCTCCGGCCGGCGGTAAACAGGACCGTCGCCGCGTCGCCGATACCGCGGGCGAAGCCCATGATGATCCCGGCGATGATGCCCGGCAGCGCCGCGCGGACTGTCATCACCGCGGTCTCGAACCGCGTCGCGCCGAGACCGTATGATGCTTCCTTGACCGTGTCTGGGGCCGATCGCAGCGCTTCGTCGGTGTACCGCGTCATGATCGGATACTGGAAAATCGCGATCGCGATGATCCCAAAGACGAGGCTCGTCCGGGCACCGATCGCGATGATCACCGTTAGGACGAACACCCCGTAGACGATCGGCGGCGTCCCCCAGAGGACGTTGAGGAACATGTTCACCACGTCGGAGAACCGTTCGCTCGAGTAGTCACTCTGGAGGTAGACCGCCGTCGAGATGGCGAGGACCATCGAGACGATCGTGGCGGGACCGACGATGAAAATGCTCCCCAGCACCGCATGCAGGAAGCCGCCGTCGCCCTCGAGCATGTACCGGGAGCCGGGTGGCGTGAGCGCGATCGCTGGATCGGTGAGGAAGACCCG
>SL_4KL_010_BRINEDRAFT_10000354_pt1 | contig 23313 bp, 16 predicted proteins | sample SodLak_010_BRINE_2_FD_10664 | JGI IMG/M metagenome (IMG submission 10664) | reverse complement strand
GTGGAGGATATTAACAAGGCCCTGGCAGATCTATAAGACTGACATAAGACTGACAAGACTGACATTTAGTTTCTGGGCCGAAAGAAAGGAGAATAAATATGCAGTCAGCTGAAGTGCAAAGAGCAGAGAAAATGGTAGAATACCAGGAGGGTTCAATCGTCAGCAAAACCCTGGTCGACAAAGAGACCGGCTCGATTACCCTGTTTGCCTTTGCGGCGGGGCAGAGCCTGAGCGAGCACACCGCTCCCTATGAAGCCTTGGTGCAGGTGCTTGACGGCAAAGCCGAGATAGTTATTGCCGGACAGACCTATAAGCTGAAAGCCGGGGAAATGATAGTAATGCCGGCGGATATTCCTCATGCCGTTAAAGCCAAAGAAAAATTCAAGATGATGCTGACCATGATTAAAGACTAGGTTTAGTGCAAAGCTTATTAGCATTCATCAGCTTTATGATATGGTGGGAAAAGGATGCTTTTCAGAGAAGATAGTTTGTTTTATCGGAACCCGGTTACCTGAATTAACTCAATATAATCTCCCAGAAAAAAATCAGATAAAATTGAGCAGGACAAATCAACAAAAATTGAGCAAAACTGAGCAACCAAAATCGATTAACCAAGATAAAGGGCCTGCCTTTTTGGACAGGCCCTTAGATTACCCTATCAATTTTTCTCTTTCAAATTTTCCTTTTGATTTTGAAAGAAACAAGTAAAAAACAAGGTAAGACAAAATATAGATAAAGATTTAGATCAGAATAAAGATAAAGAACAGGCTAATTTTTTTCTGGAAAAGTTTTAACCGGTCAGAATCCAGCAGCTTTCTTCCCGAAAACTCAGCTGGATTCTTTCGCCTGGCTGTCCTGGAACTCTATCGAGATGGGCATTGATGGTGATATCTTCACAGGATGTTTCAACCTTCAGCCGGGCTTCTACAAAACTGCCATAATAGATATAATCTATAATTTCAGCTTTGATCTCACCTTCAGGATCGATTTCAAAGGCATCAGGTCGGATGGCCAGGAGAGCAGAGCGGCATTCCTGACTGGTATTAAAGCCGCAGCAGGAGGGGGAGAGACAGACTTCTCCCAAAAGGCAGTGCCCTCTGATTTGGCCGTCGTCAGTATTCTGGAGGGCGGAGAGCTCTACCAGGTTGGAGCGGGAGGCAAATTCAGCCACAAACCTGTTTTTTGGCCGGGAGAAGATCTCCCGGGGTGTTCCGGTCTGTTCAATCCTGCCGGACTGCATAACTGCCAGCCTGTCAGAAAGGGAGAAGGCATCTTCTCTATCGTGGGAAACTATGATGGCTGGAGTTTTACTTTTCTGGAGGATTTCTCTGATCTCCCGACGCATGACTCCTCGCATTCTTTCATCCAGACTGCTGAAGGGTTCATCCATCAGCACAACAGCGGGATTGCGGCTAAGAGCCCGGGAGAGGGCCACCCGCTGCTGCTGTCCTCCGGAGAGCTGGTGAGGATACTGATTTTGATAGCCTTCCAGTCCCACCATTTTTAGCAGCTTTTCAACCCGCTCCTGCTGCTCTTCCCGGGAAAGTTTTTTTTCCAATCCGAAAATGATGTTCTGCCTGACAGTTAAGTGGGGAAATAGAGCATAATCCTGGAACATCATCCCGATATTGCGTTTTTCCGGTGATTTCATAATCCCCCTGCCTGCTACCTTCTCTCCCGAGATATAAATTTCACCCCGGTCCGGGCGGATAAAACCAGCAATCATCCGGAGAATTGTTGTCTTACCGCAGCCGCTGGGCCCCAGCAGGGTGACAATTTCCTCATTTTCCAGGGTAAAGCTCAGGTCAGCAACAGCTGGTTTATCCTTTCCACTGTAAGTTTTAGTGATGTTATTTAGCTCTAAAACAGCCATGGGAATCCTCCTTTAAAATCTGTCAATCATTAATTTCAGGGGCAGTAAAGAGACCAGAATTAGTATCAGTGCTGGAAAGGCAGCCTCAGCATAAAAGCCTTCGGAAGCCTGAAGCCAGACCCTGATTGACAGGGTGTCAAAGCCGGCCGGGCGCAGCATCAAAACCGTGGTAAGTTCTTTCATGCTGCTGACAAAGACCAGAGCGCCTCCGGCCAGCACTCCCGGAAGTACCAGCGGCAGAACAATCCTCCACAGCAGCTTTAGTCCGGAAACCCCCATGTTACGGGCCGCATCTTCCAGAGAATCTGCCACCAGGCGAAAATTTGCTTCGCTGGACTGGAGGCTGAGGGGAAGGTATTTAATAATCAAGGCTAGCAGCATTACAAACAGGGTGCCATATAGTGAGGGCAGGTAATTATTGAAAATAAAAATCAACCCCAGAGCTACTACCACGCCGGGCAGGATGTAGGCAGAAGCTGCCAGATTATTGAGAGTTTCAGTCAGTTTATTGGAATATCTGATCCGCAGATAGACTAAGGGCAGGGAAACTGCCATAGCTATCAGGGCAGCCAGGGCGGAACTCAGGATGCTATTAAAAATAAAGGGCAATATATTCCACTCAATTCCACCCCGGCTGATTCCCTGGAAAAGCCAGCGGCTCAGTACTGTCACCGGAAGAATCACTCCGGCAGCAAAGATAATTGTCACCAGCAGAAATAGCGGCCAGCGCCATTTCCCCAGCTCCAGGCGGGGCAGCTGCTGTTTGCTTTCGATTTTATGCTGATAATGTCCCCGGCGGCGGCTGAGATATTCCAGCATAACCAGGGTTAAAGTGAGGGTTATTAAAACCAGACTGAGCACTGCCGCTCCCTCCCGGTCAAAGCGGCCAGTCATCTGAAAATATATGCTGGTAGCAAAGGTATTATATCTCAGCATTGATACCGCTCCAAAGTCAGCCAGCACATAGAGAGCAATAAGATAGCCGCCTGCTCCCAGAGCCGGCCTCAGCAGCGGGAGTTCCACTTTTTTAAAGATCTCCAGAGATGAGAGACCGCAGCTTCTTGACATTTCATGAAGATGAGGATTTAAACGCCGCAGGCTGGAGGAGGCGATTAGAAAGACATAAGGATAGGTGAAGATTGTCATAACCAGAGCGACTCCCGGGAAGCTGTAGATATCTGCTGGAAGATTTATATATTCCTGCAGTAATCCCACCGGGCCAAAGGCCATGATATAGCTTAAAGCCCCGACATAGGTCGGGATAACCAGCGGAATTACCAGCGACCAGCTGAAGAACCGATGGCCGGGCAGATTGGTTCTGACCACCAGCCAGGCCAGAGCCAGGCCCAGAAAAATCCCGGCCAGGGTTACCACCACTGTCAGACTCAGGGTGCTGGCCAGCAGAGCAGGAATTCTCTGGTTCCAGAGCAGCCGCCATCTGTCGAAATCGGCATTGATTCCCTGCCAGATGGAATAAAAGAGAGGTAGAGAGGTAACCAGTGAGACTGCAGCAGCAATGATAAGCAGCAGAAGGGAAGGAGAATTTTCCGGCCAGAGCCCGTACCAGATTGACTTGATTTTGAAATGCAGATTTACCAGTGCCTCTAATATCATATTAACCTCTTTTAATTTCTTTTCTTTTTTATTTTCAATCTTTTTAATTTCAAATTTTCCAAACTGAGTTCCAAACCGAGTAGATAGCTTAAGGTGATTGCAGGTTAAAACTTAAATAGAAAAAGCCCGGGCAAATATTGAAAATAACAACAGGTGAGGGAGGAAGATGAAAATAATTTTCATTTACCGCATAATAATTATAGGTTAAACCTATAAAGTTTGTCAAGTATAATATCTTATTTAAGGATAAATACCGGCATTTCTTTACTTAACAGGAATAATTACTTATTGTTTAACCGATTTATCTAATCGATCACAGGTGACTTTCAAAGAATGGTTTTCTGCGAGAATTATTGATCAAGTTAACTGGCTGGTAAGTCAGCTCAGAAAGCAGATATTTCTTTATTATATAATCAAGGGAGCAACTCTCTTGTATCCGAAGATTATCCTGCTGACCAGGCCGGGTTGCTCCGTTAAAGTAACTGCAGTCAGACAAATAAATTATGTGTAGTATAAAGTTAAGTTACTACAACAGGAAATGTTAAAAATTTTGAAGGAGCCTGTCGAGAGGGAAAAACTGCCCTTTAAATAAAATTTCAAGCTGAAAAATTGAAGGTAAAGTTGACAATAATGGTATGTTTAGATATAATTGTTGTCGTGAGCTAGATGAAAATAAATATCATTTAGCAGGGAAAGTCTGGCACAAGAATGATAGTTTAACACCTGACTTCACTGCGAAAAGCACTTTCACTGAAAATTAATTTGATAGGATCCTTGATATGTCTGGGATTATAGTTTCGAAGTTTGACGATATTGATTTTATGCAGTGCAATCATGCTCTCAAAAAAAGAAAAGGGAGAGAAAACTTCAAATGCTTAAAATTTTTGGCAGAATAAGGCAGAATAATGCTGCTCGAATAACCATTATTCTGGTCGGGCTGGCAATTGTAGGTGGATTACTACTGGGAGGATTCTTGCTGGGGGCAGAGCCTTCAGCAGCAGAAGCAGAGGAGATAGTGATCTATTCCAGCCGCCGGGAGCAGTTTGTCCGCCCGATTTTACAGCGGTTTGAAGAAGAAACCGGAATTGAGGTGCAGCTTTTAACCGGTCAGGAAGCTCAGTTTAATCTGAGAATCAAAGAGGAGTCCGGTAACCCCCGGGCTGATGTTTTTCTGGCCAATGATGCCGGAGTAATGGAAGATTTGCGCAGAGCAGGTATTCTCAGAGAAGCTCCTGACAGGGTTCTGGAAACCATACCTGCTGATAAAAGAGCAGCCGATGGTTCCTGGTTTGGGCTGTCAGCCCGCTCCCGGATTTTGATGTATAACAGGGAACTGCTGTCTGAAGAAGAGGCTCCAGAATCTCTGGAGGAACTGACCGATCCCAGCTTTCAGGGAGAGTTTGCTATAACCCGGCCGGGAAATGGCTCGATGATTTCTCATATGGCCGGACTGAGACTTTATCACGGTGATGACTGGACCCGGGATTTCATTCAGGGATTGATGGCAAATGATCCTCTGATCCTGGGCGGTCATACTGATATTAGAAATGCAGTCGGCCGGGGAGAAGTGAAACTGGGCCTGGTGAATAACTATTACTATCGCCTGCAGCTTGAAGAGGAGACTCATAAAAATGTGGCTGCCATCTATCCCGATCAGGGGGAAGGTGAAATGGGCATTTTTGTTAATGTCGCCGGAGCAGCCCTGATCGAGGGAGGGCCAAATCCCGAGGCGGTAGAGGTGCTGATAGATTTTCTCCTGAGAGAGGAGATAATGATTGAATACGCCGAAATCAGCCGGGAAACTCCTCTGATTGCTGATTATCAGGGTTATGAGAAGGGTATTGAAGATTTCAAGCATATGGATATCAGACTTGATGAAATCGGTGATTACTGGCAGGGAACTCTGGAAGTAATGGAAGCTGCCGGTTATCATTTTTAGTAGACTGGATAACAGGTGAAAAAACAGGTTAAAGTTAAATAAAAAAACTAGAAATATTTTTTCCTAAGCACTTTGCTAATCAGGATAAAATTGCTATAATGGTAATAACCTATTCATCCGGAGTTTTTTCGGGATGAATATTTTGGGGAAAGATATCAGAAAAAAGAAAATTTTTGGGAGGAGAGTGGTAGAATGCTGGAAAAGATGCGGGGCCTGCTGGATATTGAGGGCCTGGATTATGGTGATGTCAGGTATGAAAATAACAGCTTTGTCACCATCAGCTTTGAAAACGAAGAACTGAAAAAGCTCAGCAGGACCCGGCGGGAAGGCGGACATCTCAGGATCTATCAGGAGGGAATCAAGGGTGTAAGCTCTTTTACCGAACTGGAAGATGCCCGGCAGGGAATTGCAACACTGCTGGAGGCCGGTGAAATGGCGACAGAACTAAAAAAAGAGAAAGTGAAATTGAAGGAAGCTCCGGTTTATCAGGACCGGGCTTTGGTTGAACCAAAAAGTGATCCCAGAAAGGTCAGCCTGCAGGAAAAAAAAGAACTGCTGCAGCAGTACAACGAACTGGCGCTTAAACAGGACAGGGTAATCAAAACAGACTTCTCCTATCAGGAGATTTATTCCCGGCGAAATTTTCTCAATCTGGAAGGAACCGAACTGGAATATGACCTGCTGGGCTGTTACATAGGTGGTCGGGTTTATGCTCGAAAGGATGATGTAGTTCAGTCCAAGCGGGTGGCCTTTGGTGCCTATCCGGAATTTGATAACCTGCTGGAGAGAGAGGATGACCTGCTCAAGGAAATTGAAATTTTACAGCAAATGGTAGAGGCTGATCCGATCAAGGCCGGCAGCTATCCGATAATAGTCAATCCCGATCTGGCTTCAGTCTTTATTCATGAAGCCTTTGGCCATCTTTCGGAAGCTGATGGGATTGAAAACAATCCGGAATTTCGCGAAAAACTGCAGCTGGGCCGGAAGCTGGGCTCGGAAATCCTGTCGGTAATCGATGATCCCGGCCTGGAGGGAACTCCCGGACATTATCTTTACGATGATGAAGGTCAGCGGGGCCGCAGGACCGAGCTGATTAAAGAGGGGCTGCTGGCAGGCCGGCTGCACTCCCGGGAGACGGCAGCAGACTTTGAGGAAGAAATCTCCGGCAACATGAAGGCTGTGGACTGTCATTTTACCCCGATTATCAGGATGTCAAATATTTTTATTGCAGCGGGAGACTCCAGTCCGGAAGAGCTGTTTGATTCGATAGATAATGGCTATTATCTGCTGAACAGCCGGGGTGGACAGACTACCGGAGATCAGTTTACCTTTGGCGCGGAATATGGCTACCGGATTGAAAATGGGGAGAAAAAGGAAATGGTTCGTGATATTAACATCAGTGGAGAGCTTTTCTCCACTCTGGAGCGGATTTCACTGATTGCCGATGACCTGACATTTTCCGAAATTGGAGGCTGCGGTAAGGGCAGCCCCATGCAGATAAATCGTTTTTCCGGTAAAGGCGCACCTCATGTGAAAATTGACCGGGTTAATACGGGAGGGATTTAAATGAATATCAGGCAGGAGCTAAAAAGCAGATTTGATCAGGCCGAACTGCTGCAGGTTAGGGAAAATGACTTTAAGATTACCGTGGAAAACTGGGAGATCCAGGATCTGGTGCATAATGATCTAGAGAAAGCAGCTCTCAGGGTTGTCAGAGATGGCAGGTCGGGCAGCAACAGCTGCTTTGGAGATTCGGAAGAGACCCTGATCAGTCTCCTGGAGGGTGCGGAGGAATCCGCCCGTTACGGTGACCCCGCTATTTTTGATTATTCTGAGGAGGAGCTGCAGCAGTTTGAAGAGGGGGAGGAGGAGAAATATCAGCAAACTCCCCCGGCGATGATGCTGGATTTTCTGGAGGAGGTCAAGGGTTTTATCGCGGGAGCAGGCCAGGAGCTGACCCTGAATATTTCACTCCAGAAAGAATATCTGGAGGAAAAAATTGAAACGACCCGGGCTGGAGATCTGCGGGAAAACAAAACCAGTTTTTCTCTGATGGTATCTCTTCCCGTGCCCGGGGGCGGTTCAGAGCTGGGAAGATTATTTGTTCAACCGGAATTCTTTGACCGGGTTCCCGATGAAGAGCTACTGAAGCTGATTTTTGAGCAGGGAAAGTCCCGGGAGGTTTCCCTGCCAGAGACAGGTAAGCTGCCGGTTATATTTTCACCCCGTTCGCTCTATTTTCTTATGATTGCCCTGATAGAGGGTATCAGCGGAGCCAATATATACCGGGAAACCTCTCCGCTGCTGGGCAGACTGGGTGAGAAAATATTTTCCGAAAAATTATCGATAACAGATCGGCCCCGGATGGAAGCAGCAGGCTCCCGCCGGAGTTTTGACGATGAAGGTATCCCCACCCGGGAGCAGAGCATAGTTAACCGGGGTGAGCTTCAGAACTATATATATGACCTGGAATATGCCGCCCGGCTGGAGGAAGAGGCAAAGGGGAACGGTTTAAAACGCACCCTTTTCAGTGAGGGCATTGACACTCCAGTTAGACCGGCGCTGATAAATCCAGTGATTGAACCCGGCAGTTCCAGCCGGGAGGAGATGATTGAGGAGCTGGAGGAGGGAATCATGGTGGAGAATATTGTTGGTTTTCATTCCTCCAACTATCAACAGGGTCACTTCTCGGTGCAGGCCCATGGTTTCCATATTCAGGCAGGTGAAATTCAGGGACGGCTCGAGGATGTCATGATTGCCGGTAATATTTATCAGGATTTTCAGGAGATAGCAGCTGTGGGAAAAACTCTCTATCCCGGGTATTATGGCTACTATCCCTATCTGCTGGTTGAAGGAATTCAGGTCACCGGTCAGTAGTAAGAGGAAAGAGGAGAAAAAGTTTGAGAGAATCCTGAAACTAAAATTGTTTAGCGGTGAAGGGGAAGTGAACAACCAGCGGGATAAAAACAGGTTTAAGTCCATCAGGCAGTGATAAGCTTAGGTAGCTGGTTAGTTTGGGCAGTGATAGGTCGGTGAAAGGAAAGAAACAAGCTAAAAATAAAAGAAGAACCCCCCCAAAAGCTGCTTGCTTTTTTTCGGAAGCTGTATTATAATATTAGGCAAATATCATCAGAATACAGGATATTAACTCGCTGATCGGGAATAGTAGGCTTGCCTTTTCCGCTGCTGACAGCCGGTGGTGCTGAGAATCGGCCGGAAAATTAGCTGAATCCACCCGGGAGAGAGGGCCGGAAATTTTCAGGAGGATTGCTGCTGTCCGGAGAGGGCAGCTGATTGAAAAGATTAAGGCTTTCCGGAATGACAGAACGTTAACTCTGTCCCCGAGCTGCTGGTCCGGGACTCTACTGGAAATTTTACTGCAGTTACCGACCGGCAAAGAAGGGTGGCACCGTGAGAGAATCTGGCTCTCGCCCCTTTATCTGAGGGGTGGGGGTTTTTTTATTTTGTTCTATTGTTGTACTCCGAAGGGGCATTGGGATTTGTCTTAAAATATGTAGTGAAATTTTCGTATGTTATTGTGCTCCAAAGAGTCATAGCCGTTTATCTGATATACTTAATTTGTCCCAGATTATCAGGCCGAGAAAATCAAGGAATTTTCAGTAAACTCCTGGGATAAATTCAAGAGTCAGAGAAGAAAGAAGCTGAAAACAGACAATCGGTAATGTTATTAGATCTATGAAAGAACACATCACGGGAGGGAGAAAAATGCTGGATCTAAAATTTATCAATGATAATCAAGAGAGAGTCAGTGAAATGATGGAGAACCGGGGGCTGAAAGCGGATCTGGTTGCTGAGTTTGTTGAGCTGGATGAAAAGCGGAGAGATATCCTTTATGAGGTTGAACAGCTCAGACACAGGCGCAATGTAGCTTCGGACAAAATCGGCCAGCTCAAGCGGGCCGGAGAGGATGCCGAGGACATGATTGCCGAAATGAAGGATGTTTCCGCCAGAATTAAGGAGCTGGAAGATGAGCTTAAGGATGTTGAGGAAGACCTGACGGAGGTCCGACTTAACATTCCCAACATGTATCATCAGGATGTGCCGGTTGGGGAAGATGAGGAGGATAATGAGCTGATCCGGAAATGGGGTGAGCCGCCAAAGTTTGACTTTGATTTCAAGGCTCACTGGGATCTGGCTGAGGATCTTAAAATTATGGACTTTGACCGCGGTACCAAGGTTGCTGGGGCCAGGTTTACCTTTCTCAGAGGAATGGGGGCCCGGCTGGAAAGGGCTTTGATCAACTTTATGCTGGACTATCACCGGGAAAATCACGGTTATGAAGAGATGTTCCCGCCCTTCATTGCCAATGATGCCAGCATGCAGGGGACCGGACAGCTGCCCAAGTTTGCCCATGATATGTTCAAGCTGGAGAACCATGAGCTCTATTTGATTCCCACAGCCGAGGTGCCGGTGACCAACTTTTATCAGGACGAAATCCTCCCGGCAGAAGAGCTGCCCCAATATTTTACGGCCTACAGCGCCTGTTTTCGGGCAGAAGCTGGCTCACATGGACGGGACACCCGGGGAATTATCCGCCAGCATCAATTTAACAAGGTCGAAATGGTGAAGTTTGTGGAGCCGGAGACCTCCTATGAGGAACTGGAGAAAATAACAAAGGATGCTGAAGATATTCTTCAGGCTCTGGAGCTGCCCTACCGGGTTGTCCGCCTCTGCAGCGGCGATCTGACCTTCTCCTCGGCCATGACCTATGACCTGGAGGTCTGGCTGCCGGCCTATGAAACCTATCGAGAAATCTCCTCCTGCAGCAATTTTGAGGATTATCAGGCGAGGAGGGCCGGGATTAGATACCGGCCTGAACCTGAGGCCTCAGCAAGATACCTTCACACCCTGAATGGTTCGGGACTGGCCATCGGTAGAACCCTGGCTGCTATTCTGGAGAATTATCAGCAGCCCGATGGATCGGTGCTGATTCCCGAGGTTCTCCAGGATTATCTGGGCGGCAGGCAGGTTATCGAGCCCCCGAAATAGCTTCTGGAGCAAAAAAACTTTAGACCAGGGGAAGATAACCTTCATCGGAGGGACTATCCTGCTGATTTAAATCCTGACAGGCTTTTTTCAGACGGGTTATGCCTGTTTTGATTTCTTCTTCAGAGACTGCCGCAAAGCTCAGGCGAAAATAGGGAATATTAGCCTGAGGATTCCGGGGATGGATAAAAACTTCGCCGGGCAGCAGGGCAACATTCTGCTGGCGGGCAGCCAGATAAAAATCTCTGCCGCTGATTTCGGCTGGCAGCTTAAGCCAGAAGTAGATTCCTCCCCGCGGGATAAAGGGGATGGCAAGCGGGGGGAGAAGCTTATCTTTAATTTCTGCCAGCATGGTGGCAAATCTCTCCTGAAAGAGACGGCCTATCCGGTCAATATGCTGCTGCCAGAGGCCTTCCCGCAGGTAATAATCCATGGCCCGCTGGGTCAGCCCGGCACTGGAGATATCGGTGGCATGTTTGGCTGCCAGGAGCCGGGATTGATATTTTTCAGGCAGGGTGAGAAAGGCCAGCCTTAGCCCCGGCATAAATATCTTGGAAAAGCTTTTGATATAGAGTACCCTTCCCGGCTGATCATAGGTTTTAAGGGGAAGGGGAGGCTCTCCCCGGTAGCAGAGCTCTGACAGGCAGTCATCTTCGATGATGAGAAAATTGTGCTCTTCAGCCAGCTGGATTAGTTTTTGCTTTTTTACTCTGCTCCAGCAGATGCCGGTAGGGTTGTGAAAGCTGGTCATGGTATAAAAGAGCTGATAGCGGTTCCGGGAGAGTTTGTTTTCCAGCTCCTGAAGGTCGGGACCGTCTTCTTTCAGCGGGATGCTGTCAATGGCAGCAGCCCGGGACTGAAAGGCTGAAATTGCCCCGGGATAGGTGGGTTTTTCTACCAGAACCTGCCTGCCGTAATCCAGAAAGATTTTTACTATTAAATCTATGGCCTGCTGGGCTCCGGAGACGATCTGAATCTCCTCCACCGGGATCTCCAGCCCCTGACGGCTGAAGTAACTTTGAATTGAACGGCGCAGGGGATAAAAACCCTGGCTTTTTTGGTAGGTAAAGGCTTCCCCCTGGTCTCTTTCCAGAACATGGTTGAGGGCTATTTTAAAGTCGTCCACCGGAAAAAGAGAGGGGGCCGGGGTGGCGCTGGCAAAATTAATATCACCGCTGAGGTCCAGTTGACCATAGCCCAGCATTTCGAGAGAATCCTGCTCCCTTTCCGAGACTGCCTCTGCCGGCATTCCTGCTTCCGGCGCCACAAAGCTCCCGCTGCCAACTCTTTTATAGATTAAGCCTTCCTCCTCCAGCAGCTCATAGGCTCGGACTACTGTAGCGGGATTAACCTCAAGTTTACCGGCCAGCTCCCTGATGGGAAGCAGCCGGGAGTTCTTCTCCAGTTCATCAGCAGTAATGCCTTCCTTAATCTGGCGGTAAAGCTGCTGATAAAGCGGCTCCTTTTTGGAACGGTCGAGTGTAAGCTGCTGCCATAATGTCATGCTCTTCCCCCCCATTTTGAAAATTTTATTGTCCCGCTGTTGACAATACAATATAATTGTGCCATAATATTATAAAATTGTATTGTTTTAAATAGCCGAAACAGACTATTATAGGATAATTGTATCATTACATTCCAGGAAACACAACAGGGATCCGGGATTTCTAATTACCGGCCAGAACTGCCGAATATCATTCCGGATAAAGTCAAAAATTAAAAAAATTTAAAGAAATTAAAAGAAAGGGGAAGCATGCTATGACAACAGCAAAAAGCTATGAGGAAAGAAACAGTTTAACTGAACAATTTAAAGGCGGAGTAATCATGGATGTTACTAATTCTGAAGAGGCAGAGATTGCTGAAAGATGCGGGGCAGTGGCAGTAATGGCGCTGGAAAGGGTTCCCTCTGATATTCGCCAGGAGGGCGGTGTGGCCCGGATGTCGGATCCTGCCCTGATTGATGAAATAATGGAAGCGGTGAATATTCCGGTGATGGCCAAGGTGAGAATCGGTCATTTTGTTGAGGCTCAGATTCTGTCAGCCCTGAAGGTTGATTTTATCGATGAAAGCGAGGTTTTGACCCCGGCTGATGAAGAGAATCATATTGATAAGAGAAATTTTTCTACACCCTTTGTCTGTGGTGCTACCGATCTGGGAGAAGCTCTTCGGCGGATTGCTGAAGGGGCTGTCATGATTCGGACTAAGGGAGAAGCGGGGACCGGTAATGTGGTGGAAGCAGTCCGCCACATGAGAAAAATAACGGCTCAGATTAAGAGTCTGACCAATCTGGATTCGGGTGAACTTATGGCCCGGGCCAAGCAACTGCGAGCACCCTTTGAACTGGTTGAAGAGGTTGCCAGGCGGGGCCGGCTGCCGGTAGTGAATTTTGCTGCTGGAGGTATTGCCACTCCCGCAGACGCTGCTCTGATGAGGCAGCTGGGCTGCGATGGTGTTTTTGTAGGTTCAGGTATTTTCCGCTCCGGTAATCCCGAAAAAAGAGGTCAGGCTATCGTCCAGGCCGTCGATCATTTTCGGGAACCGGAAATTCTGGCAGAGGTCTCAGCTAATCTGGGAGAGGCCATGTCGGGAATCAGCATTACTGACCTGGAAGAGAGCGAGCAGTATGCCGGCCGGGGAGTATAACCGGTTTTTCTGATTTAACTGAGATAGTATCAACTGCCCCCTGACAAGGGGGTTTTTTCTTTTTTCAGCAGAGAAAGAGGTCTGAGCTTATCTGGAGTTCAAATAATTACTTTATAAATAATTACTTTCTATTTATATGTTCTATTTGTTCTATTGATATGTTGAAGTTTATCAGTTACAATTAGAGCTGAGGCAGTTTTGGGATTATAGGATGCTGCTGGGTTGTACCTAGTTGCTGCAGGGTTTTACATAATAATTGAGAAACAGGGAGGGGATAACTATGGCGAGTCTGCTGCAGAGCCAGCAGGTCAGCAATCAAGAATTTGAAATACATGATGTACCAGTGATTGAGTTTAAACCCCTTGAAAGTGAGGAGCGGGGAGGGATAATTTTTTATCACGGCTGGTCCTCCCGGAAAGAAAACCAGACCTTTCGGGCCAGCACAATCGCCAGTTACGGCTTTCGGGTACTGGTTCCCGATGCAGTTAATCATGGAGTTCGGGGAGAGATTGAATATGACACTGAGGAATCCTTAAAGAAAAACTTTTTTTCCACAGTGGTGCAATCGGTGCTGGAGGCTAGCTATCTGCTGGATTATCTGTCTCAGGAAATTACAGGCAATTTTCTGGCAGTTGCCGGGAATTCCATGGGAGGGTTTACAGCAGGAGGTGTACTTGTTCGATATCCCGGGACTGCGGCTATGGTTAATGTTAATGGTTCCTGTGCCTGGTTAAAAACCAGAAATATGCTGGTTGAAGAGGGAGATAATTTTGCTGATGAGATTGAAATTGAGGGAGTTAATTATCAGCTTAAAGAATTTGACCCCTATTACAATTTAGAAAAACTGGAGGAAAGACCAATGCTTCTCCTGCATGGAGAGCAGGACACTTCAGTTCCTCTGGCCGGACAGAAGATATTTTATCAGGCGGCCTCGAACCGCTACAAATCCTTCCCGGAGAACCTAAATCTAATAACCTATGAAAAGCTGAATCACTACTTTACCACCGGCATGCTGGCCGGCATGATTGAATGGCTGCTGGCAGTCAGCCGACAAACCTGAGATGATGCTTGAGGGGCTGTTAGGGAGCGGGTTGTGATGCTTGAGGGGTATTTATGATAGGGGTTTTTATTATTAATCTTAGAGCTTTGAACTTGAATATTTGATTGGAGGGTTTAAATTGCAAATCAAGACAGCCTGTTTACAGCTTGAGATCACCGGGAAGCAGAGTAAGGAGGAAAGGATAGAACTGGCACTTCAGGAGATGGAAAGGGCCAGGGACTGCCAGCTGATTGTTCTGCCGGAACTCTGGAATGTTAATTTTCTGGATTATTCAGCCTATCAGCGGGAGAGTGAAAAGTTTTCAGGCCAAACCATTACCAGGCTGGCGGAGAAGGCGGCTGAAATTGACAGTTTTGTTCATGCCGGCAGCATTGTAGAAGAGGCAGAAGATGGTTACTATAACACCAGTGTGCTGCTGGATAACAGGGGAGAAATGCTGGCTACTTACCGCAAACTTCATCTTTTTGGCTATCAATCCCGGGAGAAAGAACTATTGAAACCGGGTCAGGAAATTGTCATCGCTGAAACACCTCTGGGACGTTTGGGACTGGCTACCTGCTATGACATTAGATTTCCTGAACTCTTCCGGCGGATTCAGGAGAAGGGAGCGGAAATTTTGCTGGTTTGTGCTGCCTGGCCCTTCCCCCGTTTGAGCCACTGGCAGATTTTAAATCGAGCCCGAGCTCTGGAAAATACCTCTTATCTGGTTGCCGTTAACTGTGCCGGAGGATTTCAGGAGCATATATATGCCGGCCACAGCATGATTGTGGATCCCTGGGGGACGGTGACCGCCGGAAGTGATTATCATCCAGGTATTGTCAGGGGTGAGATTGACAGGGATAAATTGCAGCATATCAGAAAGACCTTTCCGGTTTTGACAGATCGACGGATGTAACGGCACAGGAAAAGTCGGATGTAACGGTAGGGGTAAAGACGGATGAAAAGCTCCTAGTCTTCCGGGAAGAGGCTGGAAAGATAGCGTTCTCCGCTGTCGGGAGCAATTATCAGGAAATTATCCTCCGACTGATATTCTTCAGCTATTTTCTGGCCGGTGAGCACTCCGGCGGCAGAGGAAGGCCCGAGAAAGAGGCCCTCTTTTTTGCTCAGCTGTTCCTGAAGCTCATAGACTTCCTCATCCTCCAGCAGGACAATCCGATCATATATGTTTTTATCTAGAATTTCCGGAATAAAGCCAGGTCCGGTGCCAGGAATATTGTGGCTGCCAGGTTCGCCACCGCTCAGCACTGGAGAACAGCAGGATTCAAAGGTAACTATTTCCAGCCCGGGAATTCGCTTTTTCAGAAAATTGCCGGTGCCGGTTATTGTTCCTCCGGTACCGCAGGAAACTATCAGAACATCAAGTTTCTGCTGGAAAGCAGCCAGGATTTCCGGACCGGTTGTTTTTTCATGGGCAGCCGGGTTGGCCGGATTGGCAAACTGATCCGGACGAAAGGCAGCGGGGTATTTATCCTGCAGCTCCAGACAGAGATTATAAGCACCTTTCATGCCTCCGGCAGCTGGAGAAAGTATAAGTTCAGCCCCGTAGGCAGTCATCAGCTGACGTCTTTCCTGACTGGCATCCTCGGGCAGAACGATAATGCATCTGTGCCCTAAGAGGACAGCTGCCCGGGCCAGGCCGATCCCGGTATTGCCGCTGGTGGCTTCCAGAATGGTGCCCCCGCCACCCCGGGGAAGCTGCCCGTCCTTTTCGGCCTGCTTCAGCATCTCCATAGCCGGCCGATCCTTAACGCTGCCGGCGGGGTTAAATTGCTCCAGCTTGAGAAAAATATTAGGCCCTTCAGCAGGAATTATTTTATTGAGCTTGATAACGGGAGTTTTCCCCAGCAGATTTCCCTCTTTTCTGATAATCATTGACTGTGACCTACCAGATCTTCAGGGATAAAGAAGCCCTCAAGATTGCTGCTTTCAATAAATCCCGCTGCTTCTGAGACTTCTGCCATCTCCTCAACCGCGCTTTTATTGAGCTCAGAAGTAAACTGGGTTCTGGTCAGCGAGGATTCAATTATTTCCAGATCCAGATGCTGCTCGGAAATGTCAGCGATCGACTCCTGAATAATTTCCGCAGCTGCTGAAGGATTTTCATCGATGTAGGAAATTGCTTTCTGCTGGGCCTGAAGGAACTGCTGGACCAGTTCAGGTTCTTCCCGGAGTATTTCCCCGCGGGTTACCACAATGGTGTTGGGCAAATTTCCTTCCCAGGGCACTTCATTCCATTCCAGGGCAACCTGGCCTTCTCCTTCTATCTCGAGCCGGGAAGCCCAGGGTTCAGAAACAACGGCAGCATCCAGCTGCCCTCGACGGAACATACCGCTGACACTGGCAGGAGGATGGGTGCGGTGATCTACAGAACCGCCCCGCCTTTTGGTTGTCAGGTCGGTTTCAGCCAGCATATATCTCAGCTGGAGATCGTGGGTGCAGCCCAGAGCCGGGGTTGCAATTTTGATACCTTCCAGGTCTTCGGCCCGGCTAAATTCAACATCTGGGGCTGTGACCAGCAGATTACCTCCGGTGCTGGCTCCGGCAAGAGCTACAACATCTGCCCCCTGTAAATATCTGTTGAGGGCCGGTCCGGGCCCTACCAGTCCAATATCAATTGCCCCGGTGGTTAAAGCATCCATGAAGAGGGAGCCGTCAGGAAAATGATTGGTTGTAATTGTTAAATCAGCAAGTTCTTCGGCAAAGTATCCTCGTTCCAGAGCTACCATGGCTGTTCCGTGAGTGAGGTTGGGAAAATAGCCGATGGTTATTTCGCTGCGGGCGGCAATTTCTTCTGAAGCTCCGGTAAAATAGAGATAAGCTCCGAAAATTAACAGCAGTGTCAGAGCCAGTAAGATTGTTTTCTTAATCCTTGAATCTTTTAAGCTGGTGAACATCGTAGATACCTCCTGATAAAGGTAATTATCTATGGTTTGTGGAATTTTAGCTGGTTTAAACAACAAATAGCTGAAATGGTAAAAGATGAAAGCACATAAACTAAACATTAAATTAAAAGCAACTGAAACAGAATCTTAAGCAAAATTTCAGGGCTCTATTTCAGAAAACTTAAACTATGTGATTAAAATACAGGATTACTGGAACCGGTGAGGGAATCAGGCTGCAAAAAGGATACTGGTTGAGTCAGCTAGACTGGTAGCCCCAGCGTTCCAGCACTCTGTCTTCAATTTTTTTAAAGAAATAGTTATCGGTGATAAAGCCAAAGGCTCCAATTAAAAAAATGATAGCGATTACCAGCCGCATATTGCCCATGTCACGGCCCCACATCAAAAGCTGGCCAAGACCGCTGCCTCCCCCGATCAATTCTCCGGCCATTAAAGCCCTCCAGGAGAAAGCCCAGGAAAAACGCAGACCGGTCAGCAGATGAGGCAGAGCGGCAGGCAGCATAACCCGATAGAAAACCGATAATTTGCCGGCGCCCAGAGTCCGGGCCGATTTTATAAATACTGGATTAACATTCTTTAAGCCGCTGGTGGTGGTGCTGACCATATTCCAGCTGGCGCCGAGTATAATCACCGAGATTATGGCAGTTTCTCCCAGAGAAAACCAGAGCAAGGCCAGCGGCAGCCAGACAACACTGGGAACACTCTGCAGCGCTATAATAAAGGGAGAGAAGGCTCTGTCGGCTGAGGGAACCAGGGCCAGAAATAGTCCGAGAAAAAATCCCAGGGCAGAAGCCAGCCCGAAGCCGATAAGCAGACGGCGAAAGCTAACTGAAATTGCTTCCAGCAGGGTGCCATCCTGAAAGCGGGTAATAAGAGTTTCTACTACAGCTAGAGGCCGGGGCAGCAGATATTCCGGCCAGATATCCCTGCTGGCCAAAAAATGCCAGATTAGTATCAGCAGACCAAATACCAGGAGTCTGAATAGAAGGGTTTTTGCTGTTTCTCGAAATTTCATCCTGCGGCAACCTCCTGGTAATTTGAATTATACCGGGAGCTCTGCTGCGGGGAGGGAGATAGATCAGCCAGGATTTCTTCTTCCTGGCGGACAATATCAGCCTGTCCCGGTTTTCTGGGATAGCTAGACTTTATTCTGTATTCTGATTTGATACGGCCGGGATTGCTGGCCATTACCAGTATGCGTTCTGAGATTAACAGGGCCTCTCTAATACTGTGGGTAACAAAAACCACTGTCATTTTGAGGTCCTGCCAGAGTTCCACCAGCTCCTGCTGCAGTTGATAGCGGGTCTGTTCATCGAGAGAGGCAAAAGGTTCGTCCATTAACATGATATCGGGCCGCAAAACCAGAGACCGGGCCAGTGCTACCCGCTGCTGCATTCCTCCGCTGAGCTGATGGGGGTAGGAATCGGCTGTACCTGCCAGCCCTACTTTTTTCAACTCTGTCAGTGCGAGCTTTTCTCTTTCTGCCCGGGGTATACCCCTTTCCTTTAAACCAAAGGTTACATTAGATTTAACTGTCAGCCAGGGGAAGAGGGCAGCTTCCTGCAGCATAAGTACTCTGCTCTGGGCTGGGCCCTGGATTTTTTCACCCTGACAGTAGGCGGTGCCGGAGGTGGGTTCCATCAAACCGGCCAGGATATGAAGCAGGGTGGATTTACCACAGCCCGAAGGTCCCAGCAGGGTTAAAAATTCCCCCTCGGCAATAGAAAGATTTATCCTGTCCAGAACCGGTTTCTCGGGATTTTCTTGATAAGCTTTGCTGAGATTTTCTGTGCTAATTGCGGACAAATAATATCAACCTCCCTGATACTGAATGCATTGTTCGGGTGTTTCTCTTTTTTAGGCTCTTACATACTGTACATAAATTCAAATTGTTGTCCAGTTTACATATACCCGAGTAATCTGATAAACATTATAATAAATACTAGCAGGGTTGTCAAGTTTATTAATTTTTATTAATGCTTAAACTATTTTCAAACTTTTTTACAGCTTCTCCGAATTTTTTATCTTAAAAATCATAAAAAGGGAAATTACAAGAGAATTTGTTTTGTTATAAGCAGTAAAAAATTTGATTTATGTGCCAGCATTTTTGGACTCTATCTATTTTCTGTGGAGTTTTTTCTGATTATCGCTACTTAACTATTGCTCCTTAAAAAATTGTTTTTATCCTACAATCCTTTGTAAATATTAAAGAACGATGTTCAGTAAAACCTCGGCAAATATTAAAAAATAGGCTATGTTTTGTTTTTATCTCAGATTAATCGAACTCTAAAAGTAAGGATTGAACTTTAAAGAAAAAGTAAAAAAACTTGCTGTCTATTTAAGTCCGTTTATCTATTTAAGGCGGTTTAATATATGATAGCTATTGACAGCTTTCTACCAGTGGAAGACAAAAAACCAAAGCTAGAAGCAAAAAAATAAAAGCCTCTTCCCCTGCTGGAGAGAAAGAGGCAGTGACAATGTGGTTATGGTTTTTTTTATTTGGGGAAAATATGATATTTCTCCGGGTTTACAGGAAATCAATAAAAGTCACTGATTCTCCAGCAGATGCTGGAGATAAAAAATAGTGAGTATTTTCCCGGGATAACAGGAAATTCGATAAAAGTCACCGGATAAAAAACTTTATTTTGTTAAGATTCGGGATTAACTGTCGTAAGATTTAGGATTAACTTTCATACATATAATTCCTGGTCAGGGGAAGGTCGTTATTTATACCCTTAACAAAGAGCAGCTGATGAACAGAAGTGCCCAGGTAACGGAAAGTAGCTACCACTCCGGCCAGGAAAAGCTCCCACATCCGGGCAAATTCTTCATCAAACGTCTCGGTGACCTGATCCCGAACTTCGGTGAAATTTTCAAACCAGTTTTCCGCCGTCAGGGCATAATGGCGGCGGATGTTTTCAGCATCGATGAGCCGGAAGGAGAATTCAGGCAGCTGCCAGACTACTTCCCGCACAGAAGGAATATAGCCCCAGGGAAAGATATACTTTTCCAGCCAGGGATGAGAGGGGTCTTCTTTTTGATGGGTGATGGTATGCAGTAGTGATAAACCTCCCTCTTCCAGCAGATCATGTACTGTCTGGAAATATTCCGGGATGTGTTCCCGGCCAACATGTTCAAACATTCCCACGCTGACAATTTTATCGAAAACTAAATTCTCCCGGGCCATTTCTCGGTAATCCTGCTTTTTGATGGTAACCAGATCCTCCACACCCCGGGTTTTAATTTTTTTCTTTCCACCCTTAACCTGTTCCTCGCTCAAGGTTATACCGAGGGCTTCCACCCCATACTGTTCAGCGGCTCGAACAACAAGCTCTCCCCAGCCGCAGCCGATATCAAGCAGTTTTTCACCGGGTTTTAAGTTCAACTTTTTTAAGACATGATCAATTTTCTGCAGCTGGGCCTTTTTTAAATCGTCATCTGGGGATTTGAAATAGGCACAGGAATAGGTCATTGTCTCATCCTGCCAGAGCTTAAAAAAATCATTGCCAATATCGTAGTGCTGGCGGACCCCCTCTTCCTGGCCTTTTCGGGAAATCTCCCGCTGGCGCTCCATAAATCTGTCATACCATTTTTCCTTATCATCCCCACCGATCTTTTCGGCATTCCGGGCTCCGATCTGTAAAACTTCCCGCAGATCACCCTTTACATCGATTTTTCCCTGCATGTAGGCTTCTCCCAGTTTTAACTCCGGACTTTGTTTGATTTCTGATAGATCCAGTTTCTCATTAAAGATCAGCTCGAATTCGGGTTCCTGTTTACCATCGGAACTAAAAATATCACTATTTCCATCCCAGTAAGTAGCCTTAAAAGTGCAGCCTTCAACTTTATTGAGGACCTGCTGAATAAGTTTTTTCTGAATCATAATTGCCTCCTCCTTATTTTTGATGAGCAGAGCAAGGGGTAAGCCGATGAAGGTTGAAATATTTGATTATACAAATTGCTATTTATCTGAATTATATCACAAACAGCTCGTTCTTCTCAACTCAGGGGAGTTTTTCTGTTTATGAATTGATTCCCGGACCCGGTTTAGGGGCTGGATAACCTTTAGAAAGAAAGAGCAGATTTACTTAATAAAAAAATCTGTCCAGCGGTTCATAATAGATATAAGAGAAGAAAGGGAAGAAGTTGTATTTAGAAGAAAATAAGTATATTTTGGTACAGCAGATCTTTCAAAAAAACTTAGACCAGCAAGAGCAGGGCAATGATAAAATGATAATATTTTTAGAAAAGTAGTTCCAAAATAATTAAATCTTGAGCCAATAACTTCAACCAGCAAAAAATTGCTAAAGATACCTCAGATTTGGTTATAAAATCAGGTTATAAAATTGTTTGACTATCTTTGACCTTTAAGGTATAATATGTAATGAGGAAGTAAAATATAAGATATATTTTAGTTTATAGGCTTTCTTTTTGAGGTCTTTAATGTTTGAATAAGGTAACGTTTAATATGAGATTTTCTTTTAATACTTTAATGAATGAGATAATGAATGAGATTTTCTTTTATATCTTTATAAAATAATGAATAATTTGTTCAATCGAGGTGATTGCTATGAAAATGGATGATTTTACTCGCAGAGCTCAGGAACTGCTGGCTGTTGCCCAGCAGGAGGCTCTGGATAACAATAACCAGGAGGTTTATCCGGTTCATCTTTTTCGGGCTATGCTGCAGGAGGATGAGGGGGTTGCCCGTCCTCTGCTGGAGCAGCTGGGTTTGAATCTTGAGGTGCTGGAATCTGACTGCCAGAAAATAATGGAGAAACATCCCCGGGTATACAATGACCGGGATTCCCAGCTGTATATGTCCCAGGAAATGAATCAGGTGCTGCAGCAGTCCCGCCGGGAAGCCCGGCAGCTTAATGATGAATATATTTCTACCGAACATCTGCTGCTGGCTCTGCTGTCCGGCCGCAACAAGATTGGTGAGCTGCTCAAGGATAAAAATATCGATCGAGATAAAATTCTGGAGGTAATCCAGGATCTCCGTCAGGGCAGCCGGGTAACCAGTCAGAATGCTGAAGAGCAGTATCAGGTGATGGAGAAATTCACCATTGATCTGACTGAGATGGCCCGGGAGGGTAAACTGGATCCGGTAATCGGGAGAGATGAACGGATTCGGAGAATCATGCAGGTTCTTTCCCGCCGGCGGAAAAATAATCCGGTGCTGATCGGTGAGCCGGGAGTCGGCAAAACTGCTGTGGTTGAAGGTCTGGCCCAGCGAATTGTCAGCGGCGATGTGCCTGAAGTTTTGAAAAACAAAAAGATTATTTCTCTTGATATGGGTTCGCTGGTGGCTGGAACCAAGTACCGGGGTGAATTTGAGGACCGCTTAAAATCTCTGGTTAAAGAGATCAAAAAGGCGGAAGGTCAGATCATTGTCTTCATTGATGAAATGCACACCATTGTTGGTGCCGGTGCCAGTGAGGGAGCAGTTGATGCTTCCAATATTTTGAAGCCGGCTTTAGCCCGGGGTGAACTCCACTGTATCGGGGCTACCACCCTGGATGAATATAAGAAACATGTGGAGAAGGATGCTGCTCTGGAAAGGCGTTTTCAGCCGGTTAAGATTTCCGAACCCAGTGTGGAAGATACCATCTCCATTCTCCGCGGTCTGAAAGAAAAATATGAAATTCACCATGGAGTCCGGATTCAGGATAAGGCTCTGGAGGCTGCTGCCCGGCTCTCTGAAAGGTATCTCAGTGACAGGTATCAACCTGATAAGGCCATTGATTTGATTGATGAAGCAGCTTCCAAGGTTAAGATTGATATTGACTCCAAACCGCTGGAGATCGATGAACTGAACCGCAAGCTGAGACGGCTGGAGACTGAAAGAGAAATGCTGAAAAAGGAAGATGATGAGGACTGCCAGGAGAAGCTGGCTGAGCTGGATGAAAGGATTAATGAGCTGAAAGAAAGACGGGATCCCCTGATGGCCCGCTGGAATCAGGAGAAGGAATTGGTTCAGCGCCGAAAGAAGCTGCAGGAGAAGATTGAGAGGATTGCCAATGAGGCGGAAAATGCTGAGAGAGATGCTGATTATGAAAAGGCGGCCCGCCTTCGTTATGGTGATTTAAATGAGCTGGAAAAGGAGCTGGCTGAGGTAAAAGAGAGGATTGAAGAAATTTCCGGTGAACGGGATATAATTAGAGAGAAGGTTACTGCTGAAGATATTGCCGAAATTGTGGCTTCCTGGACCGATATTCCGGTGCAGCAGCTGCTGGAATCCGAACGGGAAAGGTTAATCCGGATGGAAGAGGAG
>SL_4KL_010_BRINEDRAFT_10000350_pt1 | contig 23452 bp, 13 predicted proteins | sample SodLak_010_BRINE_2_FD_10664 | JGI IMG/M metagenome (IMG submission 10664) | reverse complement strand
CCCCCAGAACCCCCGGCATATTGTTGTACTTCGTCCAGTGTATATTATACTATGGATTCGACAGTTTGGCCAGTAAGCGAATTCTAGCATAACGTGAGCAAGTATCGCTAGTTGTCCACTCTACCTTAGCGGCCAGTTCCTAACATGAAGCGATGAAGGAGGCGGGTGAATCAGGTAACTGATTCACCCGCTGTCCGGATACATTCGTGATAGACGTCCTCTTACTCAAGGAAGTTATCACAAGTTCGGACAAGTTCACTTAGAACTGGTACCTGAAAGCTCTTTCTCTGGAGATGCTTCTGTTAACTCCGATGCTGGGTATTGAGGGTCGTCCCCTGATCCCAGCGAGATCATGGAGGTCGTTCTTCGAGCCGCTACTGGGACAACCTCTGTCGACGGCGTCACGACCAACACAGACGAAAAGCCCAACAGAGAATTCATTATGGATTGACTTCACACACACTGGAAAAAGACCCGATAATAGACGCCGTAAACGATATTCTCCCTACGCTGGTAATGACGGTTTTCGACTGCCGCAGGTCGAGAACCGTCTTTATTGACTTCCATGGATAACCTCTACCACGGAACTCCTCCCCCCAGTGACGGCGAGATCAGACGGATGTCTGCTCGGGACGGGACTACCCAGTGTCATCGCTACTGCACAGTGTTCGTGATTGCGCAGCGAAAAGCACCTTACACTCGTGGTTGGGTTGCTTGCGAAGACAGCAAGGCCGTCGCGGTGGGGCGCCTGCTCGCTCATATCGAGACGTACCCATTTGAGATTGACCGTTTCTCATGGTTCGAGGCGTCTACGTTGGGGAGCTGATTGGTATCCTTCGGAGTGCCTCGCCAATCTTCACGGTCAAGACCGGGAAGGCGTCGATCAGAAAGAATCTCTCCGTAACAGCGTCATACATGACCAAGGAGACAATTCACGAGGGAAAAGAGCACGAACAGACGTTTCCGATGGCGGTGAACCTCACCTACCAGAACGGTGATCGTGGAAAGTCTGGCGTGAAAGCGACCGGATACGCGGTATACGGTCTGGAAGACCGAACGGCGGTATAGGTTGCGAGGACCTACAACAAGGGGTAATAGATGGAAAAAGGCTACGAGAAGTTCCGCGAGGCGCGTGCAGTGATGGCAACATCGTCAACGACGATTCGTCTCTTATACGTGGGTGTCGGGTTCTTATTCAGTTCTCAGTAATTGGCGTGACATTCTCAATTTCAAATCCCACTTGGAACCTCTCCGTACAGCGATCACGCACGGGTCAAATTTGAGAATCAAGTCTCAATTACCGAGGACTGTAATGGAATTCTGGTTGGGTACTTAGAATAGACGTGGATGGTTATCAACCACAGACACTTATCGTATCACATCTGACCGGTAATCGATGCCGTTGACGTCTTCGACTAGTTCACCAGAGCGTGCGATCCGCGCTTGACTCCACGAATCCGTTTCTCGTTTCGGTAATTCTGCCGTTTTACCACTATTCTTCCGGAGAATTTCAATACTTGCTATCAGATCTACTAGTTGCGCCTTGCTGACTTCTAGATCTGCACCTTCTTCATCACCGCCAAGGCGAAGATTGACGACGCTATCTTTATCCACAACTGCAGCAAGATCGGACACGTGCGACTGAATTTTTAGTTCAATTTGGTTCTCGTAATCAGAGGTATCCGAGTAATATGCTTTGTCTGGTGTATTCTCAACTTTTTCATCGCGATCCTTATGAGCTCGTTCCCAGCGATCTTTTATTTTATAAAAATATCCCTGCCCTGGTGCTTCCCCACATCCAATGGATTCGATTGAATGAAGTACCATCTGCAGGAAATCTAGCTCCTTGCCGGTGAACCATATATACCCACCCTCGTATCGAGTAAAATTCAAGAGCAAGATGTCCCGACCATTATAATACGAGATTCCAAGTTCAACGAGACCACGTTTCCGATCACGCTTATTGAAGACTTCTCCTTCTAATACGTAGACTCGCGTGGCAGACGCATCTTCATCGATTAGATCATCAAGTGAGGTACGGTTCGAGGCCGTGAACTCTGGAGTAAGATATTCACTGTTGTTCGGGGGAACAGATTCGTCAGTGAGTAATTCTGCTGCAAGCGGTTTAGGATCTATGTACTTGAGCCGTACCGCTTCCTCATCAGTGATATATGGTGAGGTGACTGTCTGGTCAATATCTGCTGGAAACTCTTCGCCGTACCCCGTTTTCCGATCTTTTTGCCGTTCCAGATAGCCGTCATATTCTGGGATTACGGTTTCTGCTGGTTTTATTATCGTTACTGAGCCGTCGGCTGCAACGGTCACAATACCGACCTTGTCAAATATTGGTTGTGACGAGATGAAATCTATCGCTTCATTTTTTAGCGAGGTAGGTACACAAAGATATAGTTGTGACAAGGTCGACGTTTCCATGAACTGGGTCAACTGCTTGCAAAGTCGGTTTTTCGAAAATGAGCTTTCGCCCTTAACCTCGAACCCGAGTACTTTGTTATCGGCTGGATTCTTGACGGCATCGGTCGGATCACTACTTCCTTTGAAGCTAATCAAGTCAATCGGTCGATAGGGTTGATCGGATTCGAGCGTGTTTGGGATGTGACCTTCTGGGATTCCGCCATACTTTTCCCAGAGTTGGTGACGAACCCAGGGTTCTTCAGAACAGTTGGTATTTGGTGTTTTCGTTCGGGTCAACTCGCTTGCTTCCTGCACGATCTCCGGATCTGGAGCCTCCCCTGGTGACATCGCATCTAATACTGGCGTAGAAGGTACATGGATAATGCCAATCTCTGAGAATGTGATAGCGTTCTGTATCCGCCGAATGCCATCGTCAAGCGATATTGGTGTCTTATTTGATTCTATATTTTTGGCAGGAAGTACATAACCATACACGGTCGAACTCCCGACTTTCCGATTTCGCTGCTCATTTGAAAGCGCTCCAGACAGTTCTTTTTTAATTTCTTCCTTAGTGTACCAGTTCTCAGCCATCCCAGCTCGTAAACGACTGCGAGTCTGGCTAAGTGTCCGAACATCAATGGAATTGTCGACTGGATTTAGTTCCTCTCCTGATGCGACATACAGGCGATCCAGTGCACCACTCTCCACATACCGGTCTACTTGTTCCGTACCGTAGTTACCAACCTTTACTTCGATTCCCCACACTTCTTCAGATGATTTACTCACTAAATCAATACGACCAGTACCAATTTCTACCTCAGCGTCTACCTCCATCCCCTTCTCTGCTTCCAGCCAATACCAAACACGTTGTCTGAGTAGCTCCTCACCATATTCTGTCATATAATATGTGTTGATTGAATAGCGAGGGTAATAAAGCGACTGACAATCTAGCTTTATAATTCATTATACTCCTATTTCAATGTGAGTCGGATTATTCTAAGGTGATTCTCTGGTTCACGTATTCTAAATTCTCCTGGAGTAGATTCGGTTTTAAAAAAGAGTACCGAGATTCGTGGTAACTAATGATAACCCACAAGTCTTCCTTCGGTGATTCAAATACACGGCTCTGTTGAAATCCTATTTTGTAGACAATTTTCAGGCAGAAATAGAGAGTCACTGGCAGTTGTGTTTGTACCAGTTTCTAAAATACTGGTGGCACCACAAACTACTTTCATCTCCCAGAATCGCATAAGATCATGAATCATCGCCGCAGCTTGGCGTTCGCAGTTCCGTTCCTGATTGTGGGCATTATTGGCCAGCTCGTATTACCATAGATCATTTAATCGGTACAGATCGCGTCTATTGCTGCGATTATTCTCGATAGTATTATCGCCTACTGTACAATTTTAATTTTCGTTCTAAAATGTTTGATCCGAATCAAGTTGGGACGGTGTAAACTGCTTGCCAATATCGGCATAGAACACTGCGAAGTTGGCTTCGAGGTCCGTTCGAAGGTAATGATCGATCACCTCAACAAAGTCACCAGCACCTCCGTTTTCGAGAGCCTCGAGATACGCAGGACCAAGTTCTTCGCCGAATCGAGTGTTTGTTAGTTCCTTTTCTTTCCAGACTGTCTCTGGTATTGGATAATCATAGCACTCTAAACAGGCTTCAAGCGTGGGCCAACTCTCTCCGGTGCGGTCGCACTGTGCTTGGCGTGATTTAGACAAGTCGACGTGTGTCTCCGGTGTGTTGAGCGGAATCACCGGTTTTCTGCGCCATTGATGGCCATCCGATCGATAAAGAATTCGATATCAAAATCCCGGCTGTCGTAAATAATGAGTCCATCGGCGTTGCAGGTATCGAGATAAGAGACTGCCTTGCGGATGAGATCGAGTTCGTTATCGACCGATGAGACCCCACGGTGAAACAGCTCATACCGGGCTTGGTCGGCAGATTGACCAATAAGATGACTACCAATGCCGATTGAGACGACTTCACCTTCGCTTGGTTTGTAGTGGGTCGTCTCGATATCAAGCGTAGCAATACGATTGAATTCAGGGTCCGAAATGTCTTGCTATATAACCTGTTCGACACGCGGGTAATTCTAAAGAACTACGACGAGAATAGTATCGCTTGGGTGGTTAGGCCCACATATTCTCTCTTATCGTGTTGTCGTGTTATTTTGTCATCTACTACCTCGATCGTGTTCTGGTGCCGCACAACCAAGCGAATGGTGGAAACAGTCAGCACAGATATCCCCATTAGTATAGTTGTTATATTTACTCGAATCCGCTGCGAGGAGATCACTATACAAGTCGTCTGTGTACTCCAAGAGGTCTTCAGCCGGGAAGAGATCAATTTCTGGACCTGCCTCACCGACATACACGTACCCCGCAGAGGCTACCTCCTCATCATCGAGATATTCGTTGAGTGCCTCGAGATACAGTAGTAGCTGGTAGCTTTCATCGATTGATTTCTTCTCTTTGGTGGTCTTGTAATCAATGACCACGATGTCACCTGATTCCTGTCGGAAAACCCCGTCAACATAACCTTTGACATTTCCACTAAGCCCTTCAAGATAGTCATCAAGTACAAAGGGCCACTCAGCTGCAAGTTGCTCCCACTCTGGGAGGTCGGTCTGGAAGTATGTCTCGATAGTGCTTATAGCGCGTACGTGTTCCACATCGGAGATATCAAGACGAGATTCTATACGATCCATCGCTTCTAACCACTCGCTTTTATTGTCATACTTGCGCCAATAGGCTTCCTCGGCTACGTCGTGGAATAGCGTCCCAACCTTCGCGTAGTCGATGTACTCCTCACTTCCACTGATGTCGGGATCCTCAACATCGTCATCGTATGCATAGACAACGTGATCAAGGTAATGACGGCGAGGACACTGTTTGAACGTCTCTACCGATGAATGGCTGTGTTCACGCGCCAGCGAGACGTTCAGGTCGGCGCTCCCAGGGTCAGCTTGGAGGTCGAAATTAGAGGGATCTACAGCATCGAGTTCACCCTCATGAAGTTGCTGTGCAAACTCAAGAACCCGGTCTTCGGCCTCACCCGGGTTGAGTTGCGTTCCGTAGTACGTAATGTTCTCCCTCGTTTCGTCGAGACCCTCGTTAACGACTTCGGTCACGTCGGTAACTGACTCGGGATGATCCGATTTTAGTTCCTCATAGCTTGCATCGAGTGTCCGCCAAAGGTTCATTTGTGCGCCACCGACGCTCCACTCAATATCTGGTGAGAGGAATGTATTTATTTCGGCTGCGCTGAATTGATCGGCACCAGCGGTCGCATCGCGCTCGTGGCCGAAAAAGAAGAGATGATCTTTGGCACGCGTAATCGCCACGTGTAAGGTTCGCCACTGTTCGGAAAGGTCGGATCGGTCTGCAGTGAGCCAGTCAGTACCGCCGTTAGATAGACGATTTTCCATCAGCTCATCGTACGGGAATACGTTCTTCGCGTAGCTACCTGGAGAGGTCAGCCACTCGTCATCAGAGAGGAATGGGAGTAATACTACTTCGAAGTCAAGTCCCTTAGCACGATGAATGGTGAGCAAGTTGACTTTGTCTTCTACTTTATCGACTGTCTGGATCCGTGTATCGTCAGTTTGCTCTGCAATTGTGCTCTGGAGGTCGAGATGTGAGACGAAATCTGCGGTCAGCATCGACTGCACACCCTCGTCATCATACCCCTCTATTTTATTCTCTAGTTGGGCCAGTTCTCGGCGTTCGTCGGTGGTCAGATACCACTCAATCTTCGTNATCTCTCGGAATTGTTCGTAGAATCCGCTGACGGAATTTGTCTTTCGAATCTTCTGAAGTTCCTCAATGTCGGAAACTGCACGGTGTACCATAGTCGGTTTCACAAGCAGATTACCGTCTATTTTTTTGATCGCAGTCCAGAGAGGCTCCTCATGAGTGTGGAGTGTCTTCAGGTCAGTCTGTGGGACACCATAGAGATGATGGAGCACGCGTGAAAGACTTATTTCATCGCTGATGTCCACTAAGAAACGGAAGTACGCGAGTACCGTTTCGATACCGGGAGGCTGATCTTCGTTCCCCGTGGTCGAAATTGAAAACGGGATACTCTCATCTTCGAGTTGGTTGGCAACCTCTCTGGCTTGGCTATTCGTACGGACGATTATTGCGATTTCATGCTTCTCATAAGCACCTATGTCCGTGAACTTCCCCCTAATCAAACGAGATACCGTCGTTGCTACTTGTTCGGCCTGTGCCTCTCGATCAGGGTAGCCATTAACACGAATTACTTCGTTCTCGTTTCGACCTCGATACGCTTCTAGCGGGTCTGTATGACCGAGATTTGCGGTGAAGTCGAGTATACCTTGGTACGATCGAAAGTTTAGATCTAAATCAAATGATTCTATATCCTCAAAGATCTCGGTCACGTCCTCTAAATTCTCGGGATCAGCGCCACGCCACTCGTATATCGCTTGGTCTGTGTCGCCGATGATCAGTAGGTTGGAATTCTCAGCGAGAGCTTTGACAAGATCGAGCTCTGCTTGATGTGTATCCTGAAACTCGTCGCAATAAATGTAGTCCCATTCACTTTCGAGTTCCTCTCCAATTACATCGTCTTCGAGTAACTCGATAGCCTTGTGTATCAGGTCGTCGTAATCAAGCGCGTTCCGCTCGTCTAGCAATTGCTCGTATACTTCATATCCTTCAACGAAGTCGTAAGCCCGTCGATAGACGTTGACGTACTCTCGTAACCGTATGAAGAGATTCTGCTCAAAGGATTCGAAGTATTTGCTGCTCCAACTGTCAGTAAACAGGGAGAATGGCAGTGAAATTTTACATTTCAGCCTCTGATCCGACTCATATATGTCGATGACGTTGTGTACTACTGCTCGCATCTGTTGGAGATATGATGAAATCTCCTCTAAAAACGGACTCTCTCCAGTAAACTCAGTAGAGAACTCTTCGAGGGTTTCATCTAAATCGTTTAACCACCTAACCATCTGTGAGTCTTTTTCACTCCATGTACTATGCTCAAATAGGGTATCGAAATCCCGGAAGGAATCCGCAACGTGGAGGATTTCTTGCACTGCAGCCTGAGCCCTATGGATATCATCTTTAACGGGTAGAGCGACGCGTATATCAGTCGGGGTATAGCGGGCGTGTTTGACATTATCAATAAATGATTGGAGGTCAGAAAGTACCGAATCACGTCGCCCATTACCTCCGGGCGACATCGGATTGATGAATTCGAACTCACTCTCATCGATGATCTTTGGAAGAAGGTTCGAGAACGTTTGGTCAGTGACTAATTCGAAATCTGGAGGGTGGTCTGTGTAATATGCATAATCTTTCAGCAATTGATGGCAAAATGAGTGATAGGTATATGCGGATACGTTGTATCCCTCGATAGAATTGAGTTCGTCCGCAACTCGAGATTCGATGTTGTGAGCTGCTTTGGTGGCAAAGGTCAATGCTAGAATTCGGCCAGGGATGGCATCATCAGTCGCAATATGATGGTTAATTTTCCACACCATGGTCGACGTTTTTCCAGTCCCTGCTCCGGCGTTGACTCGGATGCGCGAGGCATCGGATTCAATAACATCTGGTTGGTTTCCTTTCGGTTCATCTCCCTCTGTCTCTTCTTGTGTTTCGCTCATTAGAATTCGACCTCCCAATTAAAGTATGAATGACACATTTTTCGATACGTACAGTAGCGACACGTATTGGACCGAATATCTTCCACGAAGGCATCTGGTATCTCTGTCTCTTCTTCTTCAATTTGTCCAGCGATTTGTGACAACAACTCCGCGTTCGAATCTCCGTTTTCTTCGTGCCAATCTGTAAGATCTCTGTACTCCGGCTCTACGACAACTTCACCATCGGTCGCTTCGGTTCCGGTGGTCGAAACCGACTCAGCCAATCCGACTACATTATATTCCAATTGAAGGTTGTCATATCTGTCTCCATATGCCACTCTTGTAGCTCGGATCGCAAGTTCTGCTCGTAGTATCGATCCAAGGTACCTTCCTCCGTAGCTGGAGTGGTTGATGTGATCCATTGCGTCGTCATTACCTTGATGTCCGAACGATACTCCACGAAGATTTGGCAGGAAATCCAATACCAATAGCCCCTCATCGGTCTCCGTGATGATGTCGAGAGAGATAGTTAACATTTGATCGGACAGACGTGTAGAGACCAAAGTTTCATTCCAGTCAACCACATTTTGGATATGTTCGAAGCCGGGACCATGGAGATACTCCCTTAGGGCTTCTTGTGTAGCTGCCTTGTCGAATTTCTGCTGTTGATCAGCGAGGTATAACGACTTAGTGGTATAGTTCTCCCACCGTCTTTTTAGTTCGGTGGTTGCGATCTCGATAGCCTCTGCTTCCGATTCTGGGTCGGCTTCACAAACGGCAAAGAGAACATCTCGAAGTAATTGCCCACGGCGTTCGTAGCTCTTTGCGTCATCAGCGCTGACCACTGACAGCTGATGTTCGTATTTCCACTTTTCGGCGCACTCAAGATGTGTTTTGATCTCTTCAAACGCTATTAGTGAGATACTCATTAGTTGCCCACCTCGCCGCGTGCCATCTCGATTTGTCTATGGACTGCATCTACGAACCGTTGGTCGACATCATCGCTCGCAAGTAATTTTTGGATAGCACCGAACAGTTGCTCGGTATCTTCGATCGCAATATCTTTCTCACCTGTTGAGGCGGCAGCCCGTACCGCTTCTAGTCGGCCCCATGGTTGTTCAAGTACCCTTCGAGATACTTTCCCCGTTGTATACAACTCCCGTTGGTGACCATCAGTTCCGATCTGTGGAACCGATACCTGATCTGTGATTTTCTGGAGATACCTCGATGGGTGGTAGTTTTGATCTGAATCTGAATCCGAGCGGTGGGAGCAGAAATATAACCGCTCTCCAGCGGAACGAGCCCCGATAGCCAACTTCCGTCGATCTAACTGTCGATAGTACTCTAATATTGGAATAGCATTGTTGGCGACAGCCGGGCTAAACGTTTCCTCAACAGTATCCTGATCAACGTTGGTGACGTTCGGATATCCAGACATTCGTTTGAGCCAAGAACGTGGGAACAGCGGCGTCAGAGACATTTGTGCAGGGTACTCTCCTTCGACTACGTTTAGCAGAAACACCGCATTGCGTTGCTCATTCTTCAAAATATTTACCGTGTCAACCATCACACCACCCTCTTCGACATCTAATTCCGAGGAGTGGTTTGAAGGAGCGTAGTCTGTGATTGTGCGCTCAAGCATCGAAATGAAGTTGCTCCAATGCGAATCAAGGAAATCTGATCTATCAATAAATGAAGCAATTTGGAGTAGCTTCTTGATGTGGGCAAATTGGTTTTTCGCGATGAGTTCAGGCTCATCGGATGCAATCCTGTGTTTAAGATTTGACTGCCGGATCCATGTCTGGATTTTAGCTTCTACGGATCGCTGGTTTTCCACCCGATCAATAAATTCGTGGAACATCTCCTCTGTAATATCGAGACGTGTCCGCAACAAGACTTCAGCTTCTTGTGATTCAGAAAGAGCGTAATCTGCAACGGCGTGCAATTCTCGCACAGCTCGATCCTGATCCAATCCCGCTACTGTAGATGAAGCCACTGGGAGTCCAGCGTGTTGGAGAACATGGCGGGCTTCACCAATTGGCGCATTCGAGTCTTTTAGCAATACAGCAAAATCATTGTACTCCCAGCCTTTCTGGTCCCGCAGATACTCAATCTCGTTTGCGACCGTCTGTAACTGTTCTTCGAAGGACTGTTCTCGGATTAAATAGGTGTTCTCGGTCGTTCCCCCACCCTCTAATGCTGAATCATCTCCTGTTGCGAGGAACTTCGACACTCGCGATTGTCCATTGCGAGCAGAGTCTTCTACCTCGAGGGCTTCCTCTGGGGGCGTTAGACCTTCTGTCGCATCCATCATCTGGCCGGTCTCACTCCAGACACGTTCGATACTAGAGTCCTCTTCCGCTAAGCATACAAGTTCGACATCGTCTGTCAGGCGTGCAAGATAAGACCGTTCCAGATGGTTGAACTCCTCGAACTCGACGGCAATCACAGCATCGAACGCACGTTGGACCTGTTCCAGAAGTGTGTCGTCCTCCATCTGTTCGAGCGCAGTGCTAACAACCATCGCCTGTTCGATCAATCCACGTTCAAGCAACTGATTATGAAAGTGTTGGTTTATATCTTTGAGTTCCGTCAGGAAGCGATCATACTCCCCACTATCGTCAATACGGAACCCACCCTGCCAAGTTGCATCCATCAGTATCCTACCCATATCCCGACCAAAGGAATCGAGTTCTGCTGGCCCCTCAAAATACTCGTTATCCCAGTTGTGGCTTTCAATTACCATTGCCAAAAATTCGATTCGCTCTTCGTAACTAAGAAGATCAAGATCTGTCTCCCGTTCTAATACTCCCCGAGCATGGTAAGCAATAGACTGGACTTGGGGAACACCGATATTCTCAAGTTCAGATGTCAACGACTGCGTCAAGTCATCAACGCCAGCGGGCAATCGTTTGAGAACGAGTACGTTACGGCTACCATATTTTTCGGCTAAATCTTCATACAGAGTAACGATCTGGGGAACGAGTGATCCACCTTGGAATGGTATCTGGTGGATCGTTCCGTCAATTGGAGTTGATACTGCCATTAGAGTAGAAACCTCACTACGATATTTCCTGACAAAATCATCCAGTTCACAATATGAACAAACTAATCACAATTAACATAAATGTACGTATTATAAAACCAGTGGTAGCATAATAAATTTTTGTATGATAATAACTTATTACAGTAGTCAAATCACTATTTATTATTCCAACAATGGTATATGAGTTAAAAACTCAATGACATAGCTCTCTGAGTCTTTATCATGTTAGTAGTCCAGTGTATCTATATCCATATCTACGTACCCTTCTGCTTCCTCTGGCTAATTNTATTCAAACGATAGTTAATTGACTCTAGAGAAATCTGCAGTGCAGTCCTGTTCATCAATCGCGTCATCGGATAACTCGGTTAGATCATCCTTAGATGTTAAATAAACCAAACCCGATCAGTAGCTCAAGTCATTAGAGAAACCCGTCAATTTCCTCGCCATCGAACAGCCCACCGAATAACACGGAGCGGCTCAGGTTGTTATTTGAATTGACACAGGTTATGTTCGAGAGGAAGAGACAATCCTCACAGGCACAGTTATGATCTGTCCGGCAGATTGCGTCGTACGTACAGAACTCTGACTCTTCGATCTGGGCCATCACATCTAGGAACCGTTCTTCGAACAGGGTAAAGATTGATCCGAGGCTGTAGTCCGTGTCCGCTCGTTTGTAGATGACTGTCGAGAGGGTTCGGGGGAGAATATGCTCAACTAGACTCTCACGACCGTACCCGGAAAGCGCACCGATTGCGTCTATCACCGCATGGGAGTAGGTGTGTAGCAGTGTGTACACTGCGCGTGAAACAGAATTTGTCGCCGAATCGATTGTCTCGAAGCGACCAGGGTTCGTTACTTGCGAGAGGTACCATCTATCGAGATCGTCGACCGCCAACTCGCCAGTGAAATTTTCAATGACCCACTCGTATACTGCCTCCTTGTTGAGCGACAGTACGACGGCTTCAGCATCGTTCGTTCGGGCGAAGATCTGGGCTTCAGCCCAGTCACCGCTGCGGAATAGATTGAGTGCAGGCGGTACAGCATCTTCATCTGGCGTCTCATCGCCACCGAATGCTCCATTTGGCTCTGGCGACAATCGCGTATATCCGTACGTTACCGTAGTGATTGGGAAGTTCTTCACCAGTCTCACTTCCGAAAGGTTTCGGCGGTTCTGCTCAGCGATGTACTCGTCGATCAGGTCGCTTTCGAGGTGAGTATCTAGCGCTCCAGTCTGCAGTTCCTCAAACGTATAGGAATAGATGTAGTCCGCTTCGTCGTAGGAATCATTCGTAATCGAGAGGTATTCGAACAGCTCCTCACTCAGTTCAACCTGTTCCTGATCGTCAAAAACGTCTCTAAGGAATGCAGCCGTCTCATCACGGTGTTCGGTAATATCGACCTGGAGACGCTCTTTGGCGATCTCACGGGCCTCGGCGTTGGAATCTGCCTCTCCTTGTTGGAGGAGTTCCATCGCTAGGTCCATGACTTCATCGGGGTCTGGCTCGCCGAGGTCTGTCCCATCAAGAAGGTAATCACTCACAATTTCGATCTGAAACTGGTCGTTGGTGTGAAGCGTATCGAGATCCTGTTGAACATTCACCAGCGTTTGAGTCTGGGGGTAGAACGTAGTGGAAGCTGAATGGGGTAGTGTCTTAAGATCGTTCCGTTCACAGGCCGAATTTAGGCATTTGCCTCTGTGGAACTCTTCTTTATGTTCGCATCCTGGATTGGTACAGCGCCAATACGAATCCGATAGCTTGACGCCACTCTCCCGGAACGCCATCCCCGTGCCACAGTGTTGTGGGACATAGATATCTTGGATTTGTCCACAGGAACAGACGGCCGCAAAACGCATCTGATGGTGATCATAGAGTGGGTCACTACAGCGCTCACAGTTGATCGTACTCCCAGATCCAGCGTAGTCTTTGATGTCGTTATAGTGGAATTGGTTCGCTGTTCCGCAATTACCGCAGGCGAACACCCTCGGGAATACCTCGAAGTTCGCACTTCCGGGTTGGATAATATCCACGGCCGTTTCGTTGAAATCCATCTGCTCCCAGTTATCCCATTTGCTGGCATGGCGCTTCACACGCCGGAATATGTACTGGTTTGGAAGGTCAGGAGTGACAGGCTGTCCACGTTCGTTGTAATCTTGGTTGACATACCCAATGAGCCCACTTAGGTTCGTTTCGGAGTGGTTGAAGGTTGCTCCCGGGAGGAAGTCATACAGGAACTTCGACTTCTTTCGCTCCATCGTCACTATTGCTCACCCTCAGTTACTCGCCGGATGAACTCTTGATTGTTGTACTGTGACGTAATCTCTCCTTGTTCGCCGATATCACGTAGGTTTTGCATGGGATTTTCACCTTGAGGGAATTCTGGGTACCGCATTCCGCCGAGCTTTTCTTTCCAGTACCGCCAAACATCCCGAACACGAGCATCAACTTGATCCTCGAAATACTGATTGGCGTCTTCGGCACGGTCTAATCCATATGCTGCTTTCAGATCAGCAATAAGCGTCTCTTCTGTAATTTCTGGATACTCGTCTTCAGTCATGAGCTTGTAGAGATGTGATGCCTTCTGGACGTTGGCTCGCTCTGTTTCGTCGTCTTCAGTAATCTCATGTTGGCGGTACATCTCTGGTCGGTACCGCTGCAAGAGGATACTGTTGAATATCCCAGTGAATGTTCGGTCGATCCCGAACTTGGCCCACCGATCGATCGGGACCGGCTCAACGGTTCGGTCAAGGTACTGGTGCATCTTCTCGAAATATCGGAACCTATGTTTGTCTCGCTCTTTGATCGGGTCAAAGACGTCCAAGACGAACCCAGGCGTTTCGGATTGTCGACCGACACGGCTGCTGGATTGGATGTACTGGAAGGTCTTTCTTGGATACCCGAAGAACAACATGAGATTGAACCGGTCAACGTCAATGCCATGCCCGATGAAGCTCGTCGAAGGGACGGTATCGATCCGCTCTTCGAACGGGAGATCCCCCGGATTCTCAAGCTGTTCGAGGAACTCAGGATCTTCTGTATCTGCGGTCAACTGGCGCTCGATCAAGGGGTCTTCATACCCTTCTCGTTTGAGTTTCGGGTTGACGTATTTCGATATATTCTCTCGGTAGCGGTCTTTTCTGGTCTTGTTGTTGAAGTAGACGAGTGACGTCTCATAGAGATCAAGAAGCTCCGTCTTCTCGGTCGGGGTGATGGAGTCAACACCGATTGTATCTGCCAACACATCGGGATCCATGGCTCGAAGATCGCGGATCACTTCATGCATGTCCGCCACCGTGTCCAGAACCGCATAGAGATGGGATCGGTTTGATGGCATGAGCCCGATGTACTCCCGCTCAACCATCTCTGTGAGGTGGCCGTAGAATGTCTCTCCCTGGACTGGGCCATCATTTGGGAACCGAATTGCATCGCGTTGGAAGAGATTACGGATCTGACGTTCATACTCAGAGATCGTCGCTGTCGACGTCACGATTTTTGGCGTTTCGCCATGGACCTGCTCACAGAGCGACAAGTACGTCGTTTCATAATGCGATGCGAATGTCCCCAGTTCCTCGTTGAGCAGGTGAACCTCGTCGATCAAGTGGAGTGTGGGGACTGGGTCATAGAACTCCGTAGGGGCGTCCTGAATCCGATCTTCACAATCGAATAGATCCTTTTCCGAACAGGTTCCCGAATAGCCGTAGCCGTGGACTGGGCAGTACGTGGTGGTGTTACCGAGGAGATTCGCAAATCTGGGCTGCATCCCCATGACCGAGATCTTATCGAGAGAGCCGAGCAGTATTGACGGGATGTACCGGTAGATGTCTCGGTCGACGATATATAGGGGGATCTGGCCGATGCAATCCTCGCCCGTACAGTGGTGGAAGACGCTGTTTTTATCGACGTCATACTCAACGTCGATTTCGCTATCACAGAGCGGACACAAATCAAGGACTCTACACTCCCGCTCAAGTTTCTCTTGGCTCTGTTGGAAGGCTTCTCGGAGTGTATCCCTGTCTGTTCCGATCGCGTTCGGTGTATCCTGTCCGCCGACATAGAATCCTAACGAGAACTCGGTGCCTTTGCTGTTAAACCAGTCGGGGTCTCGGCGAATCTGTTCAGCGTACAGCAGGCTCTCGACGAATCGGTCTTTCTGTTGTCGACTCAACAGGCGCAGTGGGAACCGAATCCAGGCTGTGACACCTTCGTTTTTCCCACGAAGTCGGTCATAGAACAGATTGAACAGTATCAGCCCGAGGTAGGCTTCGGTCTTCCCACCACCGGTCGGGAACCACAGTACGTCTGCCAACTGATCGTACTCTGTTTCTGCCCAATTGTGTTCCCGCTGGACGATACCCGAGAGGTTACAGACGATGAATACCAACTGAAAGAGCCGCCAACCAGGGAAATCATCATGTTGGTTCGCATTAACTTGATTCATCGCCTGGAAGGCCTTCAGAGACTGTTCATCCCGGCGGAGGATCTCAATGCCGTGTTTGAAACGGGCAATTTCAGCATGGAATTGCTCGGCCGCCCCATCAAGTTCCTCAGCCTCCTCCGGAGTCAAAGATAGATCGTCGATGATCTCAGACCGCCGGGTTGTGGTCCAATCTTCGTAGTACGATTCCATCCCGTCTGCGATCGCTTCAAGCGTCGCAATAGCCTCATTACCCGCCAAATCGGCGAAGTCCGTGTCATATTCGTTGTTGAACTTGAATTCATAGACGGGTTCGCTTGGCAGGGCTGTCGTTGATATCGTCGTTGGAGGGGATCCAGTACCTGTTTCTATCGAGCAGTTTCGACCCTTGCCCCAGACCTGCTGGTCGTATCGATAGTCTTCAGGGACGAGATCAAACGTATAGGGCTCGAGTTCACCCTCGATTTCGATCTTCGGGTTGAAGACGAATGGGTCATCATCTGATTCACCGCCTGCGCTAGGGCTGTTGATCAACTCAATGGTTAGCTGGTCATCTGAGAGCCGGGAGACAAGCCCCACATTCCACGTATATTGAGAGGGATCGACCGTCGGGACGCTCTCTGTTAGCGTCTCAAACTCTTCGGGGCTGATATCGAAGAGCTCAGTCGGGGCAACCCCGAGTTGCTCACCAGCTTCCGGGTCTGAAGTTACAAGATAGGGTTGGGTGTGATCCTCGAAGGCATCGCGAATAGCATTAGATAGGCTTGCTTCCACAGCCTCAATCTCATCTGGCAGCCCGAGCAGGTCACCAGAATACTCGAATGAAACAGAGAATTTCCGGTAGAACTCCTCATCAAGCGAATAAAGCAGGTCGACTGAGACGGCTTCGGAGTCTACTGAGTCTACGTCGACACCTTCGCTTTCGGCGATTTCAAGCTTCGCCGCTCGGAGCCCCTGATCACGTAGCGTGGTGAACTCAGCATAGGTAGGAAAACTTGGGTAATAAAGATCAAAGTCGATCCGCAGCGTGCTAGTCGTTCCAGCCGTGGGTTTACAATCCAACCCGTGGGAGACCGGTTTACTCTTCGCCTCAAAGTCTTCCTCGGAATCTCGTCCATATTCGGGGGCTATGTTTGAGACGTAGAACTTGTCTTCGGGTCGTTCACCGACACAATATGCTGTATTTCGACCGCTTGCACGGTCGAGTGTCTGGGTCAGAAGAAACTTCCCCAGCTGATTGGCTTTACTCGGCATCGATAACTTCCTCTACGATTTTTTCCATAGTATTTGCTTCAAGATCTGCTTCATTGTTGACAACCTCTTCAGGGAGATCACTATCAGTGGCAACCCCTGCTTCGAAAGACCGCTTTGCTTCTCTCCCAATTTTCTGATGCAGGGCACGGATTTCTTTCAATGCTGATACAGTGGGCTCGGCGAGCGACATTACGCTGGGGTCTAAAATTTCGAGGATGAGTTGGACATCCTCAGGATCGCGAGGGCCGAGTGTTCGACCAGACTGCCAGTTAGCAACCGTAACGTGTGTGGTAATCACAGACCCTTTGGACTGCATTTCGGCCAGTAATTCTTCGACAGAGTAGCCATTGTCGAGTCCCTCCTTGAGAACGGTCCGCCATCGGTCGATTGTCGCTTCACACCCACGTACGCGTTCTCGATCGTGGGCGGATTCGATGAACAGATCGTAAATGTCGCCACTAATATCATCAACGAGGAGGACTTCGTCACCCGGTTCCAGTTCAGCTACTGGGACTCGAACAATTCCTCCTTCAGAAGTTACGGTGACTCGGGTAGCTGCCGACCGGATCTTAGACGATCCATCGGTAAAGATGATCTCTAAAGAGCTGTCTGTGTATACTCGCTCAGAGTCCCCTGAGCTATCACCACTCGTAGTGGACTGAGTGCTGTCAATTCCCCCGAATTCCTCTTCTAACACCTCATCAAGAAGCTCGTCTGCGTTCTCATAGTCGGGTACCTGGTATTCCTGCGAGTCGATTTGGGCAGCCGTCGGTCCCTCCATAGGCGCAGAATCCTCAACGGGTTCCTGAATTTCGGCGTCAGTCTCTTGACGACTGGTCTGGGCTGCCTGCGGGCTGCCAGGCGTCGGACTCCCCGCACCTGCCCGAGCAGAATTTCGCTCCCGAGACTTCTCAGGCACGTTATATTCACTCACTGTGATTTCTGTATCGGTGTCCGAGAGCTCTCGTTGGAGCCGCTGGGCGACGTGGTCTGCCCACATTTCGTACTGAAGGAACTCCACGGACCGTGATGGTGGGAAAGAATAGACGTGGGATGATTGACCCAATGGGCGGGTGATTACGGTCGACACCTCAGGGTCCGGTACGAGATCAGCGATTGGCGTGATCTCGACAACATCGGGCATGGTCACCCCAGCTGCTGCAATAGCGTTCAGCAGCGATTTCCGTTCATAGTCGTTTTTGACCACGAATTGCGCAGGGTCGCCAGCTTCCTCTGCGTCATTGATTTTCTCGAACAACACCTCTTGCAACGGGTGCTTTGAGTTAAGCAGCTGTTGGAGATAACTAGCTGCTTGGCAGTAGTTGATTAGGAGGTCACTGGTCATTCCATTCAGACTCTGAGCTTTCCCTCGGAGGTTTGCGATGAGATCGCCAACCGATTGGTAATGGTAATTGTCTTTGACCGCTTCCTCCCAGTACTGTGGCTGTACTGGAAGTTCAGTCAGGAGATTGAACAGCCACCCAACCTCAACCGTGAGCCCGGGGACGTGACGAAGGTCTTGTTTCATATTCGCGAGGTCGGTCACAACCGACTGCATTTTGGGAAAGTGGACACGCTGGAGGGAAACACTTCGATCCCCCGATGAGAGGATTTCAGCATACTGTGATGCGACTGAATGCTCCGTACTTTGATTCACACGCGCCGTTGAGAGAAGGGTGTTATCTAACTCAATTTTCTGAGTTCCCGAGAGCAGTGACTCAAACTCGGGGCGTTCCTCGTCGGTATAGTAGACGACAGGAATAGAGATCCCATCAAGATAGGATTTGAGTGTATCCAGCCGTCGATTAGGATCACGCCACTCCTTCTTCCGAAGGTCGACGACCAGTACACCGAGATCAGACGGACAGTCATCTAACTCCACGCCGTGTTTGGCAGTAAATAGGTTCGCTTTGCCATACACGCTACTCAGTGCGCTAATTGAGGTACGGCTGAGCAATGGTGGAGTTTCGCCGATCCCATTCCGGCGCACATCGTCAAATTTGGTTATATATCCACGGGATAGGGATGGCAGCAGGCAAAGGGATTTTCCCTGTCCAACGATGCCGTTCGTTGGAAATGATGTGTTTTGGATTCGGAGATAGCCCAGACAAACACTAAGCAGTACCTCATCACCCGGGAGTGGATTGATAATCGTAATATCCTCCCCACGACCGACCGAGTTCAGGACCGCCTCAGTAGCGGCTAACTCCACATCGCCGATATTAAATTGACCGTCATTTGTGCGGAGACCGTCTTGGAACCAACGACCGAGTTCAGGTCGCTGCTCACATTGAGTGGCAACCTCTGTCAATGATTCCATTGTTACCACTTAACCACGTCAACTAATAAGTTTTTTCGACTAGTTAATATTACTATACTACTTGAAGAGACGATTATCTAGAAAGTACAATGTGTGAAATAAGATACAATAAAATGATAGCCCTATTCTCAAATATTTGCTAATATAGAATACGGACTTCTACACCACATACTTACATATTCTCAGTATTATTTCAATTCGTAGAGCCCGGTATCTTCTAAGTTCTCAACGAATTTGTGCTCTTCCAATCGACGTAAACGCTGCGTGATATAACTCCTGGACCAGTCAATGCGTTCGCTGAGAAATGCGGCGGTGACTCGGCCGAGTTCCAATTCTTCGAGAATAGCCTCGTCTGCATCATTCAACGAGATGTCCGCCATGCATGACCGTAATTTACCGTTCGTAATCAATCCTAACACTTAACATCGTTAATGTATGATGGTAAGTCAAGAAGCAGTATGCAAGGGTCAAAATACAAACCTAGTAGGAGTCAGCGCAGAGTCAGTACGCAGTGCGAAACGCATAGGATGTTGCACTACACAGATTGGTGTAATTGAAGAATGGTCGAGAACACAAGACAAACAACGCTTGATTCGCCGTCCGGAGAAATCAATTCTCTCGAGGACATCGATTGGACTTTCGAGGGGGCGGACACCACCTATCTAACACACGGACTGCATTCGTATCCCGCCAGAATGATCCCGCAGATTCCGAATGCACTCTTTAATTACTACCTGTCTGAAGAGGTGATTTCTGAGGGAGATGTCGTCTACGACCCGTTCAGTGGCAGTGGGACCACGGCCGTAGAAGGTCGACTCCATGGGTTGAACGCAGAAGCCAACGATATCAATCCGCTGGCTTGCATTCTCAGTCGAACGAAGGCAACACCACTTGATATCCGTTCGTTGAAAACAGCCCGTGACGAACTTCTCAACGGATTGCCGAATGAGCTTCGAGAAGTCCGACAGGAGTTCCAGAATGGAACTCTTGAAATAGAGGAAGAACCCGAGATCCGCGATGGATGGTTCCCGGAACCACAGTTCTATGAGTTGTGGCATATCCGGGGTCGAATCGACGACCTCGAAGAAAATCACGGTGAGGAGATTGTTCGCTTCTTCCGAGTTGTGTTGTCTGCTGTCACACGAAAGGTGAGTTTCCAGCGTAACGGCGAGTACAAAAGATATCGGATGGCCGAAGAAGACCGGGAAGATCACAACCCGGATGTCTATGACGGTTTTAAAAACCGGTTGAAAAAGAACGTCGATCTCATGGAGCAGTACAGTGAACAGGTCGACCATTCTCTCAACACTGTGGTCCACTATGCTGATTCTCGGACTGCGACTGAAAATGAAAATCCTGTTGATGAGAATAGTGCAGATATCGTGATTACCTCACCACCGTATGGAGATCACGGAACGACTGTTGCCTATGGGCAATTCTCCCAGGACCCTGCAATCATGGCTGGATCACACACCTATGATGAGATGAAGGCTGTAGACAAAACCGGGCTCGGTGGTTCTAACAGCGAACTAGAACCCATGGAAGAATTAGAAGAGTGGTCACCATCGTTCGCAGCGACAATGGATGCCCTCCGTGAGAAAGACGGACGTGCAGAGGACGCGATGGATTTCGTCCGAGATTACTACGAGGTCATGAAGGAAGTAGCAAAGATTCTGAAGCCCGGTCAGCCCTCTGCGTGGGTCGTCGCCAATCGGACGATGAGCCGAGTCAATATTCCGACTCATCTGATCACTCGAGAATTGTGCGAACACATCGGGTATGAACATGAAGTTACCTTGCCTCGTGAAATACCGACGAAAACGCTTCCATGGTCAAACGCCCCGGAAAACATCGAGGGTACGACAGGCGACTTAATGGCCAACGAGAATATTGTCGTCCTTACGTCCCCCAAGTAGCGGTCAAATACTTACTTTCGTGTCCAACCGGTTTGCTCGGGAGGCGTCCATGTTCATGGTAGTATTTCATATCTATCCCATACTCGTTATTCGCTCGTAAGAACAGTTCTCCGGTTTTTTGACTATCCATGGAATATACCGTATCATTTGATCTGGCGATTTCTGAGAGTGTTTTCGAGGGGAGATATACGACTTGACACTGTTTTTCGAGTTTTCCAGATGCAGTGATAATCTCGTCGGCATCATTGAAGAAGCCAATTAGTCCAGATGGTGATTGGACTGCACCAACTCCGAACTCCCCACGTTCTCGGTTTTTACTGGATTTTGCCTCAATTCTAAACGGAGAGTTTTCAGCTTTTTTGCAATGAACTTTGATATCGCCAGTGTCGTTCTTTGAAGAAATTTGTTCAAAGTCATCGTTACGGGTTAGCCCTGCAGATTCCAGTGATAACAGAAATAGCTCTTCGTTGACGCTTCCGGCCATGTTTTTCCCGCTCTGATTGATTGAGGTAACTTTCTCAGGGAGTGTCACTGCGAGTTCGGATTCAAACTCATTAAGCAGGTCGTTCAGTACGTCTGGAGACACGCTACTGTTGAGTTGTCCTTGATATTGGGATTCAGTTTTCCGTCGAAGGTAATTGATTAACTGCTCAACATATTCGTCTTTTGAATCCCAATACATCTGCAAGCAGGTCTGTTGGATCCGGTTGATGTACGTCCCGATATCTGAGAAGTTGTGTGCTTCAGCACTCTGTTCGATGAAGGCGTCGACATGAAAGACGTATCCGACAACCATCAGCTCGATCTCAGGGTCGTATTCGATACACTTCTTCAGAAACTGACGGTATCTTGATCGACTCACATCAGCAGTTGATTGGTCGTACAGTTCGACATCCGTAGTAACTCCACCATTGAGTGAGTATAGATGGTCGAAAAACGGTTTGAAATAGTGCTTATATTCATAAGGAGAGACATCATCTGCAATCGCGGCGTCTAGTTGGCTTTTAGTAGGTGCCTGCTTCTGAGACATTAAAAATTATCCAGCGTATCTTGTTCTGGGTGCTTGCTTTCGTGTTTGCTAGTCACTGGAATCCCGTCTACCTCGGTGTCATCAAGTAGTGGTGTCCGCTCGGCAAACGCTTCATCTAACCGACTTTCATCCAATATTCGCCATGCAGTTCCTCGGTTTCGATTTGCTCCGGACTCTTTGAGGTGCATCCGAAGATCAAGTGTAATAACGCCTTCTCGCATTAGATCAAGAAATGCACTGCTATCGAATCCATCAAGATGGTAAGCATCGCTGTACCAGAAGTGTTCAGTCCCGTCTATTTGTTTTGTCTCCGCCAAGACCATGACCAATGCCGGAAATTTGTCTTCGAACCGATCTTGGAGGAAGTCGAGTGGGTAGGTTGTACAGGTTCCTACATCCTCGTGGACGACTGAAACAGAAGTGTCGTCGTAATCAAGATAGAAGCCTTTGTTGTTCGGGGTATTTGGTCGGATTGTGACTTTGAGAGCTTGTCGACCCTTGTCGTCAACATAGCCCAGTTCGTTGACCATCTTTGTCCCCCAAAATGGTCGTTTATTTTTTGGTGGCTCTTTTGTGAATAGAGTGGTCATACTGCTGGAGCCACGGCGCATGGCTTTGAGTTCAACCCCAACGGCATCTGGCCCAGGTATGTTATTTTCTTCAATACCGAGCCTGTCTTCCAGAGTTTTTCCAATCCCTGTGTTCCCCTTCCGGTGAGTTTCGATATATCCCTGTTCTTTGATTTTTCGTAGACGTGAGACGAACTCCTCAAACGTATTCATTTATATATAAGTACAAAACAGATGTATTAAATGTGGGTAGTTACTGATGTTAATTAACAATAGTGAGTTTAGAGATTTAAATCAGAAACTGCAATCGAGTTATACGGTAATTTGATCAGTATTCTACCTCGGTCGACACTGAGTAAGACTGCAGATGTTTATATTTGAGCGCACGCCAGTGTTTAACCGGCCTAACCAACCCGATCCGCTAAGCTTGGACACAAGTGCGCAAAAAGAGAATAGTACTCTTCGTAATAAGTATACGACACGATATCGTAGATAAATAAAATGGATCCAGATTCAGATAAGTCTGATGAATTACTCACTGATATCCTGAATCAGTATTTACCTCCAAAATGGGATAACAGTCCATCACGCGAAAAGCAAGTGAGAGCTGTGATTAAGACGTTTCTTGAGAACACAGACAATAAAAAACCAATACAAAAACGGCGTCTTGAAGCGCAAGAGCAGGTTGCAGAGAATGAAGACATTCTGGTGACTACAGTTCAAAGTAAGTGTGGCCGTGAAACATGGGGAGAGTACGTCGACGACAGTAGTTCAGTCCATACAGAATATTTTGATCCAGCACTTGATAAGATAGAAGATGCATGGAATAGTACCTTATCTTTTTTAGGGGAGTCTGAGAAAAATAA
>SL_4KL_010_BRINEDRAFT_10000349_pt1 | contig 23460 bp, 25 predicted proteins | sample SodLak_010_BRINE_2_FD_10664 | JGI IMG/M metagenome (IMG submission 10664) | reverse complement strand
CCAACGGCTACAGCACCTCAATCTGTCAAAAGGAAGTACTGTCACGCCGAGTGCCCGAAGCCTGCAGGGCCCGGTTTTCTTCGTCGGCTGTCGCCATTTCGTCCATCCCAAGGTCGCCACGGATGGTTTCGATTTCGGCGGCAGCCGGATCGGTGTCGCCAATAATCGCTCGCGTCCGGTTTACGGCATCCTCACCACTGAGGACGGCAGCGACAACCGGTTTATCGACGAGATACTCGATAAGGTGGGGGAAAAACGACTTTCCCTGATGCTCTTGGTAATGGGTTTCGACACGAGATTCGTCAGGATAGGTGAGTTCGAGCGCGGTGATCGCTAACTCGGCGGTTTCGAACCGCCCAAGAATGCGGCCAACCAGCTGTCGCCGGACGCCATCGGGCTTTACCAGAATGAGGGTTCGCTCGGAGTGAGCCATATCATGACAAACGTGAGCATCCCGCTAGTGGTTTTTTACGCATACGGCCGACACTCCGGTTCGAAAGTATATACTGCGGCCGACGAGAGGTTCTCCAGGGAGACCACTTACTGGTTGGCGAACCGAACGAACGGAGTTTTACTCTCGGACGCAAAGCAAAACGTATGGACTGCGGGCAGTGTCACTCGCCGCTTGAGCGTCCCGGTGATTACTGTCTGGTCTGTCATTCGGCCAACTGCGATGCCGTCGTCGTCGTATTCGACCGCGATGCGGCGACGCTCACGATGCTCGATGGTGAGACCGTTCTCGGCGAGACGACGATCACGACCGTTCCTGAACCCGACGACGACCACGACGACCGATCGACGGTGATGGAACTGCGAAACTTCGCCGGCCGAGTCGCCGACGAAATCCAGCGAAAGCGACCCGAGACCGTCTTTGCGGCCGGCGAACGCGAACCCCTCCGAGAGACGCGCGCCCAACTGCACTACGAGTTTTATCGCGTTCCCGAAGACAACTCGGTGCAGGCAGTCATCGATCGTCGCGGCAAGCGCTCGCTCGAAGTCGTGGATATTCCACCACGCGAGAAAATCGGCGGGAGTCATTCGACGATTATCGGCGGGCGTGCGGGTCGCAGCGCGATCGGTGTCGTCGCCGACCACCCGCACGTCAAAAAGATCATTCCTGGTCCGATCGATGCTGGTGGCATTGGGTCGCAAAAAGGCCTCCGGGCAAAAATCACCCGTGCGGACAGCAATGGGAACGTTCGGATGCTGTTGCGAGACGGCTCGAGCGTCCAAGAAAACCGGCTGGTAACAACGGCGATGGATCTTGAAACCGGCGAGCGGGTTCGCGCCGACCTCAATGCGGCACTCGAAGAAGACGGCTTGCAGTGACCATCGCTCTTCGAAGATTGCGGGCGAAAACAGGGACACTGTGCGGCGTTCACACGGCCGACCGGACTCAACACCTTTTTAGCCGCACTCACAGTACAATCTGCTACTATGGCCGACAACAAAGCACGATCTACCGGCAGCGCCGGCCGATTTGGCGCACGGTACGGACGGGTTGCGCGCAAACGAGTCAAAGAGATCGAAGCCGGAATGAAAAACGCCGAAGTCGACGGCGATAGCGTCAAGCGCGTCGGCACCGGCATCTGGATCAACGAGAACACCGGCGAGAAGTTCGCCGGTGGAGCCTACAAGCCACAGACGCCCGGTGGCCGGCAGGTTCGACGCTCGATCCGCGCTGCACTGGCTGACGACGACGAATAATCTAGTTGCCAACCCAGCCACTACCTCATATATGAGCTACAAATGTTCCCGCTGCAAACGCGATGTCACGCTTGATGAATACGGCGGCGTTCGCTGTCCGTACTGCGGTCACCGCGTCCTACTGAAAGAACGCGGCGGCGGCATCAAAGAAGTCGGCGTCAACTAACGCAGACGGTCGCATCCGTGTCAGCCGTTCATTCTACCACGTTGCAGTTCGCGTATCCAACTGCTGAAACCGCACGCCGTGTCGAGCGGAGCATCCGTGTCGAAGTCGGTGAGATCGACGACGACCGGTCGACGGTTACCCTGACTCGAAACGATCTGACACTCACGATTGCAATTGAGGCAGCCGATCTCGTCGCGCTACGGGCCGGCATCAATAGCTGGCTTCGGTACGTTTCGGTCGCCGAGCGGGTCGACGAGTCGCATCGTTAGCTGGTTTTGTTTTCCTTAGCAACGAAGCTGGGTTCGATAGTAGCGTACATGACTGCCATCCGTCCGAGTTTCGAAACCCTCGCTTCAAGTTCAGTGTCGACAAACTCCCCGGCATCGAAGGCAGACGCTGCGTTCCGAATGCCAACTTCGTGCGGGAGTGTCCAGCCGTGGACGGTCCGGATACCCGTGCGCAAATGTTCGAGTGTCGGGCCATACGAACCACCGCCAGCGGTCGCGAGGAGTCCAACGGTTTTGCCCGCAAACTCGTCTTTACCGAGATAATCAAACGCGCTCTTGAGTGCCGACGAGGCCATTCCATGGTAAACGGGAGTCCCTAACAGCACCGCGTCAGCATCCCCCACTGTTCGTCGCAACGCGGGAGCATCACCACGGTCTCTATCGTCCGGATCGAATAGTGGCAGGTCCCAGTGGCGTAAATCAAGTAGTTCCGTCTCAGCACCCATCTCTTCGGCAGCAGCTAGCGCGTGAGTGAGTGCAAGCCGAGTCGTACTTTCGTTGCGAAGACTGCCACAAACTGCGATAACCGTCACCGAGGTGGTCATTGAGGAATCCAGACGGCTTTTTGTAAAAAGTCTATTTATTAATTTGTCTGACCTATTGAAATAATATATAAAATATAGCCATGATCAGCGCAACGGAACAAATACTCTACAAGGAAATAATAGTAGTATGCGTTGTATGCCCAAAGTCATTATATATGTCCAAAAATACGCCAAATACGTACTATGAATTACCTATCTGACCAAGCAAAATTGGAATTGTAGGTGATGCGTGGTAAAATAACAGTGAGATAATGAGTAAAACAGCAGACATATTTGGCGATATTGATACAGACGCCGGTATTGACGGCTACGAACCCACGTACGTCGATGTCGATGGGATTCGAACGAGATACTACGATATTGGGACCGGTGATCCGCTCGTCCTCATTCACGGGAACAATTGGAGTGGGTCGAGCAGTGCCAATTCGTGGTCGAAAACATTCGAATATCTGAGCGAGGAATTTCGAGTACTCGCGTTCGACCGAATCGGCTGCGGAATGACAGATAATCCGGATGATCCCGAAGACTTCCGGTATCAGTCCGATATCAACCACGTACTCGGATTTATCGATGCCCTTGAGCTCGATTCGTGTCATCTTGCCGGCTGGTCGCGAGGTGGCGGCCTCGCAACCCGCTGTGTCGTTGAGGAACCAGACAAATTCGATAGCCTGATTATTTGTAATAGCGCGACGCTCGGCCCAGGTGCCGGCGATGGAATGCACCGACGTGACATTATTTTCGAGCAGGACAAACACGGTTTCAAAAAAACAGAGCCGGAATGGATGGAGTACTTTTATTATCAGTATTCTCATCAAAAGGACTACATAACCGACAAGCGGTGCCGGACGGCCGCGTACATGGAGAATCAGGAGAAAGCACTTGAGACGGCCAGAATAATGGACGATGAGGGCCAGATGGCTCACTGGCAAGCGAGTCTCGATGAGGAAATAAATGAAGCCCACCAACGGATCAAAGCCGGTGTCCTCGACATGCCGGTGTTGTATGTGTTTGGGCGCGACGATCCAACAGTCCCCCCGGTTATGGCACTGGCAGCGTATGACATGATTGGGCAGACGAATCCGAAGATCCGAATGAAAATTATCAACCACTGTGGACATATGATCTTTCTCGAACATCCAGAAGAGTTCTCACGAACGGTCATGGAGTTCATCGACTTCTGGGACGAGTAATCGTCCAAGCATCACTGTCACAACGGTATTTTGGATATTAATCGACAGGCGATCAGTACACGCTCGAAAAGTATGGCTCAGTATACAGAGACAGCGTCTGGCCGATACCGTTTGTTTCCGCAGTCCGGTAGACCTCGGTCCCCCACGCGACATCTTCCATCGGCAGCCCAAGAGAGGACAGGAACGTCTTCCCACGTGTTTCGTTTTGATCTGCGCCGCCAATGAGTTCGTGAAGTGTTCGAATATCCGAACGGGCAAAGTTGCTATCGCTGTCATCTTCGACAGCAGTGACGAACGCCTCGGTAATGTCCCATCCCACTTGCGTGTCGAATTCGAACGGATGGCGGCGGATATCACAAAAGATTTGATCGAGATCGAACGCAGTGAGTGGAACGTGCAAATCACCCAATTGGATGACTGTCGAATCAGCTTTCAGCCAGTCGCCCGCAATCCGTGGTGAGGGATTTCTCGATGCGGCAGCGATAATGACGTCCGCACTGCTGACAGCGGTTTCTATCGAGCTTACAGCCGTAATCGGCGTTGTGAGCTCTTCGGACATGTACGACTCAAAGGCCTCAGCTTTGTGTTGATCCGGGTGATAGATGAGAATCTCTTCGAGCGACTCAAGCGTGAGGTCGACTGCGAGTGCGGCAGCCTGTCCGACCGAGCCAGGTCCGAGCACTGTTGCCGTCTTTGCATCCTTCTGAAAATAGTATGCACCAAGCCCAGCCATCGCACCGGTTCGCATCGTACTGACGAGCGAGCCGTCCATCACAACCAGTGGCTGGCCGGTATGAGGATCAGTCAGCACTAATAACGGTGGTGACTGTGGACGGGGTGTGCCATCAGACGGAGACGGCACCGAGCCGTACCATTTGACGCCGACCGCATTCACATCGCCTCCGACGTATGCGGGCATCGCACCAAACCGACTGCCTGCGAGTAGTTTCTGCGCTTCGTCGTCAGCCAATCGGCTTGGGAAGGTAGTCATGTGCCCGTGGAGGAACTGTCCCGGGCCGCCCATGAGAACTTGATCTCGTTGGTATAACTCAAATACGTACTCCATTCGCTCGACGCAGCCTACCATATCCGTCACACCAGCTTCGATTGCGTCTTGTTGTGAAAGAAACAGTAATTCTGCGGACGTATTACTTGTCATCAGTGAAAAATCCCAAGTAAGCGCACATATTCGTTTGGCTAATACTATTATAATTACCAATACAATAATCAATAAAACGATTAGGGCAGGAGATAGTACGACGTCTATGGGTTGGCCCGGTTAATCGCCCTGAATACTGCCTCGTTCTTTGAGATCACGCATTGCAGAGTCGATCCACGCAGTCTGGTTGTACCAGACGTAAATGAGTCCCAGCCGCCAGACAGAGTAGGCAACAACGCCAGCATACGCGTAGACAACCCCGCCATCGAGTAGGACACCACCCACATACGTCAGTCCAAGGAGGAATCCGAAAACGCCCGTTACTTCAGCAAGAAACGGCTTTGTCGTCTCGCCAGCACCTTGGAGCGCCCCGGAATAGATTCGGAATAGGCTTGCAAACGGTGCGGAGATGGCGAACGCCACAATGAACGCAACCGCTGTCGTGCCTGTCGCCGGATCATCAGAGAACAACGCTGCGAGCCGTTGTGGAAAGAGAATCATACTGGCGGCGAGAACCGAGATCGTGAGGATCGAAAACAGTGCCAACGCATTGATACTGAATCGTGCGTCCTCGGGCTGTTGGTTCCCAATGGACTGACCAGTCAGGATACTCCCGACGACACCGAAGCTCCGGGCAAACGGCCCGACAACCTGTTGGAACACTGTTCGGCCGACTTCGTATGCAGCATAGACTTCCACACTGAACGCAACGAGGATTGTATTGAGTGGAAATGATGCAGCCGTAATTGAGAGGCCTTCAACACTCCGTGGAATGCTTATTCGGATAATTTGCTTGCCGATTACGAAGTTTTTCGGAACAACGAGACTAATGTTAGACCAAGAGGTAAGAAAGACGAGTAAGACGGCAACCGCCCCAATGATGTTTGCGCCGGCGGTTGCAATTGCGATTCCGACGATCTCAAGTCGGGGAGCAGGACCCACGCCGAGTGCCAAAGTCACGGTTCCAATAATATTGAGGATGTTTGTTCCGCCACGAATAAACATCGGTGTGAGCGTATCACCGGAGCCTTGGAGCGCTTTCTCACCGATAATAACCATATGGCGGACAGGTGCCGTCGCGATAACGATTGCGAGATAGGTAGCACCGAAGGTCACAACTTCCGAGGGCGCACGGAAAATGAGAATTGCCTCCTCGCGGAATAGCACTCCGAGAATAGCAATCGGGATTCCGATTATAACGCCGATAATCAGTGCTTGGGTGACTGCTTCATTCCGGTTTTCGTCAGCTCCGCTGCCGGTATCTTGACTTGACAGGGCAAGTGCGCTAGTTCCAATGCCGATTCCAATCCACAGGGCAATCTGTGTATAGAGGTTTGCCAATCCGAGAGCGGCAATTGCAGCCGGACCGAATAGGCCGGCGACGATGAGGTCTGTCGTCCGCATCATCGTCCGCACGCCATGTTGAACCGTCACTGGCCAGCCCAATACCGTAATACGTTTCCACTCAGCAATCGTCCGCGCACGGTTGTTAAGGGCTTTCCGAATCAATCTTGCTCGCACGTTACTCGGTACTCCGTTCTACGAGATGGCAGTGAACCTCGTGGGTTGGGGCAATCGCTGTGACGGCAGGCGTTTCAGATTCACATGGTGAGACAAAATGCTCGACAACACACTCACGGGCAGTATCGGTCTCACCCGCAACGAGCGCGTGAAGACTATCGTCCAGATGTGACTGTGCGGTTGGATCACGAAGTGAATCGGGAATCCCGTAGGATGCTCTTAAGAACGTTGTAAGTGCTTTTTCGTCATCCACGTTGAGTGCGTTCCGCTCGGCCATGTCGGCCAGTTTTTCAGCGGTTAATCTCCCAGATTGAATGTCGAGTTTATACTCAAAAATCGAGAGCCACTGTTGTTGCGGAAGATCATATCCCGCAGGAGGGATAACGTCCGGACAACGGGTATGGAACCGACAGCCAGCCGGTGGATTCCGTGGCGACGGAATATCGGGATCGATTTCTTCGTATTCGATGTCGAAGGCACCGACCTGTGGAACACTCTCGAGAAGCGCCTGTGTATACGGATGTCTCGTCTGCTCGAAAACAGCTTCAGTTGGACCGATTTCGACGACTTCGCCGAGATACATGACCGCGACGCGGTCGCATAAATATCTGATAACCGAGAGATCATGCGAAATAAGGAGAAACGTCAGATCGAATTCGACCTGTATCTCTTTGAGCAGGTTGAGAATTTGTGCCTGAACACTAACGTCAAGTGCACTAGTTGGCTCATCGAGAATGAGCAGTTGTGGATCGAGTCCAAGTGCACGCGCAATGCCAACGCGTTGACGTTGTCCACCTGAAAGCTCACCGGGGTATCGGTCAAGCTGATCGACTGAGAGTCCGACTTTTTTGACGAGCTCTTCGACAATAGCGTTCTGGTGATCGATCGCACCGATATCGTGAATTTCGAGCGGCTCACGGATGATCTCTCGAAGCGTAAGCCGTGGATCGAGACACGACGAGGGGTCCTGAAAGACAAATTGGGCCTGTCGGGTGAACCCCTTTCGGTTCGTTTGTATCCACTCGTGGACGTCGCGTCCAACGAGTTCGACACGGCCCGCAGTTGGTTCGTGGAGTCCGAGAAGTGTTCGGGCAAGCGTCGATTTGCCACAACCGGATTCACCAACGACGCCGAGTGTTTCACCACGGTCGATCGAGAATGAAACGCCATCGACGGCCCGAACGCGTTCGGTATCGGTATCGAAAAGACGGTCGAGCAACCCCGGCGTATCGAGATAGTGTTTCTGAAGTCCACTGACACGAAGCAGTTCCGTAGGCGGCTCAGAACCGACAGAACTGGCCGGTTCGCCGACCGATCCATCGGACAAAGAGAGGTCGTTACTCATTGCTGACCCCCGTTGGTACTTCGATATCGGTCACCGTCGGACCCGACCCAACCGGCTCGGTAAGGTGTTCACCGCCGTCACTCCCTGCATGGACACAGGCCACACGGTGGGTCGCATCACCATTGACTGGTCGCACCGGCGGTGGTGCACTCCGACAGTCGTCTGTCGCTGCCGGACACCGATCGGCAAACGAACAGCCAACCGGCATCTCGTGATCGAGCAGACTAGGTACGTTCCCGGTAATTGGTTCGATCTGTGCACTTGGATCTGTGACATCAGGAAGGCTGTTCAGTAAGCCCTTTGTGTACGGATTTGCCGGCTCGTTGAGGACTTTTTCAGTCGGCCCAACTTCGAACAGTTCACCGGCATACATCACCGCCGTTCGGTCGGCAAGCCGTGAGACCACGCCCAGATTGTGGGTAATAAGCAGAATGCTCATATCGAGGTCGCGTTGCAGCTCTTCTAGCAGTCCCATAATCCCGGATTGGATGGTTACATCGAGTCCCGTCGTTGGCTCATCAGCAACCAGGAAGGTTGGGTCCGCAGCGAGTGCCTGTGCGATCATTGCTCGCTGAAGCATTCCACCACTGAACTGGTGTGGATACTCCTCGGCTCGGTTCGCTGGATCCGGAATATCGACCCGTTCAAGGAGTTCGACGGCTCGATCATAACTCTCCTCGGAGACAAACGATCGGTTTGGAGTGACAATATCTCGGAGGAGATCAAGCGTCCCGTAGGATTGTCCCGCTTTGATGCGACGGTTAGCCTCGACCGCTTCGGCAATCTGTCTGCCGACTGTCAACGACGAGTTGAAACTCGATCCGGGATCCTGAAAAATGATACTGAACGCCGTTCCACGGAGCGACTGTCGAACGGCTGGTGGGAGGGCCCGGAGATCAACATACTCGCCATCGACAGCGGTCTCATCATCCACCGTGGCCGCCAGCTCGGATGAGCGGTACCAGATTTCCCCGGCGACAATAGTGCCAGGGGGTTCGATGAGATCCATGAGCGACCGACCAGTCACACTCTTGCCGCTTCCGCTTTCGCCGACGATCGAGACGATTTCACCCTGCCCGATAGTGAGACTGATGTCGTTGACAGCATTGATTTGGCCCTCTTCAGTAACGAACTGTGTTGAGAGTCCTCGAATCCGGAGGAGATCAGCGGTGCCAGCCATTAGGCACCACCGCCTTGGATGTCAGGGTCAAGCGCATCTCGAAGCCAGTCACCGATGAGGTTGATGCCGACGACCGCGGCAACAATGAATACCCCAGGGATGGAGGCAATCCACCACGATGTGCCGAGATAGCTGCGTCCCTGCGCAATGTCGAAGCCGAGCGAAAGGGTCGTTCCCGAAAAACCAAGGAACGACAAAGAGCTTTCGAGGATGATGATCGTTGCAAGCTGTACTGTGCCCAAAACCAAAATTGGTGTTAGACAGTTTGGAAGAACGTGTCTACGGATAATTTGAAAGTCACTCATTCCCATCGTTCGTGCTGCTGTAATGTATTCTTCATTTTTTACTGAGAGCGCTTCTGCGCGTGCAACCCGTGCAATCCACACCCAAATGACCGAGGAAATCGCAATCGTGACTGTTCCGGGGAACGGGACGCTTGCTGGACGGTCACTGACGAGCCCGCTTGTAACGAGTGGATCGGGTATCCAGATGGTCATTGGACCGAGAATACCGAACAGTGCAAGCGCCATCAACAGGGCTGGAAAAGCCAAGACGATGTCGACAAGCCGCATTGTGATGCTATCGGTTCGGCCGCCATAGTATCCCGAAGTGAGTCCGGTTGCGGTACCCAAAAGCAGCGAGATACTCATCGCAGCCAAGGCCACCATCAGTGACGTTCGTGCACCGTACAACGCACGCGAGAACAGATCGCGGCCGTTCGCGTCCGTCCCGAGAACGTGTGTCAGCGTTCCACGGTTGTCTGAGGCGATCGTCTGTATCTCACCATCGATCAGAACAGTTCGCTGGTCTTCACTACCGAAGCCAATCGGTGCTTGATGGTTTTCAGTTGAATACTGCCGAGTTGGATCATGAGGAGCGAGGATCGGCGCAAAGAGTGCGCCAATAACGAGCGACATGAACAAGACGACCCCGAGGATTGCAATCGGATTCGAGCGGAGTTCCCGTTTAAGACTGGTCTGGGTTCGTTTCGAAATCATGAAAGAGCCACCTGTGGGTTGAGCTGGGCGTTGATGACATCAACAATGATATTGATCAACACGTAACCCGTTCCGACGACAATCAAAACGCCTTGTAGAATCGGCCAGTCAGCCGAATTCAGCGCCCTAATAAACATTGAGCCGATTCCGGGCCACGCAAAGACGGCCTCAACGACGACTGAGCCACCGATAAGGACGCCGAGCTGCAAGCCGGCGACGGTAACCACTGGAGCGAGGCTATTTTGCAGGATATATCGGTACGTAATCAACGGCTCAGGAAGTCCCTTGCCACGTGCGGCAGTCACGTATTCTTTCCCGGATTCTTCGATGACGCCATTTCTGGTCATCCTGAAGAGCAGCGCCATGAAGTACGTGCCAAGCGCAATCGTCGGCAGAACCATGTGTGCGATCCACGACGAAAGGTTCTCTGTCGGACCAAACGGTCGCCCACTCGTCGGAAAGAGACCAAACTGAACCGACAGGACGAGAACCATCATAATCGCCAACCAGAAGTTTGGCGTGCTGAGTCCGCCAAGCGAAATCAGATTTGAGCCGTAATCGATTTTCGAGCCGCGGTATTTCGCACTCACAATTCCCAATGGAATCGAAATGGCGATCGCGAACACTAGCGAGGCGAATGCCAGTTCGAGCGTTGCCGGTAATGAGCCGATAATACGGGAGGTAACCGCCGTATTCGAGGCATACGAAAAGCCGAGATCACCCTGCACCGCCCGAAACATGAAATCCAGATACTGAACGGTAATCGGCTCGTTGAGTCCGAGGTCCTCTTCGATCCGCCGAATCGTTTCGGCGGTCGCGTCTTCCGGGGCGATCAGCACCGCAGGATTCGTCGGGGAGAGAAACCGCAGTAAAAAGACGGTCGTCACCACTCCCCAGACAACCAACACACCCTGGGCTAGCCGTCGAGCGATAAATTCAGCTAATGTGCTCATTGTACTCCTCCGTTATCTGAGGCCGGCATCACGGCCGGTCATTAGCTCATCATGACGGGGCTCCCAGTCGAGTGCGTCGTTGACGCCGTAGACGCTCTGCTGTTGGTGTAGGAAGATCCAACAGACATCATCGACCGCAAGCTGATTTGCCTCCTGAAGGAGTGCCTCCCGTTCACCGTCATCGGCGGTTCGGAGCGCTTCACGGTAGACCGACTCGATCTCCTCCAGTGCATCTCCTCCGTACTCACCGCCGTAGCGACCGAGCCGGTCGTCGACGATCATATTCCCGATCGACTGCGAACCGTCGTAGGAGGGGTGACCATAGCCAACGAGGAAGAAGTCCATATCCGATGGCTGCGTATCTACCCACTGGGTTGCGAACGTGGCGAAATCGAGAAGCTGCGGTTCACAACTCACGTTCGGGAGATCATCGATCATTCCCGCAATCGCGGTCCCAAACTCTTCACCGAGGAGATACCGTCCAACAGGGACGGTTAGCTCCAACTCAATACCGGCGTGACCACTTTCGTCGACCAAATCCGCAGCGAGCTCTGGGTCGTAGCCAAATGGTTCGATATCCGGATTGTACCCGAACATCTCCGGCAACGTCGGCTGGGTCGACACTTCGCCGAATCCGCTGAGGATATTTTCAATGTACCCCTCAACATCGACTGCGTAGTTCATCGCCTGTCGGAACTCGATGCTGTCCCACGGTTCCTGTGTGACATCCATGACACCGTGGATGACTCTTGAACTTGGTATTGTCTGGACACTCAGATTGTCTTCCTGTTCAACACGGGGGACGTCGGATGGTGGAACGGATTCAACGAGCTGGGATTCGCCAGCTAACAGACGGTTGACACGTGTCGAGGATTCACCAGAATAGGTAAATGAGACCTGTTCAAAGGGTGGTACCTCTCCCCAGTACTCATCGAACGGCTCAAAAACAGCGGTTTCGGCTTCTTCGTATTCGACGAGCCTGAACGGTCCAGTTCCGTTGATATCAGCACTCACTGTCTGTGTATCGGTATTCTGAATCCACTCGCTGTTGATAATGAGCAATCCAAGATATGATGCAAAGGCAGGAATCACATTCGTGTTGAGTCCATCAGAAATAATATCAATGGTATAATCGTCGATAATTTCGACGTCCGTTATCCCTGCGAGTGTTTCTTGACGATCGCTAACAACGTCGATGTCCGGGTCACGAATCCGCCGGACATTGTACTGCACGTCTTCGGCAGTAAATTCGGCCCCATCGTGAAACACGACGCCTTCGCGCAGTTCGAACCGAAACCGTCCGGGTTCGATTCGCTCCCAGTCGGTCGCGAGTTCCGGCTGTATGTTACCGGCTGCATCCCGTCCGAGAAGCCCTTCATATCCGTGAGACATGACCATCATGAGCGGGATCGACCCGGTTTGGTGTGGGTCAAGGAGGTCGGCCGCATCGGTAATTGCAATGTCGAACTCGCGGATCGTCGCTTCATTGTCGCTCGTGTCGTCACCGAGACAGCCCGAGAGCAGTCCAAGGCCCCCTGCTGATGTGGCTGTCAGGCCCTTGAGCACCGACCGTCGGTTGACCGAGAATGCGTTTTCGTTGTGCATTGGCCCAGTCGATTGACTTTGGACATTTGAAGGTTTTGGGTATACAACCAGTAAATCGCTAAGAGAGTACTAACTACATATACAAACTATGCAAAAATGTCTGACAATACAGAAATAAAGTTCGAAAATGGCAGCGTTACGTATAATTACAGTGAGACAACAGCAGGCTTAGAAAAATCAGGTTGTAACAAGTTTGGCGCGTATATATTATGAAACATCTTAGTACAGAACGTTAAAGTACGGGTTTCGGAATGTAGTTTCATGGCTGAAAAGCTATCGTACGAGTGTTATGTACCAGATGTTGTACCGCAAGCTGACCTCGATTACTTTGCCAAGGGCGGGATGGGAACCTCAATTGGATGGGGTGAATCTCCTGCAGTCTTGGTTATTGATATGACGGACGCCTTCGTGACTGATGACCACCCGACAGGGAGGGCCGACACCGGACAGCCGGCTGTCGAAGCAAACGAAAAACTGCTTACGACGGCCAGAGCGGCTGGACTCCCAATTTTTTACACGACGGGAACCAGTGCTGAACTGTATCCGCCAGATTATCAGGGCACGACAAAATCCGCCTGTAAAGTAAAAACCGAGGCACAAATGCAACAGTGGGACGAAGGAAATGTCGTCACCGAGCCACTCGCACCCGAAGACGACGACGTTGTCATCGAAAAACCACGTGCGAGTGGGTTTTTTGATACGCACCTTTCGCACCTGCTACACTATTACGGTATTGACACCGTGATTGTGACTGGGATGACGACAAGTGGCTGTGTCAGAGCCACCGTTGTCGATGGACATTCGAGTAACTTCCGGATGATTGTTCCACATGAGTGTACGGCCGACCGATCGATCATCTCTCACGAGATCTCGTTGTTTGATATGGATATGAAATACGCCGATGTATGTGATCTTGAATCGATCCTCGAAACCATCGAAACGGAGTACACCGACACGAAGCCAACACCAACGGCCGACGACTGAGGGACCGCTCGGTTACACTGTACCGTGATTTTTTAACCCATAGGTGCGAGAGGAATCGACGCCATTCGTAGTTAGTTGTCTTCTTTGTTAACAATAATTACTATAATTACAGTACATACGTGAGATTTATCTACTAAATGGTTGAAATTGTTTGTATGTCTGAAAAGAATGGCTATGAAAGCTACATTCCAGATGCCGTCCCCGATGCGGATCTCGAATACTTTGGTGGTGAAAGCTATGGAACGCTCGGGACAGCTATCGGATGGGGAGAAACACCGGCTGTCTTGGTTGTTGATATGACTGACGCGTTTGTGAGCGACGAGTATCCCACCGGGCGGACAGATACCGGCCAAGCGGCGGTTGCGGCGAACAAGCGACTTATTGCAACGGCGCGTGAGCTCGAAGTTCCTGTGTTGTATACGACACCACATGATTCCGATATGTACCCGCCGGATTATCAGGGTGGGACGAAATCATCCTGCAGAACTAAAACGGTGGCTGAAATGGAGCGGTGGGACGACGGAAATGTCATTGCGGAGCCACTGACGCCCAAAGAAGACGAAATCGTTATTGAAAAGCCGCGGGCAAGCTCGTTTTTCGATACACATCTCTCACACCTGCTTCACTACTACGGGATTGACACGCTGATCGTAACCGGCATGACCACAAGCGGCTGTGTCAGAGCCACCGTCGTCGATGGTCATTCGAGTAATTTCCGCGTAATCGTCCCCCACGAGTGTGCCGCCGACCGATCAGTCATTTCACACGAGATCTCGTTGTTCGACATGGACATGAAATACGCGGACGTCCGCGGAGTGAGTTCGGTTATTGAAACACTCAGGACGAAGTATAATTAGAAGATCAAAATTCGCGTCGTAAAACCACTCACGTCGAAAAAGAGTGAGAGACACAGATAGCGTTGAAGCTTAGCCGGTTGAGAAAGCTTGTACCTGTGATCTGAGGAACGCGTGAAACTGTCACCGGTTAAAATAATCACTTTTTCATCTTTTTCATAATATTGTATTACTACTGCACAATGTATCTAGCAATAAGGTAAAGTATAGCTATAAATCTCCACTATATATGAACACAAGGAAAGTACAACGGTTGGGGCAATCAACACTTGCGATGACGCTGCCGGCTCAGTGGGTGAAAAAACAGGGTGTGTGCAAGGGCGATGAGCTCACGATACAGTCAAGCGAACGTGGTATACTCACTGTCGTGACAGAATCGTCCAATGGGACAGGAACCGAGGCGACGATTCATACACAAGATCTCGACAAGCCAGCACTCGAACGGGCAATTATTGGCCAGTACGTACTCGGGAGGCAGGTAATCACAATTCAGAGTGATACTGACCTAACAAGTGAACAGATTGCTGCAATCTACGCAGCCGAGAGGCAACTAATGGGGCTCGGAGTGATCGAAGAAACACCAACGGCGATTTCGGTTCGGTGTTCGGTTGATTCGGAAGATTTCACGATCAACAACATGATTGAGCGATTAGAAAATACGGGTGCAACGATGCGCGGAGAAGCGATCAAAGCGTTACTCCATGGAAATCCTGAATTAGCCCAACGGGCAATAAACCGTGAGCGACAGGCAAACAAAATTTTTGTCCTGTTGTTGCGACTGATATTTACGTCATATCAAAATCCACGACAAATCAAATCGGTTGGGCTCGATAAGGGCCTCCCGCTGATCGGCTACCGATCGGTCGCAAAAAATCTCGAACTGATTGCCGACAACGCCGAAGATATCGCTGAAATCGTCATTCAAGCCGATAGTAACAAGTTGGCTGTCGATACGGCAACACTCCGAGAGATCACGGATTTTTGTACGCAGGTAGACGACCTGAGTTCGCTTGCGATTGAAGCGGTTATCAGTCAAGACTATGACCTGTACTTACAATGTCTCGAACAGTTTCAGGCAATTGAAAAAGCCGAGCGGACGATCCTTTCGGAACTTTCGGAGCTCGAGAACACAGAGTTGTTACAAGTTCGCCAGGTCTTGGTGAGTCTTCATCATACCGCCGAGTATGCGATGCGAAACGCCGAGATTGCGGCCAACTTCGCACTCAATCACGACTCAAAATATCTAACTATCTGTTGATCTGGTTGTGAATAGTTCTCTCTCGGAGGATCGGTCACTCCTCTCTCGGATTTTCTCTGTCTGGCGACGCGTCTTCGATCTCGCATGGCCGGTCATGACCGAGCAGGTACTCCGGACGCTCATGCGGACAGTCGATATCATCGTTGCAGGCTTTTTTTCGCCTGCAGCAGTCGCTGCAGTCGGTCTGGCGGATATCTACGGTCGGCTGCCGTTGTGGCTCGGGCTCGGACTCGGCGACGGTGCCATTGCACTATCGAGCCAGGATACTGCGAGTGGGTCAGATGCGAACCGCAACGAAGCGGTAACTCAGGCACTTGTGCTCGGACTGCTTGCTGGAATCCCGTTTATGATTTTTGGGCTGATCGGAAGCGTTGCAGCTATTGAGATACTGGGTGCCGAGTCGGAAACAGTCCGACTCGCTGGGGGGTATCTTGCTGTTATTATGCTCAGTGCACCAGCGTTCCATGTCACGATGATCGGGGCACGGGCAATCCAAGGAACTGGTGATACGCGCACACCGATGTATATCAATGCAGTGGCAAACGTGCTCAATATTCTTGGGACCATCATACTCGCCTTCGGGATCGGACCGTTCCCTGAGCTCTCGGTTCTCGGAATCGCGATTGCGACTGCTTTCGGTGATCTCTGTGCCGCAGTCGCATTTCTCGGCTATATACAGAGTGCGAAGAGTGATCTCAGGCTCGTCAGACCATCAAAAATAGTGATTATGGGGCAATTGCTCACGATTAGTACACCGCGGATTGCCGAAGGCGTCACTGAGCTCATCGCAGAGTTCCCGTTCAACGCGATTCTACTGGCATTTGGGACCGAGATAAATGCAGGGTATCATATCGGCCGACGCGTATACCAGCAGGTCGCAGCCCCACTGGCTCGTGGATATGGTGTTGCGGCAAACGTCATCGTCGGCCAATCACTCGGTCGAGGGGAACCACGGGCCGCGTATTTCAATGGCCTGGCAGCAGCCGCACTGGCAATGGTCTCGATCGGTGGTATCGGTATACTCCTATTTGTTATCGCAGACTCGTTTGTGCTCCTTTTCACACGCGATCCGGTGACAGGGTCGTTTGCAACGGATTTCGCACGAATCTATGCAATTGCAGCACTCCCAATCGCCCTGTATGCATCGCTCGGGGGTGCACTCCGTGGAGGCAGCGAATCTCGACCACCATTTGTTGCAAAAGCAACAGGAACAGTCATTTTCTTACTTGGCATCACATACGTCGTGGGTGTTCGACTCGAATATGGAGTCGTTGCAGCCTACATTGCCATCATCGCCGACTTCGTCTGGCGAAACATCATTATCAGCGGCGTCTATGTGCGAAAAAAATGGACCGACCGTGCGGCAACAATGATGCAAACGCGAGGAAGTAGCGCTCGCGCAAAAAACAGATAAACGGTCCTCCTAGAGCGATTAGGCTCTCTCTGCAACCTGGCTCTGTCTGCCGAAATGGCCGTCCATCGGAATTGCTGGGGTTTTTGAGTGTGGCACCCATCCGAGTGGGTATGCAAGGTAGTTTGCCGCCAGAAGCCCAGGAAAAGCTCGAAACGCTGCAGGATCTTCAAGAGACAGCTCAGAACGTCTCCCAGCAGAAACAGCAGACCGAGACGGCACTGACTGATGCCGAGTCGGCGCTGAAAGCACTCGAAGACGTCGACGACGACTCGACGATGTACCGCGAGGTCGGCGAACTGCTCATCGAGACCGACTACGAGTCAGCCGCCGAGTCGCTCGAAGAGAAGGTCGAACGGCTCGAGGTCCGCGCCGAGCAGCTCGGCAAACAGGAGTCGCGTGTTCAAGAGAAATTCGAGAAGCTCCAAGAGGAGCTTCAGCAGATGCTTGGCGGCGCGGGCGGCCCACAGGGCCCAACCGGTCCCGGCGGCGCTGGCGGCGCGTAAATGAGTACGGACCCAAGCGACGAAACGGTCGTCACAACCGCTGCTGAGGCCGCCGAAGGCGTCGTCCTCTCGCGGTTTTCGAACAAAAGCGTTACAGACCTCGATATCACCGTCAGCTTCGAAGACGGTGTGTTGGATGTCGACGTCTACCTCAATACGGCTGGTGACGCCGAGGCCGACCCCGAAGCGGTCGCAACCGAAGCCGTCGAAGCCGCCGAATCAGCTGTCGACGAGCTCTTTGAGTAAATCGCTGTCGACAAACGCTTCGAGTAGGTCGCTGTCGACAAACGCTTCGAGTAGGTCGCTGTCGACAACGCAGCCGTTTTGACTATTTTCCACCCGCGAGCCATAGCGACCGTATGATCGTGTTTCAGCCAGCACGACAGCGCCTGTCACCGAGACAAGACGTGGGGCAAACCCTACAGTCATGCCGAGAGTGGTGACAGTCATGAACAAGCCGACCGAGACACACGTTCGAGACATTCGGCCCGATGGATTCGACAATTCGGGGTACCGGAGGAGGCTGTGACGACACCAATCGGCGTCGATGTCGGCGGGACGTTTACCGACGTTGCGCTCGTTGTTGGCGGTGAGTTGGTGACTGCGAAAGTGCCGACGACGGCCGACCAAAGCGTCGGCGTGCTCGATGGGATCACCAAAGCCTGCCGGACCGCGAACATCGCTCCCGACGAGATTGACGACTTTTCACACGCAATGACCGTCTCGGTCAATGCACTACTCGAACGCGATGGAGCGACAACCGCACTGGTGACGACCGCCGGCTTCCGAGACGTCCTCGAAATCGCTCGCCAGGACCGACCGGATCTCTATGATCTCGACGCCACGAAGCCCGAGCCACTGGTACCGCGTGTTCGACGGTTCGAAGTCGACGAGCGGGCGACCGTCGATGGAATCGAACGCGAGGTCAACCCCGCCGAGATTCGGGCGCTGGCTGGCGAGATCGAGGCAACCGGAGCCGAGAGCGTTGGGATCTGTCTGCTCCACGCCTACGCACACCCCGAAAACGAACACAAGATTGCCGAAATTCTGCGTGAGGAACTCGATATTCCTGTCTCGGTCTCCTCCGACGTACTGCCGGAGTTTCGTGAGTTCGAGCGGACGGCAACCACCGTCGTCGATGCCTACGTTACGCCCGCGATTCGTGGCTATCTCGACAGACTCACCGACCGCGCAGCCGATGCGGGCGTCCCGGAGCCGCGTGTCATGCAGGCAAACGGTGGAATTGCGGCTGTCGAAACGGTCCGCGAGAAGGCGGTGTTGACAACGATGTCAGGGCCGGCCGCAGGCGTTGTTGGGGCGGCAGCAACACTCGAAGCCACGACCGACCGTGTTGTCACCTTCGATATGGGCGGGACCTCAACCGACGTGAGTCTCGTACAGGAGGGCCGGGCCGAACGGACTGCCGAAACCGAGATTGACGGGATCCCGATCCGGACGCCGATGGTCGATGTCACGACGGTCGGTGCAGGTGGCGGCTCGATCGCTTGGACCGATGCTGGCGGTGCGCTCCGTGTCGGCCCACGCTCTGCGGGAGCCGAGCCGGGACCGGCCTGCTACGGGAACGGCGGAACCGAACCGACGGTGACCGATGCCAACGTCGTCCTCGGCGCAATCGGCGAGGATACCGCCCTCGGTGGCGAACTCACCCTTGATGTCGAGGCCGCCTATACCGTACTTGGGGAGCTCGCCGAGGAAGCGGGCCTTGCCGATGCAGAGGCGGCCGCCCGTGGTGTCTTCCGCGTTGCCAACGCAACCATGACGCGAGCGATCCGGTCGGTGACGGTCGAACGCGGCCACGACCCGCGTGAGTTTGGTCTCGTGGCCTTCGGTGGTGCCGGACCGATGCATGCGGTGGCGCTGGCGGCCGAACTCGACATGTCTGAAGTGATAATCCCCGCCCCGGCAGGTGTTCTTTCGGCCTTCGGGCTGCTTGCGGCCGACGAGACACACGATGCCCTCCAGACGGTCAAAATACCGCTTGCAGAGGCTGCTCTCTCCGACATTGATCAGACGTACGAGCGACTGGCTGAAACCGTGCTAGCGGACTGTTCGGCCCCCGAGACCGCACACATCGAGCGGGCTGCGGACTGCAGATATGTTGGGCAGAGCTTCGAACTCACGATCCCAGTCGACGAATTTGCGCCTGAAGCGGTCGCCCGTCGGTTTGCCGACGCGCACGAGCAGACCTACGGCTATACGTTGTCGGCCCCGATTGAGATCGTGAATCTCCGCGTCACGGCGACTATCGACGGCTCAACACCCGCGATCAGCCACGCCGGCAGTGGTGAGAGCGTCCTCGGGAGTCGGGAGGCAATTTTCCCCGGTGCCGAGGGCGACAGCGAGAACAGCGACCGCAACGCTGCACACAGCGACATGGGCAGTGGTGGCGAAACTGATGGGACAGATCGCATTTCGGCAGCCGTCTATGGCCGGTCAAAACTCGCCGTCGACGCGCCCGTCTCGGGACCGGCAATTCTCGAACAGGCCGAAAGCACGACCGTTGTTCCGCCCGGCTGGACGGGGCGGATTCGACCGGATGGGACACTCGTGTTGAGACGAGCAGCCGATGGAAAGCGAGCGGCAACTACCCACGGAGAGATGCAATGACCCAATCGACGGACACCAACGAACAACATGGCACCGGTATCGACCCTGTTACGCTCGAAGTACTTCGAAACCAGTTCGAAAGCGTCGCTGACGAGATGGGACAGGTGCTCATCCGTGGGGCCTACTCGCCAAATATCAAGGAACGACAGGACTGCTCGACGGCTGTGTTCGACGCCGAGGGGCGGATGGTCGCGCAAGCCGAACACATCCCGGTCCACCTCGGTGCGATGCCGGAAGCCGTCGACGCGGTGCTCGAACACGATCCCGAACCCGGCGACGTGTTCATCCTCAACGACCCGTTTGCCGGCGGAACCCATCTCCCCGATGTGACGCTTGTCTCACCGATCTGTCCGCGCGAAGAGATTCTCGGCTATGCGGTGTCACGAGCACACCATGCCGACGTAGGGGGAATGACACCCGGAAGTATGCCGGCAGGAGCCGAAGAAATCTACCAGGAGGGCCTCAGACTCCCGCCGACGCGACTTGTTACTGGAGGGACGCGAAACGAGGAACTGCTTTCGGTGATTCTCGCCAACGTTCGGAACCCTGATGAACGGCGTGCGGATCTCCGAGCCCAACTCGCTGCCAACGACCGCGCTGAAACCAGATTTTCGGCGCTTATCGACGAACACGGCTATAGCCGGGTTGTCGACGGCTTTAGGGCGGTTATTGACTACTCACGAGAACGGCTTGTCGAGGAGATCCGCTCGCTTCCAAACGGCACGTATCGCGCATGCGACCGACTCGAAGGCGATGGCATCACCGACCAAGATATCGATATCTGTGTCGCAGTGACCGTTGAGGACGCAACGCTCACGGTTGATTTCGACCGAACGGCCAGCCAGGTCGACGGTAACCTCAACGCCCCGCTGGCGGTCGCCAAAAGCGCCGTCTACTTTGTGGTTCGCTGTCTCACCGACCCCGAAATCCCGCCCAACGAGGGCTGTTACGAGCCGATTACCGTCAACGCTCCTACGGGAAGTCTGCTCAACCCAGCGCCGCCTGCGGCCGTCGTCGGTGGCAACGTCGAAACCAGCCAACGCGTGACCGACGTGGTCTTTCTTGCACTTGCCGAGGCGGCCCCTGATCGCGTGGCTGCACAGGGCCAGGGGACGATGAACAACCTCATCATCGGTAGCCGCGGCGGCGACTTCGCGTATTATGAAACCATCGGTGGCGGCTTCGGTGGCCGGCCGACAGGTGACGGGATGGATGGCGTCCAGGTCGGGATGACGAATACGCTCAATACGCCGATCGAAGCGCTCGAATCGGCCTACCCGCTCCGCGTCGAGACGTATGCACTGCGAGCAGATTCGGGTGGCGATGGTCGGTTCCGCGGTGGGCTCGGTCTCGAACGATCGGTTCGGGTCGAGCGCGAGGCGACCGTCTCGGTGTTGAGCGAGCGTCGTCGCCACCAGCCACAGGGTGTCGACGGCGGCGAACCCGGTGCGTGCGGCGAAAACCTCCTACAGCTTCCTGGGGACGACGCGCCACAGCCGTTGGCCGCAAAAACGACTCGCGAAATTCCAGCCGGATCGGTCGTCACCGTCCGAACGCCGGGCGGCGGCGGCCACGGCGACCCCGCCGACCGGGCGGCTTTCGACCGCGAAGCCGACCGTGTCAATGGAAAAATAACAGAGAGCGAGGGAGATCAATGACCGGCTGGCGCGGCCGTCTCGGACTGATCGTCCCCTCCTCGAATACGACCGCCGAACCGGAGTTCCGAACCCATGCTCCGGACGGCCTCAGCGTCCATGCGGCCCGAATGCGGCTCGAATCGGTGACTGTCGACGAACTCGACGCGATGAGCGATGATGCGACGCGGGCGGCCTCGTTGCTCGGACGCCGACTGCGACGTGATCGCGTACGCCTGTACGACGGGCAGCCTCCTGCACGGACCGGGATTCGATGCCGACCTCGAAGCCGAGCTGGCCGACGAGGCTGGGGTGCCCGCGGTGGCGACCGCGCGCTCTGTCGACCGGGCGCTGACCGAACTTGACGCCGAACGGATCGCGGTGGTGACGCCCTATACCGCCGATCTCGACGAACGCGAGCAGTCGTATCTCGAAGCGGCGGGCTACGAGGTCGTTGCTATGGATGGCCGTGGGCTCACCGCCAATATCGATATCGGCTGGCTCTCGCCGGAAGATGCCTATCGGCAGGTTCGAATCGCCGTCGACACACTACGGGCGGACGATGGCTTGGCCGACATTGACGCGGTCTTCGTCTCGTGTACGAACTACCGGGCAATGGCTGTTCTCGACACGCTCGAAACCGATCTCGGTGTTCCGGTGATCTCCAGCAACTCGGCGACGCTCTGGGATAGCTGTCGGACGCTCGGGGTCGAGTCAAGTCTTGCAATGAATCAAAAGTAAAAAATAAAAAGTGGATATGCTGAAATGAAAAATCGGTGATATTCCTTAGAATATCTGCCGAATATAATGCGCTTATTCACTGTGAAGAGTCTTTATTTATTAGTAGAAAGTTTGGTGTTTTATGCCTGATGAAGATTTTTCCGAAAGTGTAAAAAAGGGTTCAGATGATCTGATTGAAGCATCTCGGCGGATTGGAAGTGGAATACGATACATCTTCCAGTCAGTGAGTATATGGTTTGATCATCACCCAAAACTCAACTGGATCATTCTTGCACCATTGAGTGCAGGTATTGGCAGAGTTGCAATCGAAATAATATCGTGGTTTCATATCTACTTCTTCGGAGCGATAGTACCTATTCAAAGAGACATTGCCGTCGCGGTCTTCCCTGCTCCGATTGGTTTTACACTTGGGGTGTTGTCCGTCTTTTTTATTTTATACGTGCTGGTGTCTTATTTCAAGTTTATTGCCCTCCGTCAACGGATTGACGAACTGGAAACACAGATTGAGGACGAAACTTAATTTGATCAGTACGCTGCTGTATTTAGTACCAAAGTCCTCTCGTTCTCGAATTCGTTCAATAGCATCAACGAATCCTACTGCTCGCAGATTGCCCGGAAGTTCTCGAAGACTTCCTCGCCCTGTTCGGTGTGGATGACTTCTGGATGCCACTGGACACCGTAGAGGTCGCGGTCGGTGTCGCTCATCGCCTCGATTCCACAGACATCCGACGTGCCTGTGTGGGTAAAGCCGTCGGGTAGCGTTTTGACCTCATCAGCGTGGCTCGCCC
>SL_4KL_010_BRINEDRAFT_10000348_pt1 | contig 23476 bp, 22 predicted proteins | sample SodLak_010_BRINE_2_FD_10664 | JGI IMG/M metagenome (IMG submission 10664) | reverse complement strand
AGGAGGGAGACGAGGTCGATGACGACGTGAAGACCTGGTGAGCTATCCTAGAATTTGGGTAGTTTCATGTATTGTCAACACACCACATANAAGTAAGTTTATTGTGCGCCACACTCACGATACCATATGGCATCCGAACAGCGGCTATCCGCAGTAATGCCGACGGAACTCGAAGGCAGAGAACGGCAACTCGACCCGTTTTCGTGGTTTGAGGAGATGCGCGCAGAGGGACCGGTACGATACGACGAAAAACGCGATGCTTACGATATCTTTCACTACGACGAAATTGTCGAAATGACAGTTGAGTACGAGCGGTTCGGAAAGAAAGGGACCTCGTTCATTGATGGGGCATGGATGAGCCGTGACCCACCAGAACACACGGAACTCCGGAGTATGGCAGAGAATTATTTTCGTCCCTCCTACGTTCGGAAGGAGTATGGCCCTCACATCGAGAAACGCGTCGGTGACATCCTTGACAACGTACTTGAAAACGACGGAACGTTTGATTTCGTCGAGGAAGTTGCAACGCCGATTCCAGTGATGGTTATTGCGGACATCCTCGGTGTGCCGCCAGAGGATATAGACACGTTCCGCGACTGGTCGACAAACCTAATCGCAGCTCCGACCGAACCGAGTGAAGAAGCAAAAAAACAGACATTTGAGCGGATGATGGATACGGTCGATACGCTCGACGAATACTTCGCCAAAGAAATCGAAANGCGTGAAACAAACCCGNNGGACGATCTCATTACAAAGTTTGTTCAGGCCGAAAAAGGGTACGAGCTGCTCGACCGACAGAACACGATTGCCTGCTGTGGCATGTTGCTTGTAGCCGGTAACGTAACGACTGTCTCGTATCTGACGACTGCCCTCTGGACGTTCATCGAGGAAGATGTTATCCAAGACCTGCAAGACGGGGTACTTGAACTAGACGACGCTTTAGAGGAAGTACTTCGCTACCGACCACCCGTGAACCCCCAGAAACGAGTCGCACGCAAAGACACCGAACTCGCAGGAGTAACGATCCCAGAGGGTGCACGTGTGAACGGGTGGATTGGTTCCGCAAATCGGGACGAACAGGTTTTTGAATACCCGAATCAGTTCCGCCCTGAGCAGGAGTACAAAAAGCAACCAATCCCGTTTGGCAAAGGTATCCACTACTGTCTGGGTTCCCCACTGGCAAATCTAGAGGCGGAAGTACTCTTTACGGAACTCCTTGATAGAATCGAAGAGGCAGAACTCATGACTAACGAGATACAGCCGTATTTCAGCCCTGAAATATACGGTGCGGCAGAATTACCGGTCAAATTGGCGACGTGAAAGCAGGGCTGTCTGCAAGGCCTGTTCAGAGAGTCCCGCCACTCATCCCCTTTAGCGTCCTTTCAATTAGAGAGAGAAGAATATTTAATACAGGCTGCAGTATCTGTAATAACGAATGGAGTTTAACTTCGATCTGGGTATCGACTCCCAGCACGATTTTGTCAGGGATGTACGGCAGTTCAACGTCGGAGATCTTCTACGAAAGGCGAACCGAATGTATGGAGACAGAGTCGCAATTAGCGAACCTGAACGGGATGTTACTTATGCAGAGCTCAACGACCGGGTGAATTCATTATCGAATGCCCTACTTGAGCGCGGATACGAACCGGAGGAAACGACACTTGCGGTGCTTTCGGAAAACCGTGGTGAGATGATCGAAGTAATGTACGCTGGGGCGAAGCTAGGCTCGCTCGTCTCGGCTCTCAACTGGCGACTCGAAAAGACGGAACTCGTGCACTGTTTCGACCTCGTGAACGCTGACGTGATTATCACCTCTGACCGCTTCCGAGAGAAAGTCGAATGGATAGAGAGTGACGCCGAAGAACCACCCGAGGTAGTGAACTTGGACGGAAAGGATGGCGATATCAGCTATGAATCCTTGATTGAAGAGGGATCGACGACTGAACCGCTTCCAAACCAAGACGTAGACCCAGAGCAGGGATTGTTGGTTCTGTACACGTCAGGGACAACTGGCCTCCCAAAAGGGGTTGTTATCAGTCACCGAGCGTGGCTGGCAAGGGGGTACACATACATCCTCGATTTCGACCTACAAAAGGGGGACGGACAGCTAGCGTGGCCACCCCTGTTTCATATTGTCTCTGCAGACTGGCTGCCAGCAGTTGCAACCCTTGGCGGGACCTACTATCCAGTGGACGGTTTCGACACCGAGCGAATCCTGGATATCCTGCAGGAGGATGGCTGTGCGATCGGTTGGATGGTTCTCTTGCCGGGCGTTGTCGAGCGTCTCCTCGAGGGGATAGAAGAACGCAACGCAGATGCCGAGGAATTCCGCGAAATCAGAAATATCGGGGCACTCGTCGACCTCATCGACCCAAAGAAGGTACAGGCGGTGACGGAAACATTCGACATGCCGTTCAAAAACTCCTACGGCGCGACCGAGAATGGGAACGTTCTCTCAGCGGGGAACGACATTCCCGTCGGCGTCCGTCCCGATACGGAGGACCTGGCCAAAGTCGAGTCATCATTCGTCGACCTCAAACTCATTGATGAGGACTGGAATACGGTCAGTGGGCGGGGAGAACTGGCTACCCGTGGCCCGACTCTGTGTAGTGGCTATCTCAAAAACGAGGAAGCCAATAGCGAGGATTTCAAAGATGGCTGGTTTAGAACGGGAGATATTTTCATCGAAAATGATGACGGAACGTACAGTTTCGTGAACCGTCGCAAGTATCTTATCAAGAGTGGTGGGGAGAATATTTACCCGGCAGAGCTTGAAAATGTGCTTCTCAAACATGAAGAAATAGAGGAAGCAACCGTTGTTCGAGTATCGGACGAAAAGTGGGGAGAAGTCCCACATGCTGTCGTCAGTACCTACAATCCGTCTGCGGTGAGCGTGGGTGAACTGATGGATATGCTACGCCAGGAACTGGCAAATTACAAGCTTCCCCATTACATTGACATCATTCATCCGGATGAGTTCCCACGCTCAGCTACTGGAAAAGTTGTCCGTGAAGAGGTTGAAAATTGGGACCTGAACAAAGATGAGCGTGTTCGAGAGGTATAATGACGCTCCAAGAACGCTGACCAAATAAGGTCAAAGCAGAATACGAAACAGCGAGGGGATATTTTCAGGAGTTACTCTGACACGGCCTGTATCGCCTCGCCTGCAGCTTCAATGGTCTCTTCGACCTGTTCGTCGGTGAGACTCGCATTGAGCAGGTTGGCTCGTGGGAATTTTGGAACCATCAAGACCCCACGTTCAATCATCTCCCACCGGTACTCTGTGAAGCGTTCTGCATCCAGTTCAAGCAAGTCCCTGTAATTTTGCATCGGGGAGTCACCAAAGTACGTTGCGAATATCCCACCGTACTCCTGAACGAATCCCTCAACGTCCGCATCATCCATGTGGTCCCGTATGGCGTCAGCTATCCGGGTTCGCACCTGCTCGAACCGGTTGTGCACGTCGCGCTCTTCCAACTGACGAATTGTTTCGACAACTGCTGCCATTCCGCCAGTATGTGCGTTGTATGTTCCTGCAAAATAAACACTCCCAGAGCGGTCACCAGCTATGAACTGGTTCATATATTCTTCTTTGCCACACAGAAGCGAAACTGGATAGCCGTTTGCCACTGCTTTGGCCATCGTCGTCAAATCAGGATTGACTCCCTCCCTTGCCTGCACACCACCCATTCCGTGACGAAAACCAGTTATGATTTCATCAAAAATCAACAGAGCGCCGTGATTATCTGTGACCTCCCTGAGTCCCTCAAGAAACCCATCGGCCGGCGGGATACAACCCATGTCATGAGCAACTGGTTCCAAAATCACACAAGCTATTTCGTCGTGATGTTCCTGAAAGGCCTCCTTGACAGCTTCAAGGTCATTATATGGCAAGACAATGGTCTCTTCGACCGCTTCGGAAAGAAGTCCAGTTGTAATTAAATCCCGTTCACCCAGGTTCTCTGGTTTCGAAAGGTAATTCATCGCGACAGGGTCGTACCACCCGTGGTAGTTCCCCTGGAATTTGATTATCTTCTCCCGCCCTGTAACAGCACGTGCTGTTCGAATCGCATGTGCGACAACCTCGGACCCGGTTGTTCCAAATTGGACTTTGTCAGCACTCGGGACCCGGTCAGTGATTAATTCAGCGGCCAGTACCTCTAATTCGCTTGTACTCATCCCAACCAGGTCACGTTCTGAAAGTGCATTATTCACAGCTTCGGTAACTTGTTCATCACAGTGACCGAGGATTATCGGACCCCAGGCGTTTAAATAATCGATATACTCGTTTCCATCCATATCCACGAGCTGTGCACCTGCTGCTTTTTCAAAACAAATTGGATCGCCGTTGCGGTCTTGCATCAACTGCGTACGTGATGAAGAGTTCATGCCTCCTGGCGTTACCTGTTTGGCACGGTCAATCAACGCCTTTGATCGCTGATGTTGTTGCTCATGAGTAACCATACAACACAAACTGCAACAATCATCATAAGATTTGTGGAGTGATACCACACTACTCGTACCAGGCAATTGTCTGTTTCTACAACAATACGGTGGTTGACGCTGTGTTACTACCAGAAACAATCGGATAGAGTTTCCGAATAATCAATCGTTCAATGTTATTTTTAGTCCACTGATGACCGAGAATAGAAAGTATCTGCGGAATATTATTTTGTAGATAAACTCATGATCTCCCACTAAATTTGAATTCGAGAATGTTTCACATCCCAGTCCATAACAGCGGATAGTATTGTCCCTATACATACAATCAATACGAACCGTTCTGTTTCAACAATCTGTGACACCATTTTCGATGCTCTTTGGAAACATAGATGAGTTACTGCGGATCTGGAGGGACGGGCGTGGGAAAATCTTAGTAGCGATCGCATGTGGCTGGTTTCTCTCTATCGGCGTGATGTCGATTTATCCAGTCATACTACCAGCACTTCGAGAAAGTTTCAACCTCGATCTGACGACTGCTGGCCTTCTCGTGACAGTGCTCTGGTTCGTTTATGGCCTAGGTCAACTGCCAGCAGGACTACTTGCGGACCGGTTTGGGGAGGGGACTGTAATGAGCATGAGTACACTGTTTGCAGGTGGTGCCGTTGTTCTTGTCGTCACATCCTCCTCTCGTATTATGCTGTATATTGCAACAATGATTCTCGGTCTGGGGACGTCACTGTACGGAATTGCTCGCTTTACTGCAATGGAGCACGTATTTCCGGAACGAATCGGAGCAGCTAATGGTATTGTGGATGCAGCCGCCGATATTGGCAATGCATTGCTCCCAGTTCTGGCTGGCATCATAACAGGCGCTGTCGCCTGGCAATACGGCCTTGGGTTTACTGTCCCACTCTTTTTGTTAACCACGGTCGCACTGTGGTCGATTGTTCCGTCACGAACCGGCGTGGATTCAAATCCAGCTGAGCTTACGTGGTCGAATTCTCGTCAACTCCTCACGCTTATGCGACGTCCAGCGCTGTTGTACGGGACGACCGTATTTTTAGTTTCCACATCAATCTGGATGACATTTATGACGTTTTATCCAACCTATCTTATCGAACAGAAGGGATTATCGCCATCAATGGCTAGTGTATTGTTTGGTCTTTTTTTCGGGCTTGGTATCATCCTCAAACCAATAACTGGAGTGTTATACGATCGGATTGGAATGAAACTGACATTCCTACTGATAATCCTGTCAGCAGCAATTGGTCTTATTGGGTTGTCAGTTAGTGACGGCCTTTGGCTTCTTCTCACAATTACAATATTAATTAGTTCATTGAACGGCTACAATCCCCCGCTTGTATCGTATCTAACGACAGCACTCCCGGATGAATTTGCCGGCACCGGTTTAGGTCTCATCCGTACGATAACACTTACCGTCAGTGCGATTGCACCATTTCTATTCGGTGCGATCGCAGATCAAGGACTTTTTGACGAGGTGTTCCTGTTGCTCGCTGGATTAATGTTATTTATATTGATTCCACTGAGTAAGACTCCTGAGTAGCACTGAAATGGTGATACTAAATGGAGCTAAAATCAGATCTTAGTATACCGACTACTGTTACTCCACGAGTACTTCATTCGACCAGCCATCCTCATAGGTTGTGCTGTAGTGATAGGTAGTTACGACTTGATCAATCCTCCACTCACCGTTGACACGAAGGTACTGGTCTTCATAGCGGCCCTGTGCCCACATCGCTGTTCCGTCCTGGTCGGTCATTGCAGCCTCGAAGTACCATTGACCATTCGCTTCGTTGCCGTTAACAGTGATAATTGGGTTATGAAACATATGAGCCAGAAAATCACGTTGAGACTCAACAGTCTCAATAAACTTATCGAGTTCTTCCCGGCCATCGAAGCTATCAAGCCCCTCTCGTGAATATTCGAGCCGTACATCTTCTGTGAAAATATCCCTCAAATCGTCCCACCGTCGGTGGTCGAGATAGTAACCATACCTGTATTTGAGTTCCTTGATTGCATCTTTTGCCTCCAATGTCGTTATACGGGCTTCAAGCGACATACACCAAGCACGAATACTGTCTACTTATTCGTTCCCAACATTTGGTATATCAGTCGGAGTACTACGTTTACGTGTTTGGCTGTTCAATAAACACAGATTTTGAGAATTCGAGAATCGGAGCATTGTTTATAGTTAACACAATAATGGCACGTAGAATCTTTCGATATATCCGAACGCTATAACCTTCTGTACAATGCGAGCGACCTACAGGTTCATGGTATTCCCGCCCACAAAACCACACAGATGGTATTAGATACCAATAATTGGGAGTCTGGAGTTAGTTTACAGAATATCATCAATACGTACCATCAAAGAGGTATTGTGTGAATTGATAACATGAATCTAGAGTGTTTCGGTATAGCCGAAGCAATTCTAACCAATTTAAAGGGCTACATAGACACTTTTAGTAAGTTAGAAGTATTATATATGGAAGATTACTGTATCTATAGTATTCGGTTATACGGAACTTCACAATTTCGGGTGATAGAGAGGGTTCTCTTCGGAATATCATGACTGAATCGTCTGTCTATGTGATTTTTGTTCCCAATAACTTATTAGTTGAACTGTTCCACCAGTATTCACNAGTAAGGGGTCAGAATTACACCCTTATGGGTGTAAGGAAGTAGGTTCAGTACCAGGTTTCCATGATTCAGACATAGATTGATGGATAGTCCGTGAACCAAATGATTATAAATTATAATTAAGACATATTTCTGGAATGCTTCAGTAGGTATCTAGAGACGTTAAATACCTTAAACAAAGTTTCCGGTATATTCGAACATATTTTATCCCCCATATACGGGTATTTGAGAGTTTGAACCCAGCCCTACCTTTTTGGAAACATAGTGCGATACGCTGTACATCTATTTGAGTTCCCCTTTCTGTATTCTGTACTCGGTTGTTCAAGACAATTCATCCGGATATTCCGAAAATAAATAAGTAGAGGTCCCATTTAGCTCAGGGCGCCGTCAGTCTAATAACAGGTGTAGTTATGTTCCTTGGAACTTGATTATCAGTTAATGACGGAGACTGGAACCGATGACAGACTTGAGGAACTCAGATCACAGGCGAACGAACATGGCTTCCACAAAATTATTGGATACACCCTCAAAGCAGTCGGGGATGGCTGGGCCCGAGCAAGCCTTCCTCACAACGAGGAGTTCGTGAATCCACCGACAGACAGCGCTATGCACGGCGGTCTTACTGCAAGCATCCTCGATGTCGTCATCGGACACTCAATTATGGGTGCGCTATACGACGACCCGCAACGTAGCTGTGGTCCGACAATCAACCTCGATATTAATTATGTTTCGACCGCTGATGAATCACTAATTGCTCACGGGGATGTTCTCCGCATCGGAAAACATAACGCACTAGCGGAGGGCCGAATTGAGGGTGCCGAGACCGGAAAACTCGTTGCCACCGGTCAGGGCGTCTGGCGAGTCTTTGGACCTGATGACAGCTGATATTCTGACCCCGCTCTTGGGAATTGGTACACAGTAAATAGATAACCCGAGTTATCGAAACCAGTAGAATTTTATTATTGGTAAGTCACAGAATACCATGGAGCGAAAAACCATTAATCCTGATAATTTACCGGATTCAGGTGGATACGGATACAACCACGCAATAGTGACAGACGGGACGTTGTACATGTCTGGGCAGGTCGGAATGGACGGGAATAGAAACGTCGTAAGCGAGGATATCAAAGGACAGACTCGACAGGCTTTCAGGAATATTGAAGCAATTTGTCACGAGGTGAATCGAACACTCAATGACGTAGTAAAAGTAACCGCTCATATTGTTGATCCACATTCACGTTTCCCAGGATACAACGAAATCTATCAAGAACAGTTCGAAGAGCCATACCCCTGTCACACTGTACTCGGCGTTGAGCAGTTGGCTGGTCCAGAGTATCTTGTAGAGATAGAGGCAGAAGTGCCAGTTGAAAAATAGCAGAACATAGGGACCGAAACAATAACGAGGGAGGGCTGTGATGTTCAACCATGGCAACCGATGTTATGAACGGTGAGGGCCTGTATCGACTTCTCCAAGGAACGTACTTCGATTCGATTGACGGTGCCGATGCCGAAACAGCGGTAACTGCGCTGCATGAAGACGTCGAATGGGTTCACCGACAGGTGTGGGAACACGACGGTCACACGAGTGATGGCGTCGACATATACCACGGCAGAGATGCTGTATTCGAATTTCTTAATCCGCGGATCGGTGAGATGCAAGAAGAAGGGATTGAACACAAGATACGTGAGGCTATCTGTGAGGGGGATAGAGGGGCCTTCAGGGCCGAAGTCGTCGGTCCAGACGGGGATACACAGCCGTTTTTCGGCTGGGTAGAACTCAAAGATGGTTTGGTTTCAAAATATACCGTCACGCCAAAGTGAAGACAATTGTTAAAGTGTCAATCGAGACATTAAACACTCCTGAAGGTTTTTACGTGTTAAATCTGGGTGGCTCATCTTCAGCGGAAGCTTTCGAAATAGAAATTTTCATTTCGATGTTGTCGCTTTGTTGTGTGAACATTGTAACGGTCGGTGATAGCTTTCAGCTCCATTCCTAGCAGAAGAGTGTTTAAATAATAGACCCTCAAAGCCTATGCTGTGACATGGCAGATAAGAAATTAAAAGGCACTCAGCTTTCAGCAGGCGAATACACCATTGAAGAGTGGAAAGCACATCTCTGGGCCGACGCAACACGCAACGAAGAGGACGCATTCCGTTATGATGAAGACGCCAAGTCTGTTGGCGAACCTGGCCAACTTGTTCCTCACTCTATGTGTCAGCATATCGTTTTCGAGGCAACCGGTGGAATTGACGAAACAATGAGCTATATCAGTGATGATTGGACCAGTGGCGCTGCACTTGGTGGGCTTCGAGTCGATTTCCATGCACCATTACAGGTTGGTAACACGTTGAAAGTGGAAGGGCAAATTAGCGAGGTTCTAAAAAAAGAGGGTTCTTCGGGTCCACTCACAATCGTTACTTTCGCTTACACGGTACAGGATGAATCTGGAGAACACATTTACGATCTGGAAGCAGACCTTGTACTGATGGAGGGGCTTTGAAATGCAATTTGAACACCTCTCTTCCGGTGACGAGTTTAATGTAAAGACATTCGAGAAGCTTCGTGGCGACGATATGCGGTTGCTGGCCGCGCTCCTTGAGGACCCCTACCCACCACACTTCAACGAACGTCGGGCAAAAGAACTCGGGTATCCGGACCTCCTGAACCAGGGGCCTGCGAACTGTTCGTATCTTGTTCAAACCGTAATAGAGAAACTCAATTCACCGTCAGACATTCGTTCATTTGACATCCGGTTTCATGACATGGTCTTTGCCGGTGAAACGGTCACTGCGACTGCGACAGTAGAGGAAACCCGTACTGAAGATTCTGAAGGTATCGTCGACCTTTCGATTGCGCTTGAAAAGGAAGACGGGACGGTAGCTGTCGACGGAACAGCAACGGCCATGTTCCCCTTAGAGTAGTACCTGAACCCCTCTTTAAATTAGATAGTCGTATTGACCCTTTCAAACAGCGTGTGAAAAAGACCAAGTTCCATTTCGTCCGGGTGATAGTCCCTGACGCTAGCGACCAGATTTACACATGAGTGACCTATACGTTAAGTGGAATCTGCAAGGTGTAATCCTGCAAGATATCCGTATGTGAGAGAACGTGCATTTTGCAGGCCGCTCTGGTATCCGATACCCCACTCAACCGGTGCACAAACGGAGCCTGTTGCGTAAAGTCCGTTAATCGGCTCGCTATTCCAGTTCTGCACGCGGCCGTGAGTATTGGTAACCAGGCCGGTATTGCTCATGCTCGAGAGTCCAACGTAGAGTCGAACGGCGTAGAAAGGTGGCGTCTCTACAGGTCCGAGATTGGGGTTCGGTTCATGTGTTGAGTCGCCACACCAGACATGTCCCCATTCGTTTTCTCCACGGCCATACTCCGGGTCTACCCCTTCAGAGGCATACTGATTAAATTTTGAAATGGTCTTCTGGAGCGTGTCAGGATTGAACCCCAATTCCTCCGCAAGAGTATGCAACGAATCACCACTGGCAGCGAGAAACTCCGATGGATAGTCCGTCCCTGGCTTGTAGTTCGCAATTGCGTACTTCTGTCGGTAGGTCTCATCAAACACCATATAGTAGGGCATATCATCATATGCTCCCGTCGGGTCGTAGAATTCACTTGCCTGTTTCGGATAAAACGACTCGTCACAGAATCGCTCCCCCGACGAGTTGACTGCCAGAGCGTGCGGGAGCCCAACATTGTAACAATATCGATGAAGAGGAGCGTCCAGAAACTCCGTCTCAGGTACGGAAACAAAGAATCCTTTCGCCCCACCAATAGGTGGATAGACCGCCAGTTTCGCACCTTCAAGTGCAGCCATCCGAATGCCGTCACCCGTTGCAGTTGGAATCGCGGCTGAAACTACTTGATTCGACGGTGTTCCCTCAAAATCTTCCACCATTGACTCGTTCCAGTCATACGACCCAGTGTTTATCAGTACACCTCGGTTTGCATTGACTACTGATGGAAGTTGCTCACCTTCAATTTCAACGCCGGTCACAGCACCCCCATCTGTCAGTAGGGAAGTAACCGTGACAGCGGTATGTAGCTCAATATCAAGCGACTCGGCCGCTCGGAGAAGTTGAGCAATCATCGAGGTGCCCATGGTAACAATGTCGTCATCCCGGCGCTGGTTTATTACGCTCCAGTCCCATTCTTTGGGCGTCATTGCACCACCCCACTCAAGTATTTCTGTGGTTGTGGCACCACCGGGAAGATGTGGTGAATTGGGCAGCTCAACCCAGTCCGGGATTTCTTCGCGAGAGAGAGGCACAGGCTCCAAGTATCGGCCCTCTTGTTTAGCCCCCGGGGCCGAGTTATGATAGTCGGGCAAACCCTGAATAGCCTGTACGGAAAAATCGGCGACATCGCTCAGGTACAACACAGCTTCACTCGCATGTGTAGCAAACCATCTGGCAGCGTCGGGGTTTGCATAAAATTCACCAGCAAGGTGTGTCAAATACTCCGTTGCCTGTTCGACTGAATCATCAATCCCTCGCTCTTGCATACGGTGGTTCGCTGGGACCCACAACTGTGCGCCCGAAAGCCCACTAGTCCCTCCAAGAACGGGGGCTTTCTCGAAAACGACGACTGAACAGCCATTTGATGCCGCTGTCACCGCTGCAGTGAGGCCACCGACACCGGAACCTACGATAACAACATCGTATGTCAAATCCGTGGTTGTATCGTTACTATTCATTGTCTGTGTTCAGATTGGGCCATTCGGGGTGGTACCTGAGTTCGTACATATCGTGACGTGGTTATTTTCCCATCAGTTCGCCCTCCTCTCTCAAATTGTCTCATCCAGGGTAGCCTCCATTGTGGTACCATCATAGCTGTCTATTGGTATCGTTTCAGAATAATAAAACTGCCGACGGGTAGGAGCAAAGAACTATGATGAGATATGCTGCTGAAACGACAAAAATACTGGCAAATAGTTATTCTCAGAGAGTTGTAAAAAAGGTTTTACCACTATTCCGAGAAGATACAAGGTGATGTCACAATCGGACTCGCTCTCGACTGAGGAACTGTACAGGTTACTCCAAGAGATATATTTCGACAGTATCGATGATGGCGATGCAGAAACCGCAATTTCGGTGATGCACGAGGATGTTGAGTGGGTACATACACAGGTCTGGGAAGAAGACGGGCAGACCAGTCAAAAGACCGATATAATTACTGGTCGTGAAGACATTTTCAAATTCCTCTACAGCCGTGTCGGTGAGATGAAAGACAAAGGAATTGAACATACCATCCGCGATATCGTCGCTGCTGATGGGAAAGGTTCGTTTCGTGCCGATATTGTCGAGCTGGACGGCAATACGATTCCTTTTCTCGGGTGGGTCGAGCTAACAGAAGGGAAAATTTCGAAATATATCGTCGCACCGGAGCGGATGCCGGAGTAAAACCCTTCATTGTACCAGACAGGATAATTAGGGTCTGTAGCAGATGCGGTGATGATTTTCTAAACCAGATAAAGCAGTTAGTGGTCGTTGTTTCTACGGGCAATCATAGCGTGGTTGGTCATCGTGAGTACCTTGGTATCCTGATTGCGCGCCGTAACCGCAAAGCTAACATCACGATGTTCTGGCCGACTGTCCGGGTCAGATATCTCGACTACTTCTACAGTACCGGTAAGGGTGTCACCAGGTCGGACAGGTTGAAGAAACCGAACGGCATCGGTACCATGCCCTCCTTCTAACGCGATACGGTTGAACAAAGCATCGTTCATTAACCGGTTTGTTATTGAAACGATATGCCACCCACTGGCAACGAGTCCGCCAAACATCGACTCCTCCGCTGCTTCTGCATCGACGTGGAATGGCTGCGGGTCAAACTTCCGAGCAAACTCAGTTATCTCATCTTTTGAAACTGTCTGACTACCGAGCGTGAATTCGTCACCAACCTCGAAATTATCTGCATAAAGTACCATAGTAAGTTTTCTCTCGCACCAGTCGTAAAAACAAGTTACGACTGGACACAGACATCGATGGATTAATTTGTATTTCCAGGACCTGAAAGGAGTGTATTCACGTACTTCAATATTGATAGCTGCTTTTTGATTTCGCGTATATGAAGGCCTGCATTTGTTTCTCTGCGTCCGATAAATGTTCAAAGAGCACGCGTGGGTTAATTATAAGATGATGTGCCAAGAGTATCAAATTGGCACACCAACATGCTTGTAGATCAAAAGGTAGCAGTTATTACTGGCGCAGCCTCGGGTATCGGAGAAAAGACAGCACGATTGTACGGTGAACACGGAGCGAAGGTCGTCGTAGCAGATGTCGATGAAGAAGACGGGCAGGCGACAGCAAACGATATCGTTTCCGAAGGAGGAGAGGCCGTATTCGTTAAAACGGACGTATCTAATGTAGATGAAGTAAAGAACATGATTGAGACGGCGGTCGAAACGTATGGCGGATTGGATGTGCTTTTCAATAATGCAGGTATTGAAGGACCACTTTCAGAGATAGGAGAGTATGACGAAGAAGCGCTTGACACTATAATAGACGTCAACCTCAAGGGCGTTTTCTACGGTATTAAGTACGGAATTCAAGCGATGCTCGCAGACAACGGTGGATCGATTATCAGCACCTCCTCTGTCGCCGCTGAAGCCGGTGTCCTCGGCCGAGGCGCATATGCGGCGACGAAAGCAGGAGTGAATGGCTTGTCCCGGTCAGCAGCAATGGAATACGCCGAAGAGGGGATTCGGGTCAACAGTGTCTTACCGGGTATCGTGGAGACACCCATGCACCATCGAGCAGCAGACCAAAAGCCTGCGGACAGGCTCGAACGCTTCGATGTCTCCGAACCGATGCCTGGAAAGGGTCAGCCCGAAGATCTGGCGAATGCGGTGCTATTCCTGGGCTCGGACCTCTCTAGCAGAATAACAGGTGTTCAGCTTCCAGTCGACGGTGGCTTTCTTGTGCAACCATAGATAGTTTCGTCAGCAGTACTAACCGCATATATGAGAAAATAACAAACTCTTCACTCTCCCTTCTTGGAGTACAATCTATACTTCTCTGACACGCTCATCGTCATCTATTGGCCACTCTTCGACCTCTGCTCGGACTATTTTACCGGTGGCAGACCTGTCAAATACCGCAGGTTCTACGAATTTGATATAATGGGGGAGCTTATAACGAGCCAGTTTTTCATCAAGCATGTTCATAAGTTCCGCACGGAGCCCATCTGAGTCGCATGCTTCCTTTGTTCCAACAATAACACGTGGTACTTCACCCCAGTCAGGGTCATCCGCCCGGACCACTATTACCTCCTCAACGTTATCGTGTTGAATAACAACTTCTTCAATTTCAGCAGGGTATACGTTTTCTCCGCCCGGTTTGATGAGATACTTTCGGCGGCTAATGAAGCTATATGTCCCATCATCGTGTCGCATGAAGACGTCACCAGTCCGGAACCACCCGTCTTGAAAATCCGATTGGTTCGCTTCTGCATTTTTGATATATCCGCTACAGAGAGAAGGGCCGCGGACTGCCATTTCGGCCTGTTCATCGTCGCTTTCCTGCCACTGTTCGTCAATGAATTTAACAGCAATAAGTGATGTTTCGTGCTTCCGTAGGGCCTCTTGGTCCGGTGCAATGCCAATCGGTATCTTGCTTCCAGATGCCACATGGCCATCCTCAGCTGCTCCGTAGGTATTCTGGAAGGGCGCTCCAAACGTTTCAGTGATACGTTTAACGCGGTCGGGTTCGATCATATCCGGAAGTGCACCCATCGTCCTGATATCCGGGAAATCGTCTGGACCCAGACCACGCTCATCAGCATGCTCAACAAGCCGTTCAACCACTCCTGGAACAAGAAAGAGCCAGCTAATTGGTCGTGAGGACTCAAGAAGGACATCAACGATTCGTTCCGGGTCGAAACCGTCTATCGGATAGTATGTCCCACCTTGGACAGCCGTCAACCCAATCCAGGTGATACCGGCTGGATGAAACATTGGTCCCCACGCAGGGTAACTGTCGCCTCGTTCGAGTTCATAATCAATACTTATCTGAACGACGCGGCTCAAAATAGCTCGGTGACTGACAACAACACCCTTCGGGAGACCGGTCGTGCCGGAGGTGTTGAGAACGACAAACCCCTGTTCAGGGTCCACTTGCTGATCCGGGAATGGCTCTACTGTCTTCCCCTCCGTGATAAGCTCTTGATAGCCGACCTCACCATCACCGTCATACCCAACAGTCCACGGGTCAGATTCACCATCGGCAGTGATCCAGCCACCTTCTTCAGTAAACCGCCCTGAGACGAACAGCACATCTGGAGTGACAAGGTCTGCACAATGGACCAGCTCCTGCCGTTCGAGGCGCCAATTCAAGGTTGCCAGTAAACAGCCCAGTTTCGCGCAGGCATAGGCGAGTGTCACTGTTTCTCCACGGTTTTCAGAGAGGACCGCAACCGTAGATTCTCCGGGCTCGCAGCCCCGTTCGTAGAGGGCGTTTGCCAACTGGTCCGAGCGTTCATTTAGTTCTCTGTATGTCAACTCATAACCGGGCTGACTGACTGCAACTCTATCCGGAAACATTCGTGCAGATTTTCGTATCTGGTCGCCCAATGTGAACGAGCTCGATTGTTTAACGAATGAGTCAGTGTCCGATATGCCAAGGTCAAAATTGTATTCCATAATTTCACCACTGTGTATGATAGCCGCCAGTATCGTGAGCAACGTTTGCTACCATCTGGTCAATCTTCCATTCACCGTCCATCCTGCGATACTCATCTTCGTATGAACCCATAACATACCCTTGACTGTGGTCAGGTGCGATATAAAACACGAGCATATACCACTTGCCAGTGGCGCTGTTGCCATTAATCTCTATTTCTGGCATCTGGACCGTATGCATGCTATATTCGTACTCAACTCTGTCTCTCACGTATTCATAGACCCCCTGACGATTGTCGAGCGTATCCCGGGGATACACAACTGTTGTATCCTCGGTAAACAGCTCAGCGAACTCTTCCCAATGTTCGTTATCGATTAATCTCGAATATTTTGACCTGAGTTGGCAAATAGCCAGATAGTCACCTACCTGCTTGGGTGCGACACTCATACAAAGAAAGACTTGGCGAAACCAATATAAATACTTCGACTATACTAGCTCCACTGCAAATTGATTATAAAAATAACATAAGAGCATCTATCAGTTGGTATAAATTCGTTATTACTGCCGTTCGAACGAATCAACAGGGACGAGGTTATCACGAGCACGCACTAGAGGCTTGACGAAATCTTCCGGTGAAAGCCATGGTATCTCAACTGTTTCTTCGTCGAATACAGCTGAAATAGCCTTCTGCAACGCATCATCATCTCCTATTTTGGTTCCGATTACAGCCTCGTTCAGACGCTCGATTGCAGAGAAACCCGGCCGATGGAACATATCCCCAGTGAATTGTACCGCACTAATAACATCAGCATCATCGATACAGACGCTCGTTTTTATTAATTTTCGACTTTTGTACGCAACTTCAGCAACTCTATCAGTTGCTTCTGCATTTCTGATGAGTTTATCCGTTGAATATCGCTCAAACCATTCAGATGAGCCATAGAACTCCTTGTGGGATTCGATTTGTTCCAGCTCTGCATCAGTAAACTCACCTGATGCCGGTGTTCCCCCTGCGATATTCGCCAGATTCTCTGTTGCTTCATCGAGAACCGTCGATAGTTCAAGATCAGGTGCCACTTCTTTGACTGAGGACATTCGACCTGCAGCGCTATCTGTCTCTTTATCTTCGAATTTTTCTTTGGGCAACTTCAGGACGTCATCGATTATTTCGAACTCTTCCGGCCCATAACTCTTGTAAATTAAATTGGTAAACACACCCCAGACGCCATCCTGATATCCTGCACCTGAGACCCCAATCTTGAGCAACTGGTCACCATCATCAGCAGCCATCTCTACATCCCCACCGTCGCGGTACATTGCTTTTTCCACACCTGCGTCTCGCAGTGCTGCAGCCATGGCTTCACCGGCTAAATCGATATACTCTGCCATCGTCCGTTCACCTCTGTCCGGGAAAAATGCGTACAACACGGGTGTATGGTCACCTCGGAAAAATCCAGTCCCGCCGCTCACATTATACCGTCGCCCGTATGAAACACCGTGTTCGTTTGCCCGCTCGGTGTCGATGAGCGTTGCATCCTCCACAGGGCCGATTTCCAGAAAGAGCTCCGAGTCGAAGGTCCACTGCATAATAGTTGGTTCTGCTTTCCCCTGTGATACAGCATCAATCAGTGTTCGTTCGATAGCCGGATAACTATCTGCTGAGACTTCGACGTCTAGTGTTCGTACTGTTGTCATAGTTATGTATTCGTAAAGTGACCTTTCCCGCGAACAGTGTTAAAATTACTGGTGGTTGAGATAGTATCCCTCGCAGTACAATCAATCGGGGGAAAGAGACCGCCAATTCTCCCAGCCAGATTCCTCATAATCACTGGCAAAAAGAAACCGGAGTTTGAGAGCAGCTATTTTCCAGCCTTCCTCAACACGGCGATATGACTCATTGTATCGACCCCAACGAAATCCTCCTGTTCCGTTATCAAATATAATTGGAGATGTGACGTACCATTTTCCTGTCGCGGTATCACCGGTGATGGATAAAACAGGGTTATGTACTGCGTGTGCGGTAGCGCGTAACTCTGGTTCGACCACAGTCTCTCCAAACTCCTTGATCCCATCTTGGCCTTGGAACGTCCCAAGACCACCGTAATCGAGTGTTGCATCTGGTGTAAATAACGTTTCGAGTGTCCCCCAGTCACGCTCGTCCATCGCATAACAGTAGTTGTAACGGAGCTGTTTGATTGCTAGATGGTCCATCAGCGTTTGCAATTGTTGCCTGAGTGATTTCTGGTTGTCAGTCATAGAGTGCCTCGATTTGATATCTTAACTAGTATCGTTCGTCCACAACGGTCGGCCCATCATCGAGTTCAGAGACAAACACAATTTCATCAGGCCGGATTTGGAGTTGCTCAGTCAGTCGCTTCTCAAGTTCATCTTCTGGTGCATCACCGACGACAGTTACTTTCAACTGGTCAGTATTATCGGGCCGAGAAATAGTGAGGCGGTACTCTACTGGGTTAAGTCCGTCAAACGAGGCAAGCGCGAGTGGGAGGCCCTGTGGATATACTTTGACACCTTTGATTTTGTGCATTTCATCAGTCCGACCGAAGACTCCATCAGGCATGCTGAGGGTCGGCTCCGAGAGGTTCGGATTGCTAACTTCATCGAGCACAGTCAAATCCCCACTGCGATAGCGAACCAGTGGTCCTGCTTTTCTGTCTAAATGTGTCAGAACGAGTTCTCCCCGTTCTCCGAGCGGTAACAATTCACCAGTTTCCGGGTCGATAATTTCAACCAACATATACTCATCTGCAACGTGCATCCCATTTTCAGCAGCACTTTCCATCGCCACTGGCCATGCTTGACGAAGTCCGTAACTGTCGACGGCCACATCCAAATCTCCAAACGCCTGATGCACTTCTTTTCGCCGCCCCTGAATACTTGTGAAAGGTTCACCACCTCCTATAAAAATATCAAGCGAGTGCCCACCGTGTTCCGCAATTTCGAGAGCGAAGCTAGGATTCCCCCAAAGCAAATCAACATCATAGGTATCAATCATCTCGGCTTTGGATTCTGCTTCGCCAGGGCCAGCGGGAATAACCTCAACGCCATACTCCGCAAGAACCTGATGAAGCAGATAGCCAGTACCGAATCCGTGATATCCCAATGTCACCATCGCACGCATCCCTGGTTCGATTCCGATGCGCTTGAGAAGTTGCTGGTGCACTTCAGCAATCCGTTCGATATCGTACGCTGAATCAACCACCGGAAGTTGACTATCCTTTGCTGGGGTAAAGGAAAGCATCGACCCAGATTCGGACAGCGAGCCTGTTGGTGGATTAGTTTCGACATCCTCTATGAGGTCAGATGTTGTCATAAATGGCAACTCCCGAAAATCCGCCCACGAATCAATGGAAGTCAATGTTTCCTCGGCATCAGTCACATGGCGTTCATAGAACGCGATATCTGTCAGAGAGGAAAGCTGTTTTTGAAGCTGTACGAGTGTATCGTCTCCGTAAATTTCGTATACGTCCATGGTACTCATATCCCAGTTTGATTGGTTGTTGTTCGAAAGCGGTTTTGGTTGAATTCCCACCGAAATGGGCCACTAGCCACGCAGTCGACCACGTACAGATTTTTTGTGGGAGATGTTAAAACTATGGTACAAACAACAAATTGGGTCCGTTGGGAGTGAGAGAACAATCACACATGCTCTTTCAGATACTCACCAACCGATATCGTATTTTCTCCGGCATGAACAACAGTTTCAACGACATCTTCAGGTTGTACCATCGGCATTTCAAACCCAGGAGTAGCAAACACCGTTTGAATTGCTTCCAAAATGGCTTCCCGGTCGCTCACGTTGAGACCGACCAGTGCACTGTCTATCATCTCTGGTGCTCCCCCAGCAGTAACAGTCGGATGAGGTCGAATGAAAAAGTCACCGGTAAATAACGCATCTTGAATTATTTCGCCATCAAGTACAAGACTCGCTTTGAGTAATTTCCGTGATTTGTATGCTGCCACACCGAGAGTGTCTTCAGCATCCCACCTTTGACACATTCGTGATGTTGCCCGACGGTTGACCCAAGTATCACTTTCATAAAATCCAGTCGTTTGGTCAATATAACGGAATAATTCCTCTGGCTGGGCATCTGTAACTGTTACATCATTACCTACAAATTCCCTTACTGTGGCATCCATAACTTCATCAAGAAACGCAGATTTAGAAACCTCTCTGCCAAGGTGGTCAAACTCTACAGAGAGCGGCTTCATTCGCCCGGTTACCGTTTTTTCCTTTTTATCTTCGAATTTCTCAGGGGGTACGCGAACTGTCTCATCAAGAATCTCTTGAACACCTTCCTGTAAAGGTCCCCAGATGACGCTCACTGTAATTCCCCAAAGGTCTGTATCATGAAGTCGAACGGGTGCGTTGGCGACCGCTTTGTATTGATTCCCGTCAACGACGAACTTGATATCACCAATGTGGTCATAAACTGCATCAATACCGTATTCCTCAAGGACTGCAACAACTGCCTCTCCACTTCGTCTTGAGAGCGTTTCCATTGAAAAGTCCTCATCAGCCGGCTCAAACCAAAACGTAAATAATGGAATTGAAGGGCCATATACCCCAACCGAGCCACCATACCCGTATCGCCGACCCACGTGATATCCTTGCTCACGAGCAGTCTTTGAGTGAATCATGTCACCATCCTCATGGATGCCAATGCTCAATGATGGTGGTTCCGTCGGCCAGTCAAATAACGCCACAGTGGGCTCAAAATCACCGTCATACCATTCATTTACGAGTGCTTCATCTAGCGCTGCCCAATTACCGATAGTTGGTTTAGAGAATACTAGCTTTCGAACCATGGTAACAACATTCAATGCCTAATATAAAATAGTTAGTACCACGTAACGAATTGGTTCTCAGGTACACTGTTGGGTGAAATTCGGTTGAAATAAGCACATACGGTAGCACCGTTGCTCTAGCGAAACAGGTGGGGGGAATTCAGTTCCAATTGAAGCGGTTGTGAGTGAACCTTCCCGAGTGAGCAGAGTGGCTGGTTCCAGAGTTTAACAGACAAGGGATTAAACAGCAATTAACCGACAGAGAGAACACTGTACCGGAATATAGTCCATACCACGAACTACGGACTGTAACAGTTCGATTGAACGTGGAATGTCCCCCTAAATTAGCGGTGAAGGAAGTTTTTTATAAATTGGCCCCGATTACGGAGTTGAAAGCATGGCTGAAGAAAAAGTAGAATCAGTAACCACAGACGAAGTCGATTCCGAGTATAAATATAATTTTCACTGGGATCTCGACTTTTCGTTGAATATCGGTGAAGTCAATAGAAAGTTCTTCGAGGCGATGAAAGACAAACGGATCCTAGGTAATACCTGTGAGGAGTGTAAGGGTCTGTTTGTTCCCCCACAACCCATCTGCATCGAGTGTTATGAGGAGACCGACGAGTGGGTTGAAGTCGAACAACACGGCGTCGTCGAGAGCTGGACGGTGTGTTTCCGCGAATGGGGCGACCTGCCGGAACCACCATACATTACTGCGGCGATCCGTATCGCGGACTCCGAGCATACCATGTTACACTTCATCGACGACATCGAGTACGAAGACCACAACGACCTGAATCAAAAACTTCACAAAGGAACAGAGGTCGAGCCGGTCTGGGCGGAGGAACGAGAGGGGCACATTTTGGACATCACGCACTGGCGACCGGTGGAGTAAGAGTATGACCACCAAGACTACACTTCTGACAATGAACTGGAATCAACAACTGGAGGATGGTATCGATGGATAGGGTAGCAATTGCCGGCTACGGGATCGACGGTTTCGCGGGAGATGCGGACGGTCGCTCCGGTGTCGAGATGCTGCAAGAGGCCTCGTTGACTGCGTTCGAGGAAGCAGATATTTCAATCGACGAACTCGACGCGGTATCCTACACGGGGCAGGACACCTACGACGGCTCGGCAATCAGTGACGGGCAAAAAGTCATGCCTGCGGGCGGCTACCGCAAACCCTTCATGCGGATCCAGAACGGCGGCGGAACCGCGCTCCATCAGGCGGCGGCGACAATTAGGTCCGGGAAGGCGGATGTAATCTCCATAGTGGCAAACGACTTTGTCGAAGCAGACCCGAACGTGCTCAGCTGGTCGTCTCACGAGGCGCTATACCACCGACCGTTCGGGCAGAACCACGAACAGTCGTTTGGCCTACTGGAGACGAGTCTCCTCGAAGAGCGGGATATCACCCGTGAGGATCTCGCCCGGACGGCGGCCAAGAACTACGAAGCAGCGGCTGAGAACGAAGTTGCACACAGGCGTGAGGGATACACGACTAAGGATGTTCTCGAGTCCGAGCCAATCGTTGGTCCGCTCACCGAACTGATGACTGTTCCGCAGTCCTTCGGGGCGGCGGTCATCATCATCGTCAGCGAGGAGGTCGCAAAAGAGAAAGACAATGCACGGGCTTGGCTCACCGGCACCGGCCTCCGCACCGGCCGGTATAAATACCGTGATATGAGCGAACGCCTGAAGCAGCCAAACCTCGAAAAGGCGGCTTCAGCTGCCTTCCAGGAGGCCGGCGTCGGAATCGATGACATTGACGCGGCAGAGGTTGCCGCTTACTCGCCGGGGCTTGAACTGACAAGTTACGAGGCGCTGGGTCTGTGCGACCGAGATGAAGGCACCTCGCTCGTTGAACAGGGTGTAACCGCCTCTGACGGCTCCTTCCCAGTCAACCTCTCCGGTGGGCCACTGGCGACCAGTCCACCTAGTACGGGCGGCATCTACCGGTTGATTGCGGGGACGCAGGTGCTCGAAGGGAAGCTGGGTGACAAGGACGCCGAACGCGTGCTCGTCGCGGACAACGACATGCATCTCGGGGAACCTGGACGAACCGATGCAGTCCTCGTGCTGGAGGGGGGTGCCGCATGAGCCGCGATACAGCTGTCGTGGGCGTCGGCTACTCCGACCCGGATACGTTCACCGACTATCGACATTCAACACAGACAAAGGAAGAACAGGCTCACTCCGCCGTAAGCAACGCACTCGAGCACGCATCGCTCGATGCTGACGACGTCGACGCCACAGCTTTTTGTACCGTCGACGGCTTCGAGGGTACCTTCCGCGTGGAGCGGACTCTAGAAGTCCTTGGGATGGGTGAGGACGTTCCAGTCCTGAGTGTCAACACCGGTGGGACTGCTGGCGGCAGTGGCGTGAAGGTCGCCCACGAGTACGTCTCCTCAGGCAAGTACGACGTTGTGGTCGTTTACGGCTCGCCCTCGTTCGACTCGATCGTCGAAGCACAGCCGCTCATGAACACAAACTCTGACCCGATGTTCGAACGGCACTTCGTGACTGCCATCCAAATGGGTGCGCTACCAAGTTCGGGTTACATGGAGGTATCCGGTGCAACCGAGGAGGACTTCGCCAAAGTTGCAGCGAAGAACTACCGGGCAGCAGCCAAGAATCCGTATGCACACAAAAGAGAGGAAAAGACGGTCGATGAAATCCTCAACTCGGAAATGGTCTGCTGGCCACTTCGGGTAGACATGACTTGTCCAGTCTCCTCAGGCGCGGCCGCGATGATCGTCACCAGCGAGGAGATTGCCCGCGAGACGTGCGACACGCCGGTGTGGATCGATGACATTGATAGCATCACGAAAACGTTCAACAGCGGGCCCCGGACCTACGACGGGTTCCCGAAGCTCAAGGACCTCTCGGAGCAGGTCTACGACCGCCTGGATATCGACGATCCACGCGA
>SL_4KL_010_BRINEDRAFT_10000347_pt1 | contig 23477 bp, 24 predicted proteins | sample SodLak_010_BRINE_2_FD_10664 | JGI IMG/M metagenome (IMG submission 10664) | reverse complement strand
TCCCGAAGGAATCCGTACACGGCTCCGTAGGCGGGGTCGATCTCCGGTGCGAGCGCGCAGACGAACGCGTCGAACTCGAGTTGTGTCAACCCGAGGGTCGCCGCCAGCGAGCAGAGTCGGAGATCGACGCCCGCATCAACGCTTCGACTGGCACGGCGTCGGACCGTGCGGGTCACCGCGTGAAGTGTGGGGGAATCACCCCGCACAGCTCGCGAACCGGCACTCTCACCGGCCTGAGCAACCCCGCCACCGGCACCAGCCTCACCGGCTGGGTCGGCGGTACCCTCATCACTGCCCGCGTCACCGCCCGAATTTCTCCTCGTCCGAACGTATTCGAGGGCATCCGGTCCGGTGAGGAGTAGCCGGTCGACATCGTTGACGGAGAGAAACGGCCCCGCTGGAACCCGTCGTGTCTGTGGATCCGCGGGTTCGACAGATCCGTCGCCGAACAGCCAGCGTCGGATCAGCAGATCGATGCGAACGAGTTCGCCTCTGAGGTGTGCGGACCCGGTTTTGTAGATCGGATCTGGCTCGGAGGCCGGTTCGGGATCGGTCGCCATGCTCAAATGGGGTAGTCGTCGAGTCCGTTGTGGGCGATCTCGATCCGTTCGACCGCGACCGTGCCCCCGTCGGCACCGAGCTCCGGACCTTCCCAACTCACCGGGTAGCCGTCACGGAAGTGCCATCCGCGGACCTCCTTTCCGGTCGAGTCGCGGAGCAAAACACGTCCGTTCTTCCGGGTTGGGGCGCCTCGTTTGGCCTCGTTCATCCACATGAATAGTTCGGTAGAATCGGTAAGCCCACGCTCAAGCGTGATGTTCGGATAACTCAGCCGTGTCGGGAGGACGTGTGTGAACGAGTTGACGCCCCCTTCCTCGTAGGTCTCCGTCTCGAGTTCCACTGAGAGCCCTGACACCTCCGAGAAGCCAGCCACGATCAGCCCGTCGAGTTCGACGTGAAACCGAAATCCGAGGTACGGATCGGTCCGTTCTCCGGTCGTCACCGTTCTCCCTCGTTCAGTCGCTCGTTGATCCGGCTGATCTCCGCACACCATCGGCGGCGCTCCCAATGGGGCATCTCGAGGATGGTGTCGTGATCCCAGTTGAAGTGGTACGCGATAAACGCCACCTCCTCGAACAGCTGGTCGGTCGGGTAGCCGGTCATGGTGACTCCGTCGTGAGCCTCACCCCCCCGCCGGGCTGCATCTCGACCGAGACGGCCTCATCACAGTTCGGGCATGTCGTGTCGATCCGTTCCGGATCCCCGACGTTGATGCGCTCATAGAGGTCCTGAAGATATTCGAGGTCCGTGACGTACAGGTTCTCGACGACGTGTGGCGAGACGGTATCGAGATCGCCGAGCCGCGTGATCACGCGGGCTAATAGGATGACCGTCAGGTAGGCGCCGTTGTTCTGTACGCGTGGATCTTTGAGCGGCTTGATCTCGTCGGCCGCCGTGGCGAGTCGCATGACGCCCTCACGATGTCGGTTGCCATCGTCGTCGACGTACCCCTGCGGGAGGGTGAACTCGAATTCGGTCTGGAGAACGCTACCGCTCATTCGATCCGTTCCATCCCCTCGTGTTCGATCTCAAGGCTCTCGATGGCCACCTCGGATCCGCTTGCATCCAAGTCGGGTGCGTCATACGAGGTCGGCCACGCCCGTCGGAACTCCCAGCGCGGCCCGGGGTTCCCCTCCTCATCGAGGACGATGACCGCGATGTTCTGTCTCGCGTCCTCGAGGTTTCCACGCTCGACTTTCTGTCGCCACTCGTAGAGTTCGATCGAATCATCGGTCACCCCGGCCTCCAAGGTGAGCGTCCCGAAATCGTTCAACCCCCAGAGCTTTCGCATCGTCGGCGGGTCGTTACCCTCACGATACTCGACTGCCTCAGTCGAGTTTTCCGGGATAGTACAGCTGCTGAAGCCGGCCTTGACGAGGTCATCGAATTCGAGCAGGTAGCGGGCGTTGCGGTAAGGTCCGTGTCTGTCTGGCATGGTTGTGTCCTCCGATCAGTTCGAGTCACCCGTCCACTGTGAGATGCGGAAGATCACGAACTCCGCGGGTCGCGTCGGCGCGACGCCGATCTCACAGATGAGCCGGCCGTTTTCGATGTCGCTTTGCGTCATCGTCGTTCGATCGCACTTGACGAAGAAGGCCTCCTCGGGGGTGCTTCCCATCAGCGCGCCGTCCTCCCAGACGTCCGTGAGGAAGTTCTTGATCGTCTGTTTTACGCGGGCCCACAGCTCCTCGTTGTTCGGCTCGAAGACGACCCACTGTGTCCCCTGTTCGATCGATCCACGGAGGAACAGAAAGAGCCGGCGGACGTTGACGTATCGCCACTGCGGGTTGCTCGATGCGGTTCGAGCCCCCCAGACGCGGATCCCGCGGCCGCGGAAGCTCCGGATACAGTTGACGCCGCGTGGGTTCAACACCTCCTGGTCGCCTTTCGTCACCGGCCGCTGGATGTCGACGACCCCGCGAACGACCTCGTTGGCTGGGGCCTTGTGAACGCCGTGGCTGGCGTCGCTGCGGGCATAGATGCCCGCGACGTGACCACCCGGTGGGACCTCCTCAACGAGCCCCGTTTCCGGGTTTCGCACCTTGAGCCACGGATAATAAAACGCCGCCATGTCCGTGTCAGCCGGCGGCGAGAGGTTCCCGACATCCGAATCGGTTCGTCCCGCCTGCAGAATGCCGAACCGATCATCCATCTCCTCACAGTGTTCGACAACGTCGGCCGTCAAGCCGTCGTCACCCGTCGCGTCGGGGGCACAGACGATGGAGATGTCGGGCACGAGCTTGAACCCCTCAAAGCCGGTTCGTTCCTCGGGGGGGACTTGATCGTCGCCGGCATAATCCGTTTCTTCGACCGTCTCGTCGCCCGAAAAGCTCCCGGAGAGCCAGACGGGATCCTCCGGCGTCCCGTGTCCGTGACGTGGTTCCCGGGACGGTCACCGGGGGCCTCAACGGAGACTTCGACCAACGCGGAGCTCCCGTTCACCTTGTTCTCGACGTAACCGTCCGCCCGTTTCTCCGTCGAGAGGTCGTCAAACACCTCCTCGATGTCCGGCTCCGGAAGCTCGACGTCCGTCGTCTCCGAGGTGTCCATCACGGCCTTCGCGTCCTCGGCGTCGTCCACGTCGCGCCAGTATCGGATCGTCAGCCGGAAGAGGTTCTCGTCGCTTCCGTGCATCGACGCGTTCGAGACGATCGCAACGAGCCGTTCTCCCCATGAGCCTGGACCGACGGCTTCTATTCGAATGACGTCAGTTCCGTTCGAACCGTCGTCGGAAAGCTTCGCTTCAGCGACCTCGTCGGTCGCTGAAATACGACCGAGGAAACACCGGCTTCCGCCGTTTCGGAAGAATCCATCGACGGCGGTCGGGAGGAACGAGTCGTCCAGATGGCCGCCATACCATCGTCGAAAATCAGACCCACTCGTCAGCAACCGAGGGGTCGTCGGGCCCCGCTCGGTCGGCCCGAGGAATCCGACGGTACTCGTACTCACTCCTTCGAGCGGTGCGGAGCCACTGTCCCGCTCCTCGACGTAGACGCCCGGGGCGAGATATTCAGCCATGCGGCACCCGCGATCGACGACTGGTATGGGTTAACATGTTGCTCATCCAATAACCTCTGAGATCCTAAATAAATCTATCGGCGATTTTTGTTGATTTTTGTGAGAGAGATGGGGAAGGCAGCGTTCCGTCCGTCATAGCCGTCCCGGTGTCTCACCCGCCACCGCAGTCGTTCGGCGGCGATCAGTCGCTGAACGCGAGATCGAGTGCGTGGGTCCGTCCGGGGGTGATCGGAAGCGAGGCCGCCGTCTCCGCCCCCGTATCGGGGTGTTCGGCGACGAATTCCGGCGGTTCACCGTCGACGACGACCTCGCCATCGACGACGTCCCTACCGGTGAACCCCGTGACCCACAGTGCGTACTCGCCCCGATCGTCAGATCGGCCGTACGCGTTCGGGACGGTCGTTTCCTCGGTGTCGTTCGTTCCGTCGGTGTTCCCCGTCCCGTTCGGACCGTTGCCACCGTTGGGCCCGCCGGGACCCCATCCACCGCCGCCACCGCCAACCCCACCGCTGCCACCGCCAACCCCACCGCCGCCGGCACTCCCGCCGTTGGATTCACCTGACCCGTCCGTCTCCTCCGCCTCCCCGGAGGCTCCGTCATCCGGATCGGTTTGCAGTCGGACGGTGGCGCCCGGGACCGGTTCGCCGTCCGCCGTCACTGAGCCTCGGACGAGTGTCGCACCCGGTGGAAAGCGATACGCGGGAGCCAGAAGAAGCGGAATCGACTCGGCCGTGACGGTCGAGCCCGAATCCTCGGCATCCGAATCGACACCGCCATCCGTCGGCGTCGTCGCCATCGCGGTCAACACGTCCTCGATCGTTCGGCGCTCAGGGAGGTATTCAGGCAGCCCATCGACGTCCACGGTCACCGTTTCAACATCGTCGGGGAGATCCGTGAGGACGTAGAAGCCGCTGGGGGTTCGGGTGAACGATTCCGGCCGGTCGACAAGTCGGATTCGCGGCCTCCCACGGGGTGGTCGACCCGTCACGGTATCGATGGGCCGGATCGCCACCGACAGGTGAGTGGTCGTCCTGCCGAACGATCGACGCGTCGGTCGGGTCACGGTTCACGCCCCCGTCCGGTATCGTCTGTTGATGGCACGGCGTCGCTGTCCTCCGTGGCGTCCACATGCTCCATCGTGTTTTCGATGACGCGGGGTGCCGGCCCCTCGGCGGGCAGTTCGATGACCACCGGCGACACGCCATAGGAGACAGAGGGGAGATAGGGGGTGTTCGTGAAGCTTCCCCACACCTCCCGCATGCGGGTCTCGGCGTCGGTATCCATCGTAAGCTGAAGCGATCCACCGTTCGCCAGCGCGCCGAGGAGGTCGGGTGGTCGCACGACGCGGTTCGCCTCGAGCGTCTGTATCGCCTTGCTTAACAGTCGGTGCTGTTCGAGTGTGTCGCTCGTGTCGGCCGTTCCACCGCTCGGCGGGTGAGCCGTGATGAGGTAGTTCAATTCGAGCACGAGCTGAGTTGCACCCCTCAGATCCGTCCCGGCCGGACCTCCCTTCGAGTGGTGTGTATCCTCGGCAAGTCGATAGAGGTGGATCGAAAGCCCCGGCTCCTCCGGCTCGAAGCCCTCCGGTGAGGTTAACGCGACCTGTTCCTCGCTAACGCCCCACGTCGACAGCCCATCATAGAGGAGCGATCGGAGGGTTCGGCCGGCGTCGCCGATCGGATTGAACGGCGCCACGCTATCGCGCCCCGAGTGGATCGGCCGGCAGTATAGGTGCGCTCATCGTCGGTTCGGGGTGTATTTTCCGGGCGTCAGCAAATACGTTTCTATCATATTAACTGAATGTCATCACGGCCGTGACCGCCATCGGGATCCGCCGACCGGCGGAGACGGGCCCGTCCGCCGAACGACCTAAATCGGCGGCATCCCGAACTCGACTGTATGTCAGACGCGTCGATCACCGACGGTGGCTCACCGGATGATGGCTCCTGCCCAGCCGTCAGCTCCAACCGGGCGTTCGTGATGGTCCTCGCGTTGCTGGCGGTCCCGATGACGGTGGTACCATCGGGAACTGGGGATCTCACCCTTGTCAGCCTGTGGGGATTTATCAACACCGGATCGGTGGACCCGGCCGTTGGGTTCTCCATCTACCCGGTGTGGGACTACTTCGGCGATCAGCCGCGATCGTTTGCGACGCTTCCCGCGTCGATTCAGGCGTGGCCGCTGGCGCTCGCCTTCCACCTCCTCGCGGTCGCGAGCGCTGGGACGGGTCGGCTGTTCGGGAGGGAGGACCGGCGGGTGACGGGTGGGCTGATCGTCCTCGGCGCGCTCGCGACACTCTGGGTAACCGTGGGCGTCGCCTCGCGGTTCGGTGCCGGCAACGTGACGGGGATGTTCAGCGTGCTTCCGGTNTCGACGGTCGCGAGCCTCGTGGTCGCATTCGCCCTCTACCGGCGTGACTTTCGGCGGATCGTTCAGTAGGCGAAGGAGCGAGCGCACCGACGAGTCATCTCAGGATGACGCCCCGTGGGATCGACTGCGAACCGAGGTACAGAGCGGATCGCGTCAGACACACGTACGACGGCGACACAACGGTTTTACCCTCCCCGTGAGTCGAACAGGTAACCGATGGGTTCACTCACCGACCAACTCGGAGACCTCGTCGAGGACGCCGACGTGGTGTTGTTGTTCTCGCCGACGGCCTCCTTTTATAACCGATTCGAGGGGACGGNCTCCCCGGTCGCGGTGGTGGCCGCCGAGAACGCCGTCGACGCCGAGGAGTTCGTGGAGCTCCCGCTCCCGTTCGAGAACGTCCGCGATCGGATCCGCTTCGGCATCGAGGGCGCGATGGATGCGGACGTGGTCGACGAGGGCGACGAGGTCGTCTGTGTCATCTCGATCTTCGGCGACGCCATCGACTCGGTCGTCCGCGTGAGCGTCGACTCGACGATCCACACCGGAATCTACGATCTCTTCGTCAACTCCCGGGCGGACCCGGGTGTCATCCGTGACGTCTTCGAGGTCGCCATCGAATTGGGACAGAAGGGACAGAAGGGCAAACCGGTCGGCGCGCTGTTCGTCGTCGGCGACGCCGGGAAGGTGATGAACAAGTCGCGGTCGCTCTCGTACAACCCGTTCGAGAAGTCACACGTGCACGTCGGCGACCCCATCGTCAACGTCATGTTAAAGGAGTTCTCGCGGCTCGACGGCGCGTTCATCGTCTCCGATTCCGGGAAGATCGTCTCCGCGTACCGCTATCTCGAACCGGCCGCGGAGGGCGTCGACATCCCGAAGGGGCTTGGAGCCCGCCACATGGCCGGCGGGGCGATCACCCGGGACACGAACGCGATCGCCATCGTCCTCTCGGAGTCCGACGGGCTCGTGAGGGCATTTAAAGGCGGTACGCTCATCCTCGAGGTCGATCCGGAGGAGTATTGAGATGACTGGGCTCGCCGCATACGTCGCCTTCCTCGGACCGGTGCCGGGGGACAGCCCCGCCACGACGACGGCCACATCGGCCGTCCCCGACGTATTGANCGGGGTCCCCGAACGGCTCTGGATCGCGCTATTCGTGTTGGTGGTGGGCGTCGTGTCGGCGGTCATCNTCGGGGNGCTCAGCCGNCGCNTCCTCACNCGNNCNGGNGTNCCCGANGCNATAGAGGGGACCGCGTTCGANCGAACCGNNCGCGAGTTCGACACNTCGACGGTNGCCATNNTCGCNAAACTCNCCNCGTACTTCATCGTCGCCGTGGCGATCGTCGTCGCGCTCACNGTCGCNGANGTCGANTNCGTCGANCGGTTNTGGGAGAANGNCGCCACGTTCGTCCCCCGACTGTTCGTCGCCCTGCTCGTGTTCATCATTGGGGTCGTCGTCGGCGACAAAGCCGAGTTGCTCGTCGCCGAGCGGCTTCGTGGGGTGAAGCTCCCCGAGGTCGGGTTGTTGCCGACCATCGTGAAATACAGCATCGTCTACGTGGCGGCGTTGCTCGCACTCGGACAGGTCGGCGTGGAGACGCTCGCGCTCATCATCCTGCTCGCCGCGTACGCGCTCGCGGTCGTCGTTCTCTTCGCGCTCGCGACGAAGGACCTGCTCGCGGCCGCCGCCGCCGGACTCTTTCTCCTCCTTCGACAACCCTACGGGATCGGCGACGAGGTGCGGGTCGCCGGGCAGCGCGGGATCGTCCAGGAGGTCGACCTGTTCGTCACGCGGATCGAGACCGACGGCGAGGAGCACATCCTCCCGAACCACGCCGTCTTCCGCGACGGGATCGTTCGGATACGCGAATAGCTCGAAACGGCCCCGTGCGTGACTCGAAACACCCCCGCGAGTGCTCCACCCCGAACCACGGGTCGGGGATCGGGGGTAAACCGTCGCCCCCGGGGTCTGCCGATCAGTCCCGGGTCGCCTCAACGAGCGATCGAACTAACGTGCGTTCGACGGCGCGAAGCCGCTGTGAGATCGCCGAGTTCGTGACGCCGAACTCCTCGCCGAGGTCCGAGAGCGACGTCTCCCGTGGCACCTCGTAGTAGCCGCGCTCGACGGCGGTCACGGCCGTTTCGATCTGCCGATCGGTGAGCCCCTCAACGGGGATCGAACAGGGGGCTGAGTCGTCCCGNGTGACGCAATCGACGGACACGGATGCGCCAACCGCATTCCCGAGACAGACGAGCAGGTCACGGGCCGCGTCCGGGTCCGACACCGAGAGGCTCATTCGGATGTGTTCCTCGTTGGGGGGAGTGGGGTCGTCGGGTTCGTGCGTGAGGTGGCTCTCACTCATCATGGTCGCCACCCTCGCTTTCGATCGCGATGTCGGTGGTCGTCGCCTCAGCCTCGGCCTCGGCAGTTACCCGGTCGACCAAGCGGACGATGGCGTCGACCGCCCATCGGTGGAAGGCGACCTCGCTCGTCCGTTCGACGCGGTCGCGAAGCGCCGGAAGCCAACCGAAGTGGACCTCGAGGAAGGCACGGTACTCGGCCGGGTCGCCGTTTTCGAGCAGCAGACCCGCGTACTCCAACTCCAGCGCGAGGTGATCGGCGGGGTAGGCGTCGGGCGTGTCGATCCCCACGGCGTCGTACCGACGGCGCATGTCGTGTGCGGGGGGCCCCGAAAGCAGCCCCCGCTCGGTACCGTCCCACCACGGCTCGTAGACGGATTCCGCCGGCGGCGCGTAGTCGTCACCGTCGAACCCCTCGAAGGTCCGCAGATACGCCTCCCGCGGCCGGTTCGGGAGGCTCGGTCGGTCGAGGTCGAGCCCCACGGCCGCCGCCCGGTCGCGGATCCGCTCGACGAGCTCGCCGGAGCGGATCGCCTCCGCTGTCGCATCGTCCGGATGGGCGACACAGCGTGCGAGCATGGTGTGTAGTTCCACGAGCGGCTCGTTCGGCACAGTCCCGTCGGGGCCGCCGTCGGAGACCGGGGGACGCTCCGTTTCGATCCCCGTCATGCGACGACCACCACCGGGTGTTGTTCGGCCGCGAGCAGGAACAGGATCCGCATCAAGAGCCCGCTCACGGTGAGCAACCCGAACGACGCGATGAGGAGCGGGCCGCCGGCACGCTCGACCGACCGCGGAAGCCGCCCGAGNGCGGCGGCCGCGCCAAGTGCGACCCCGACGAGCAACGGCAGGNCGAGGCCAAGCGCGACGACGAGGACGCCGATCGCGAGCGTCCCCTCGGTCAGGGCTCCATGGGAAGCGTTCGCCGCCATGCCGCCGGCNGCGATCTCGCTCCACCCGATCCCCGCNATCAGGAGGCTCACNCCCGAGAGGAGGCCGACAGCGACCGCGTAGCCNCCGGCAAGCTGGCCGATCTCCCGCTCGAAGAGCAGGCTGACCGCGAGGGTGAGCCCGACGCCCGCGGCGACGCCGCTGGTCAGGAACAGCGCCGGGACGATGACCGGCTCGTTCCACAGCGGTACCGTCTCGACGATGGCCAACTCGAAACCGGTGTAGATCGTCGCGACCGCGAAGAGGCTCCCGACCGCATGGAGCGCGACGAGCGCACCCGTCGGCGGACGGACGCGGTCGACGAGCCGGTCGACCGTCGGGAGGATACCCAGCTTTGAGACGACGGCCCGTGGCCACAAGCTCTGGCCGTCCTCTCCGGCCGCGTCCTCACCGAACAGCGCGAGGACGAGACAGAGCGTGGCGATCACCGAGAGGAGCACGAGGATCCAGGTGCCGATCGTGATCCACGAGGAGAAGTTTGTGAGATAGATCGGGAACAAGAGGGCCCGGTAGATCACCGCGAGGTGCGAAATGACCGCGAGCCCCGCGCCCGCGGCGCTGACGACCGCGATCAGGAACCCCCAGCGGATCAGCTCCGGTTCCAGGCGGCCACCCCCGCCACCGAGGGTACGGCGGAACCACGCGGACGCGCCGGCGAGGTAGGCCCCGCCGGCGACGACCGCGAGATAGAGGTACACCGGGATCGACAGGTCCCAGTAGTCGGCCGGGAGCCACCGGAACCCGACGAACGTCTCCAAGGCGATGAGTGAACTCGTCATCGTGATCACCCGTTGAGCCAGTCGGAGGCGCCGCCGTCGGCGTCGCTTCCGCCGGCCGGAATGGCGGCCGCGCCCTCGTCGTCCGCGTTGATCGATGCATCAGCGACGTCGTCCATCCCGGCCGCTGAGTCCTCGTCCATCGGCTCCACGATAACCCGGGAGTTGTACGCGCCGTTCTCGAAGCGCCGGGCTGCCGCCTCGGACGCCTCCTCCATGACCTCGCTCACGGGGCCGGCTTTGATCGCCTCGCCGACACAGTTGTCGACACAGGATAGCTTGAGTCCGCCATCCTCGGCCTTCTGTTTGGGTGGCTTCCCGTGGCCGCTTCCCGGCCCCTCGCCGAGACACATATTGCACTTCGACATGAGCCCGTCGTCACCGTAGGTCGGCGCGCCGTACGGGCAGGCCCACGCGCAGTAGTGACAGCCGATACAGCGATCGCGGTTGACCGTCACGATGCCGTCCTCCTCCCGTTTCACGATGGCGTCCGGCGGGCACACCTGCTCACAGGGGGCGTCGTGACAGTGCATACACGACATCGACACCGGCAGCTCCTGGAAATCGGGGTACTCGCCGCGTTCGAGGTGGGTCACGGTCCGCCAGTCGTCGGCGTCGGCGTCGCGGTCGTGACGCTGTTTACACGAGATCGAACAGGCGTGACACCCGATACAGCGGTTCGGGTCGAAATAGAACATCCACTGTTCGCTCATGCCCCGTCACCCCCGTTGGCGTGAACCTCGATCGGAATATGCCGGTCCGGCTGTGATGAGAGCGGGTCGACGCCCTCGGTGTGTAGCATCATCGTGTTGAATCCCTCCTCGTGTGGGACCCCCTCGCCGAAGCCGAACTCGGCGGTGAGGAAGCCCGGGGGCGTCCGCTCGCTCACGTACGCCATCAGCTCCCCGGCCCCGTCGGCCGACTCGACCGTGACCATATCCCCGGTCTCGATCCCACGGGGGTCCGCGTCCGTCGGGTTGATCGTGAGGTAGTTCCCCTCGTAGTCGGCCGATTTCAGGCCGTGTCTCGCCGCGTACTGTGAGCGCTGCTGTGAGAGCGGCTGGTCCGCGCCGAACGCGAAGAACACCGAGCGGGTGTCATAGAAGTGCAGCGGGTACTCCTCGTCGGGCATCTCGCCGAGCGTCCCCGGCGGGAGCCACTGCGGCCCGGTCTCCAGATCCACCCCTTCCATCTCCTCGACCTCCTCGATCGATCTGACGTACGCGTCCATCTCGTCAAGGTCGAACTGGAAGGCGTTCGTCGGCGTATTGAAGCCGTTCTCGCGCCACGCCTCGTATCCGAACTCCTCCAAGATGACGTAGTTCTGTTCGGCGATCTCCTCGAAGGAGTACTCGACGTTCGCGAGCATGTCCTCGTTGTATTCGGCCTCGCTCTCCCACGGGATGTACTCGCCCCAGCCCATCTCCTCGGCGATCCCCCGCAGGATCTGGAAGCCGGGCTTCGAGTCGCCGAGCGGTTCGACCGCCGCCTCCGAGGCAGTCATCCAGCGCCGGTCGTGGTAGGCGCTCCACGCGGGCGCGTAGTCGATCAACGTGTCCTTTTCGAGCTGGATCGCCTCGGGGAATACCACGTCCGCGCGGCGGGTGAGTTCGCTCCAGTACGCGTCGACGGTGATGACGAGGTCCATCTCGTCCAAGGCGTTCATCCACGCCTCGCTGTTCCCGTCGTTGATCGGGTTATCGTAGTGGGTGTAGATCCCCCGAATGTGACCGTTCTCGACCATCTCCGGGACGATGTTGTGGCCGATCCCCGTGGTGTGTCTGTACGGCTGGTCGGCGTACTCATCGTACTTCCGCAGCGCGGGGGTCTCGTCTGCCGCGTTGTTCGGAAGGTCGATGTCCCGAACCTCGAACGGGTCCGAGAAGGGCGGCCCCTGCCAGAGACGAAGCCCACCCGGTCGGTCGATGTTGCCGACGAGCCCGTTGAGCGCGAAGACGTTCTGGGAGGCCTTCTGTGACTCCGCGTATTGGCCGACGCCGGTCCACAGGGCGATGCCGGCGGCGGGTGCCGCCTCGGCGAACCCGATGGCGATCTCGCGGATCAACTCGGCGTCGATGCCGGTGATCTCCGCGGCCCACTCGGGGGTCTTGTCGGCGACCGCCTCCTCGTACGCCTCGAAGCCGTGGGTCCACTCCTCGATGAACGACTCGTCGTGCAGTCCCTCCTCGATGATGACGTGGGCCATCGCGAGCGCGAGCGCCCCGTCCGTCCGCGGTTCGATAGGCAGCCAGTGGTCCGCCTTCTGGGCGGTCGGCGTGTGTCGTGGGTCGATGACGACGAGCGTTGCGCCGTTGTCGAGCGCCTCGAGCACACCCTTCGGCTCCCACTGCCCCGCGAAGGACTCAAAGATGTTGCGCCCCCACGCGATGATGTACTCGGAGTTCTGGTAGTCGACGAACCGCATGTCCGCGCCGACGCCCATCAGGTTCCCGCTGAGGTGGGCCCCACCGAAACAGACGTGTCGGCCACGACCGATCCGCTCGGGTGTGCCGTAGAGGTCACGCCAAACGACCTCGTGGAGGTTCGTCGTCGTCCAACTCGATGCGTCGAGGAACGTCTCCGGACCGTGCGTCTTCGGCGAGGTCGCGGAGTTTGTCGGCCGTGTACGCGAAGGCCTCGTCCCAGTCGACCTCCTGGAGCTCGCCGTCCTTGCGGACGTAGGGCCGCGTGATGCGGTCGGGGTCGTGGGCTTTCTCCATCTCGCCGAGCCCCTTCGGACAGAGGGTACCCTCCGTACCGGGGCCGGCGCTCCCGCGCGGGTGGCCATCGACGCCCGAGATGTCGACGATCGTCCCGTCGTTGACCTGCAGTTGCTGTCCACAAGCGTGATGGCACATCCAGCAGTTCCCGAAGGCGGTTTCCGCCTCCCCGAGCCGGCCCAGGTCGCGGTCCTCGTCGCCCTCGATGAAGTCGACACAGCCGCTCAGCCCGGCGAGACCGGCGGCCGCGCCGGTCGTCTTGAGCAGTGAGCGTCGCGAGAGGCTCGGGCCGCCCCCACGTTCAGCCATCGTCGCTCCCCTCCGGTGGGACGTATGCGTCGCCGAACTCGGCGGCGAGCCGGTCGGCGAACCGCTCGTGGAACTCCTCCTCGGTGAGGTCCCCGTTGGCGACTCGCCTCGCGGCCGCGCCGACCTCCCGGCCGAGTTCCTGATCGTACTCGCTCGGTTCGGGCGCGCCGCCGAGTGATTCAAGCGTTTCTAAGGGATTGGGATCGTTTTGGGACATGTTGCTCACAGATAAACGTACCACCTGAACCGGCATGGGGTCCGCGCTGGACCGATGAAGGTTTTATATACCCCTGACTGGTGGAGGTGGAACTAACGGGGACGGGGATATGCGATTGGAGACCGGTTGGTGGGCGTTTCAGGGCGTTAAACAGGGATCGACTGTGGATACCTTCCGCCGTAGATCATAAGTGTTTAAATATGAACGATCCACTCCGATTCGATCCGGTCCGTGCCGGCTATTCGTCCAGACACCGACAGCCGCAGTCCAGTTGGCGGAGGACGTTGCCCTCGGCACGCTGGAGCCGCTGTGAGAGCGCGGAGGTCGAGATGTCGAGATCCGCGGCCATCTCCGAGAGCGGCACCTCCGAGGATGGGTCGTAGTAGCCGCGGTCCTGCGCGAGCGAGACGGCCTCGCGCTGTTTCGGCGTCAGCGCCGAGAGGTCGATCGCACACGACTCCGAGCCGTCCGGTCCCCCCGTGGAGATGATCGAGCGGACGGTCACGCTCGCACAGCGCCCCCGGATCTCGTTGACCAGCGAGGAGAGCGTTTCGACGCCGTCGAGGCGGGTCTCGACGACGAAGGAGCCGTCCCCCGTCTGAAGAAATCGGGGGATACAGCCGTGACGGGAGAACACGATCCCGGGACAGTGCTCACAGATCGGTTCGGAGAACTGTCGCGTCGAGGAACAGGCGTCGTGACACTCACGAACCTCGACCTCCCCGAGACATCGGCCAAGTTGGTAGCGCACGTCGACGTCGACCACCTCCCCCTCGAAGTCGTCCAGCGGGCAGGAACCGCCCCGTTCCACCTCGAGGACCGCCTGCACGCCGCGCTCATCGAAGGATCCCTCGGGTTCGTCGCTCCCATCGACTCCCGGACCGGCGGTCGAACAGCCGGCCCCCTGGCGTCGCTCAGACACCCCACCCCCAGTGGACCCTCCCGGCGGCGGGCCCGCGTCGTTGCTTGACATGCGCTTACGTATACGTTTCCACTATGTCCACATAATTGGCCGATCGCTTTCCCGCTCGTCGGGAATCGCCGTTGGGATAGTACCGGAATACTATTGTACGTGATGGACAATACTATCTGTATGATACGCCGTGGTCTCATCGCGCTCAAATCGAACCTGATCGCGGTCGTGCTCGGGTCGCTGCTCGTCGGCCTTGTGGTCGGACAGTTCATCGACGGCGACACGCGATCGCTGCTCTCGGCCGCTGTACTCCCGGTCGTATTTCTAATGGTTTACCCAATGATGATCACGATCGACGTGCGGGAGGTGCTGAAGGTTCGACACCACGCGGTGCCCGTCGGGTTGAGCCTGATCGTCAACTTCGGGGTGGCCCCGTTGGTCGCCATCGCCCTCGCGCGCGTCTTCTTCGGCGGCGACGTCGCCTTCGCGATCGGGTTATACTTCATCGCGCTGATCCCGACCTCGGGGATGACCGCTGCCTGGACCGGCCTCGCAAACGGCGACCTGGAGTCGGCGCTCGTCGCGATGGCCGTCAACCTCCTCGTCGCGGTCGCCGTGTTACCGATCTATCTCTCGGTGCTCGTTCCCGCGAGCGTCGGCTTCGATCCGACGACGCTCTATCGCCAGCTCGCGACCGTCGTCGTCGCGCCCATGGTCGCCGGCGCGCTTACGCGACAGCTCCTGCTCCGTCGGTACGGCCCCGAGGGATTCAAGCGACTCAAGCCGACCTTCGGCGGGCTGAGCTCGTTGGGAGTGATGCTCATCGTCTTCATCGCGATGGCGATGCGCTCGGAGAGCATCCTTGCGGACCCGCTGGCCTCGGCGCTCGTCGTCGTCCCGCTGGTCGTCTTTTATACCGCCATCCTGATCGTGGGGGCGGCGCTCGGTCGGCTGCTGCTCTCCGACGCGCAGGGCGTCGCGTTGGTGTATGCGACCAGCATGCGCAACCTCTCAATCGCGCTCGCGATCGTCGTCGCCGCCGACGCCATCCCCGAAACGGCCGTGCTGCCTATCGCACTGGCGTACGTGATCCAGCCGCCGCTCGGTGCCTTTTATATGCAGTACCGCCGGGACGTCGTCGACGAGGGTCGGACCCTCAGGGAGGCGCTGGCGGCGCGGCGGTGACGGGACCGAACGGGGCTGTGGCGACCGACGCCGTCCCATCCCTTCGGACCTTTTAAGCCCGCGACGGGCGCTGTGTGAAACAATGGCCGACGACGATCAGGAACTCGGGATCACCGAGTCCAAATCACACAACACCGGCGAGTGGTACGCCGAGGTCGTACGGAAGGCGGGGCTGGCCGACTACGGCCCCGAGGGTATGAGCGGGTTCATCGTCACCCGACCGCGCGCGTACGCGGTCTGGGAACGACTCCAGTCGTTCCTCGATGCGAAATTCAAAGCGACGGGCGTCCAGAACGCCTACTTCCCGCTTTTCATCCCCGAGTCATATCTCGAGCGAGAGAAGGATATCGTCGAAGGCTTCGACCCTGAGGTCGCATGGGTGACCGAGGCCGGCACGAAGGAGTTGGAGGAGCGGTTGGCCGTGCGACCGACCTCCGAGTCGATCATCACCCCCTACATCAGCGGGTGGGTTCGCAGCCACCGCGACCTCCCGCTGCGGGTGAACCAGTGGTGTTCGGTCGTGCGGTGGGAGGCGACGGAGACGAAGCCGTTCTTCCGGACGAAGGAGTTCCTCTGGCAGGAAGGCCACACCGCGCACGCGACCCACGAGGACGCGTGGGCGGAGACGCTCACCCGTCTCGATCAGTATCGGTCCGTATACGAGGACCTGCTCGCCATCCCCGTGCTTCGCGGACAGAAACCCGATCATGACAAGTTCCCCGGCGCGGACACGACGACGACCGTGGAGGCGTTGATGCCCGACGGGAAGTCCGTTCAGGCGGGCACCTCACACCACCTCGGCCAGTCGTTCGCGGAGGCGTTCGACATCACCTACGCCGACGAGGACGAGGAGGAACGGCTCGCACACACCACCTCGTGGGGGCTCTCGTGGCGCGCGCTCGGCGCGTTGATCATGACTCACTCCGACGAGCAGGGCCTCGTGTTGCCCCCGACGGTCGCCCCCGAGCAGGTCGTCATCGTCCCCATCTGGCAGGAGGACACGAAAGACGACGTGCTCGCCTACGCGGAGGGCGTCGCCGAGGAGTTGAGCGAGGCCGGCGTCCGCGTCGAACTCGATGACCGTGACGAGCGCAACCCCGGCTTCAAATTCAACGATCACGAGCTACACGGCGTCCCGCTGCGGATCGAGATCGGTCCCCACGAGGTCGAGGACGGCGAGTTGACGCTCGTCCATCGTCCCGACGGCGAGAGCGTCGTTGAGGACCGCGAGGGGATCGCCGCGACGGTCGAGGATCACTTCGAAACGATCTATGCCAAGCTCTACGCCGCCGCAGAGGAGACGCTGGATGGCGCGGTTCGCGAGGCCGACGATCGCGCCTCGATCCTCGGCACGCTGGGCCAACACGGCGGGTACGTGACCGCCCCATGGTGCGGCGAGGAGGCCTGTGAGGAGCCGATAAAGGAGGCGATGGCCGCCGAGATCGCGATGGTGCCGTTCGAGGAAGACGACCCACTCGTTGGGGATGACCACGACGAGACCTGCGCGATCTGCGGGGAGCCCGCGACCCGGACGGCCTACTTCGCGAAGACCTACTGAGCGGGATCGCCCGAACCGATCGGATCCCCCGGGATAGCCTGCCCCCACGTTTGTCTACAGATCGCCGCTCGATCGATTGGTTATCGAGATATGTNGCGTTGNATNCGCCGGTGTTTCTGCAGGATGGCGCTATTTTTGAACGTTCGTGTTGTNTGTCAAGTTATGACAACCCCTTATAGATAATTACCTTATATTCCCTAATGTGTGGTCAATGGATCCTACCCCTATCAGGGTCACACCTTTATGTAATCTATGCCGATAGCGGGGTATGACCACGCCACGGAGTACCACCCAGGACGCGGGGCTCGCGTCGCCGGACGACGACCGCTCGAACTGTGGGATCGGCGGCATCGTCGACCTCGATGGGGAGCCGACCCATCGGACGGTGACGGACGCGGTACAGCTGCTTGAGAACCTCGAACACCGCGGGACGACCGGCGCGGAGCCGAACACGGGCGACGGCGCGGGCATCATGGTCGCCCGCCCGGACGAGTTCTTCGACGCCGTCGTCGAGACGGACCTCCCGGAGGAGTACGCTGTCGGCTCGCTTTTCATGCCGACGGAACCGAACGTCCAAGCCGAGATCCACGACGTCATCGCGGAGGTGTTCGCGGTGTACGGTCTGGAGGTGTTAGAGTGGCGGAACGTCCCCACCGGCGACGCCGACCTCGGCGCGACCGCACGCGACTCCGAACCGACGATCCAACAGCTCTTCGTCGCCCCCGTAGAGGGTGCCGGGCTTGCCCAACGGTTCGGCGAGGACGCCCCCGAGGGCGTCGATCCGACGATAGCGGGGTTCGACCGCGCGCTGTATGCCGCCCGACGCGAGATCGAGAACACGGTCGCGGACATCTCCGGGGCCGGGCGGTTCTACGTCTGCTCGCTCGACAGGCGACGCGTCGTATATAAAGGGCTCCTGAAGGGCTCACAGCTCGCCGACTACTTCACTGACCTCACCGACGAGCGCTTCGCGAGCCATGTCGCGTTGGTACACGCCCGGTTCTCGACGAACACGCTCGGCGCGTGGCATCTCGCACACCCGTACCGCACGATCGTCCACAACGGCGAGTTCAACACGATCCGCGGGAACGTCAACTGGATGCGCGCCCGCGAGAACGACCTCGAACACCCCGCTTTCGGTCCGGAGATCGAGACGTTGGAGCCGATCATCAACGACCCGAACCAGTCGGACACCGCGAGCGTCGACAACGCCCTCGAACTCCTCCTCCAGACCGGCCGCGACCTCCCGCACGCGCTCCGAATGCTCGTCCCCGAGGCGTTCCGCGGTGACGACCTCATGGATGAAGAGCGCCGCGAGTTCTACGACTACCACGCCTCACTCGTCGAGCCGTGGGACGGCCCCGCGCTGGTGATCGGCTTCGATGGCGACAAGGTCGCCGGCGTCCTCGACCGCAACGGCCTCCGCCCGTGCCGGTACGAGGTGACGGATGACAACCGCCTGATCGTTGGCAGCGAGGTGGGGGCGCTCCCCACCGACTCCACGAACGTCACCCGCCGCGGCCGGCTTCAACCCGGCGAGATCTTCGTCGCCGACCCCGAACGGGGATGTGTCGTCCCGGACGAGGAGGTCTTCGCGGAACTCACCGACGACCGATATGGCGAGTGGATCGAGGAACACCAGGCGGCCCTCGATGACCTCGTTCCGGAGGACGACGGGACCGCGGCGGGACATGGCTCGCTCGACGGCGACACGGATGCGGTGACGCTCGATGAGGCGGATGGTGACGGTGAGGACGACCCCACCCCGACCGTCCGCGCCCATCAGGTCGCCTTCGGCTACACCACCGACTCGCTCGATCACCTCGTCGAGCCGATGGCCGAGTCCGGTAAGGACCCCGTCGGATCGATGGGAGACGACACGCCGCTCTCGGTGCTCGCCGACGTGGACCGCCCGCTCTTTTCGTATTTCAAACAGCTGTTCGCGCAGGTGTCGAACCCGCCGATCGACTACATCCGTGAGGAGCTCGTCACCTCGCTCGAATCGCGGATCGGCAACCAGCGGAACCTCCTCGCGGAGACGCCCGAGCACGCCCGCCAGATCGTCGCCGACTCGCCGGTACTGACCGACGCGCAGACGGCGGCCCTGAAGGGGCTCGATGGGGAATCGGACGCGTTCGACGCTTCGACGATCGACACGACCTACCACCACGACGGCTCCTTGGAGGACGCGATCAGCCGGGTCCGAAACGAGGCGGCCGAGGCCATAGAGGCCGGAGCCGACGTGCTCGTCCTCTCGGACCGTGCGGTCGGGCCGGATCGGCTCGCGATCCCGAGCCTGCTCATCACCGGGGCCGTCCACCANCATCTCGTCCGCCACGGCCTCCGCAACCGGGCGGGGATCGTCGTGGAATCCGCAGAGCCCCACGAGGTACACCACCTCGCGACGCTCGTCGGCTACGGCGCTGACGGGGTGAACCCGTACCTCGCGTACGCCTCCATCGCCGACGTCGTCGCCGGCCCGGACGGCGCGGACGAGGCCGAGGCGCTCGCGGCCTACCGGAAGGCGCTGGAGGACGGCCTCCTGAAGACGATGGCGAAGATGGGGATCTCGACGGTCGAGTCCTATCAGGGCGCACAGATCTTCGAGGCGGTCGGGCTGGACTCACACCTCGTCGCCGAGTACTTCGAGGGGACCGAGATCCGCACCGAGGGGATCGGCATCGAGGGGATCGAGGATGACCTCCGGACGCGACACGCGATGGCCTTCGGGGCCGACCCACAACTGGAGACGATCGGCGAGTACGAGAACCGCTCCTCGGGCGTCCATCACGGCTGGAACCCCCAGACCGTCGGCACGCTCCAACAGGCGGTCCGAAGCGGCGATTACGGTCGGTATCGGGAGTTCGCGGAACTGGTGAACGACCAGTCGAAGACGCTGCAGACGCTCCGTGGCCTCTTGACCTTTGACTCCGACCGAGATCCCGTCCCGATCGAGGAGGTACAGCCCGTCGAGGAGATCGTGAAACGCTTCTCGACGGCTGCGATGAGCCTCGGAAGCCTCTCGCCGGAGGCCCACGAGAACAACGCCATCGCGATGAACCGCCTCGGCGCGAAATCGAACACGGGCGAGGGTGGCGAGCCGCCCGAGCGGTTCAACACCGAAAAGGAGTGCAACGTCAAGCAGGTCGCCTCCGGCCGCTTCGGCGTCACCGCCGACTACCTCGCGAACGCCGAAGAGCTCCAAATAAAGATGGCACAGGGATCGAAGCCCGGCGAGGGCGGTCACCTCCCCGGCGAGAAGGTCAACGAGATGATCGCGCACGTCCGCTGTTCGACCCCCGGCGTGGGGCTCATCTCGCCGCCGCCCCAACACGACATCTACTCGATCGAGGACCTCAAACAGCTGATATTCGACCTGAAGGCGGCCAACGTCGACGCCGACATCAACGTGAAGCTCGTCTCGGAGGCGGGCATCGGCACCATCGCCGCGGGCGTCGCGAAGGCGAACGCCGACGTCGTGCACGTCTCCGGCCACTCCGGCGGGACGGGCGCGTCGCCGAAGACCTCGATCAAGAACGCCGGGCTCCCGTGGGAGCTCGGGCTCGCGGAGACGAACCAGATGCTCCGTGCGACGGGCCTGCGGGGTCGGATCCGCGTCGCCGCCGACGGCGGCATGAAGACGGGCCGGGACGTCGCGGTCGCGGCCGCCCTCGGCGCGGAGGAGTACGTCTTCGGGACGGCCTCGCTCGTCACCTCCGGCTGTGTGATGGCCCGCCAGTGTCACAACAACACCTGCCCGGTCGGGGTCGCGACCCAGCGGGAGGACCTCCGAAAGCGGTTCCCGGGCGAACCCGACCACGTCATCAACTACATGACGTTCATCGCCCATGAGTTGCGCGAGCTCATGGCCGAACTCGGTTTCACCGACCTGGAGGAGCTTATCGGCCGCCCCGAGCTGTTGGTCCAGCGTGCGACCGATCACGAGAAGGCGAAACACCTCGACCTCTCGGCGGTCATTGCGGAGCCGGCGGGCGAGACGCGTACGAAAGTCACCGAGCAGGAACACCCGGGTATCGACGAGTTGCTCGATTGGGACCTCATCGCCGAGGCCGCGGACGGCATCGTCGACGGCGCGCCCGTGGCGCTCACCCACGACATCGAGAACGTGGACCGGGCCGTCGGCGCGGCGCTTTCGAACCGGGTCGTCACCGAGCGTGGCGAGGACCGACTTCCGGCCGACACGATCACCTGCCGGTTCGATGGGTATGCCGGACAGAGCTTCGGGGCGTTCCTCACCTCGGGGATCACGTTCGAGCTTTCGGGGGCGGCAAACGACTACGTGGGCAAGGGGCTCTCCGGTGGCCGGATCGTCATCGACACGCCGGCGGACGCCGGCTACGACCCCGCCGAGAACGTCGTCGCCGGCAACGTCTGTCTGTACGGGGCGACGTCGGGCGAGATGTACGTCAACGGCGTCGTTGGCGAGCGCTTCGGCGTCCGCAATTCGGGCGTGAAAGCGGTCGTCGAGGGGGTCGGCGACCACGGCTGTGAGTACATGACCGGCGGGGTCGTCGCCGTCCTCGGCGACACCGGGCGAAACTTCGCGGCGGGCATGTCCGGCGGCGTCGCGTACGTCTATGACCCCGACGACCGGCTCGATGCCCGTCTCAACCGTGGGATGGTCAGCCTGTCGACGGATCTCAGCGACGAGGACCGGGCGATGCTCCGCCGGCTCGTCGAGAACCACCACGCCTACACCGAGAGCGAGCGGGCGGCCGAGCTGCTCGCGGACTGGGAGGCCGCCGCGGACGACTTCGTACGGGTCTTCCCGGACGCGTACGCCGACGTCATCGCCGACGGTCGCGGTGCGGACGTCCGCACGGATCTCCCGGATGCCGCCGGGACGGTCCCGGATGCGGCCGCCGACGCGACCGAAAGCATCTCGGGCGACGACTGAACGGTACCGCGGCCCGGACGATGTTTTTTAGCGGAGTTCCGGAACGACAAACGCGAAGTGGGTCCCTTCCGTCGTCCCCGTCATGCCCGCCGCACTCATCACCGGCTCCTCACGGGGGATCGGTCGGGCGATCGCCCACCGATTCGCCCACGACGGCTACGACATCGTCCTCAATTACCATACGAACGAGACGGCGGCCGAGGCCGCCGTCAAGCTCGTCGAGTCGACGGGGTCGACGGCGATCGCCGTCGGAGCGGACGTCGGTGATCCGGCAGCCGCGGCCCACCTCGTCGAGCGCGGCGTCGAGGCGTTCGGCGGCCTTGATCACGTCGTGAACAACGCCGGTATCGACCAGCACGTCTACACCGAGTCGTTATCGCCGGAGGATTTTGACCGGGTGATGGACGTCAACGTCAACGGCGTGTTCAACGTGACGAAGGCGGCGTTGTCGACGCTCGAAGCGTCCGAAGACGACCCGTCGGTCACGAACATTTCCTCGATCCTCGCGCACACGGGCGCGCCGGTCGAGTGCCACTATGCGGCCTCGAAAGGGGCGCTGCTCTCGTTGACCCGCAGCCACGCGGCGGATTTCGCGCCGGAGGTTCGGGTGAACGCGGTCGCCCCCGGACACATCGAGACCGACATGACCGCCGACCGAAGCCCTGCGGAGGCGGAGGCGGCACGCGCGAAGATACCTATGGACCGATTCGGGAGACCCGCGGAGATCGCGGATGCAGTCGCGTATCTCCGGGATGCCACCTTCGTCACCGGGGAGACGCTGAACGTGAACGGCGGGGAGCTGATGGGGTGATCTCAAGTCGTTGGCGGGGTCATCTCGAATCATGCGTGTCGCCGACGTGATGTCGACGGAGGTGGAGTGTGTGGAGCTCGGCGGGTCGCTCGCTTCGGCCGTTGAGACGATGTTGCGTGCGGGCGTCGGTAGCGTCGTCGTCACCCGAGAGGGCTCGCCGGCCGGAATCCTCACCGAGACGGATGCACTTATCGCCGCCGTCGAGACGGACGAGCCGTTATCGAGTATCCCCGCGGCCCGTGCGGCGACGAGCCCGCCGGAGACGATCCGGCCGACGGCGACCGTCCGGACGGCCGCCGACCGGATGGTGAAACTTGCTGTCAAAAAGCTCCTCGTCGTCGACGGGATGGAACTGCACGGGATCGTGACGATGACCGACCTCGTCGAGCATCAGGGGACCTTCATAAAGGAGGCACTCCGGATAGAGCGTGGGCGGGACGGGTGGCGCGGGTGAGCGGTGGATCGGCCGGACTCACCCGTCGGACCCCGGAAGCGGCTCCGTACACCAGTGACAGAAGTCGATCTCGGCGTCCGTCTCGCGGCCACAGTTCGGACACGACCGCGTCGGCGGACCGTCATCGGCGTCATTACGGTCACCGGCGGCGACGTCCCGTTCAACACCCGCGTCCCGCCCGGCTGCACCGTCCCGGCTGCCCTCGGACTCGAAGCGATCGGTGCCTGCCATGTGATTGCCGCCCGCGAACGCGTCGATGTCGCCGCTCACGGCCGCGTCGGCCCGCTCGCGTTGGGCGCGGTCATATTCCCGGTTGTTCCTGACGGCGAGAACGTAGGCGTCGATGACGCTC
>SL_4KL_010_BRINEDRAFT_10000345_pt1 | contig 23538 bp, 40 predicted proteins | sample SodLak_010_BRINE_2_FD_10664 | JGI IMG/M metagenome (IMG submission 10664) | reverse complement strand
CAGTATATGTATCAGACGGATAGTGGTGTGAAAATTCACGAAGAGAAAACATAAACGAGTGAGTAGTAGTTTCAACAACAAACGGTCTATCACCACAAACTGTTACTGTAATTTCGTCGGAAGAAAACCGACCACCACCAATTGCAATCCGTACTGCTTCTTCAAGACGACGTGAATCAATTCCGCGCCCCCACGATGAACCATTTGTACTAATGTATTCCCATTTAGTTTCAAATTCGTCAAAACGACTGTAATATTTTGGAACAGTAATTTCTTCCTCACCATATTGTTGTTTATAATCATTAACACCATCAACAATAAGTCCAAATGTATCATCTGAAATTTTTACACTTGAACGATTAACAGAACTGCATGATAGCTCTACATAAGAACTATCTGAAACTGCTGGTGCAATGATCGCTGGTTCGATAGTAACAGTTTCATTTTTCCATTCAAAACCGTCTCGTTTCGGAAAGTCAATGTTTGATGGAACCTTTGTTTCTACCATACATAATAATACATCCGTGTGCATAAATAATTTATGGTATCATATAGAGCATTTTGCATTTAGATATTTGTACTTAAACCATTTAAATTGATATTTTAAATACTTGTAGAAAAAAAGTATTATGAAGAATCAATGTCTGACGCCGATGAAGAAACAATGGCAGAAAAAGTATCGAATAAAATTCCAATGAAAGTAATTCTTGCAGTAGTTGCTATTACTGCATTTATTTATATTTTCAGAGGATGGTCAGTTATTAGATATACAACTATTCCATTTTACATTCATATACAAATTATATGGGGACTATTTATTGGTGTAGTTCTTTCTGGTATTTTTTATACCATTAATTCACGCAGAAAAGATTCTATTACAAATAATAAAATAATGAATCGGCGCGGTGATGATTTTCTGCTACCGTTCCAAATTATTTAAGACGTAATAAAATAAATAGTATTATATGTCTTTGAGCCGCGATCATCTTTCACAACTTGCTGGAACTGAAGAATGGTACTGTAATTTTGAAAGAGACGGGGAGGAGTGGATTGATGTGTACCAATGTGATGATATAGTTATTGAAATGAGTGGAAGTGAAAGCCCACCAACAGTGACAATACTTGCTCCATCGCAACAAATAAATTCATTTTCACAGTACAAAACACTGTTTGATATTTCACTCAAACATGGGTTTCAAATTAAATTATGGGATGATGAAAGAACATGGGAAGAAAACAATGCGTCATACAGTGACTTAGATAAAATAAACGACTTATTTAATAATACAAACAGTGTTACAGTTCAACCAGCGTTTATATTAAATGCTAAAAATACATCAAGACGTGATGTGAAACATTATGTTAAAATAATTCAAACATTCAAAGTAGAATACGAAGAATTTTTCAATTTTTGATGCAAATTATCTTCGTGTACTTTTGAGCGACTTATTACAGTGTGGGCATCTATTATTACTCACCGCAGATTTTGGTGAACGTGAAGCACCTGTCTGAACTTCTCGACCACACGAATGACATTTGGTTGTATCAGGTGTATAATTATCAGGTTTATAATTTTGATCCACCCTATATGGTATTGAATCTTTTCGACAATATCCCGGTTCAACAGGACGATGATTTCTCAAACTCCATTCATCTCTATCAATATCTCCAAGTATTTCATCTCCATTACGATTCACTTCACCAGTCTTTTGTAATGTACACACATGCTCAGTATATATTTCGCCTGTATCGGGGTTTTGTTTATCAATAAAAAATGCAACAACATCTCCACGGTCTTCGTGCCATACATATTCTTCGCGAGACATATAACCCTGTTCTGGATTTCTATCTTGAGTAGGTTCAGTATCAATGTCAGATTCGTTTACCATGTTTAATCAAACAAGATGCAAACATTTAAAATTAATAGTAAAAGATATAATACTCTATTTAATCTCTGACCGACTTTAATCATAAGTTTTAAATATAAATAAGTGGAATAGTAATATAGATAACAGAGGTACATTAATTATGGACAGAGTTGACTTAACCGATAGACTTGAACAGATTTGTTGGTATTTGAATCACCATGAAGGAGAGACATTGGATTCTGAAGAAATTGCAGACCAACTTGGAATTGAGTGGGGTGAAGCACACAATAGTATTGTCATTCTTGACCGTCTCCAGCGGATCATTCCAGAAATTGAAGGAGATGGTTCAACTGTAACAATAAAAAATCAACACAGTGGAGTGAGTGAATTATTCAGCAACAATTACCCACTTGCATTCTTCTTGTTTCACACATCACTCACTAAACATGGAAGTCCTGTTGAACCATTAAACCGAGAGGAATACAAGGAAACAATTGAAATGTACAGTGAATCAATTGATGAAATGGTTGAAAAGGAGTTGATTGAATTGACTGATCAAACAATTCAACTTACACCCAAATGTGTTGGTAAATTTGGAAACATGCAATCCAAGTATGCTAACTGTCCAAGTTAAAATGTATTAATTTTTGATTGGGTTTTCTCATTACCGCTTCCATCATTGATATTTGGTGGAACAAAACTACCAACGGTTGTTTCTAACGTTTCATCATTCCACTCAGTTTCATATGGAATGATATTCCAGTCGTCATGATCAGAAACATATGAAACAACATTGCACAATACTGTATTCCATGTTTTCCAATGTTCAGAACCAGTCTCATTGTCTTCATCAGGAACTGCCCAATGTGTTAATTCATGTAGTTCTAATACAGAAATACACTGTGAAAATGAACCAATTGAATCATCATCCCATTCACTCACAGCATACGAATCTAATTGATCAAGAAAATAAATAACAATACCGTCATTTAACTGTTCATCTCCTTCATTATATGGATAATAATAGGCTTCCATACTACTATACTCATCATCTTCATCAAATCTTGATGGAGGATTAATCAAAACTTTCCCAATGAATATTTTTTTAGCACCAAATACGAATAATTTTGAGACAGAATCTGCTCCCCCATTAATAAATGAAGACCACCGTGATGAACCCGTTATTACATCGTTTGCATATGAGAAAGACGAAATAATTCCATTCCCACCAACACCAGTCCATGTTTCATCACATACCTTATCCATTATCATAATATAACCAAATGCCAACACAAAATGTTAACGGACAAATACCATAAGAAGTAAATACCTACATCATCTATTATCATTCATGGCACAAAACACACTATTCAGAGATGAAGGAGTTTACATTGAAGTTTCAGGTACCCTTGTTCTGAAAACGACTGAAAAGAAAGGATCAATCAAAGTCACAAAAACAGAAGAAATTGGAGAAATTAACTTTGATTATAATAATGTACATTATCACAAGAATACTACCTACAATCTTCTCACAAGCCACTACGATGAAGAACTTTTAGCAACTCAAGCACTTATTCATCATCCTAACTATCAAGATTTAACAGAGCATTATGAAGGCGAAGAAACAAGTCTCCGAATGGAAAATGTAGATACTAACATTCGCCTCATTGAGCCATATGTTGTAATTGATATGATAAACGATGAAGTACATGATTTTACTTCGTCTGATCTATTTAATGCTCTCAAAAGAGAAGAATCGTACATTACTGGATACGAAGATGCAATCTATGAGATTCTTCACAAATACTCACACGTCGAGTATGACTTTAGCTCATTCGTCAGAAATTATTAGATCAATCATTTCTATAAGAATAGTTCACTGACTGTTTCATAATTTCAGTAGTTTCTCCATCATAACACTCCAAACACATTCCATCTAATCTAGCTGGAATCTCTTTATCACACTCATTACACTCATACGGCCCATCCCATAACGGAGTTCCAACCTGAATCAAATCAACATTTGCATTTTGTTCTACTTTACTCATTTTTAAAGCACGTAATACTTCATGAGATTCCGGGTCTGAACCCAATTCTATCACTCGTTCTGGTGGAATAAATAATGAATCAAAAGTTTGTTCATATATATCATATCCATATTCGTAATACCACTCAGAATCAATGAATAACACTTCATTTTCAGGAATATCATGCCCACACTCGAAACAGTATATTTCCCACTCATACCTTTCATCAACGGGGTTTAAATCTGTGTTTTCAATATAGTGAAGTGTATCACGTCCACAACTACTATGCCATTTCAGCCACCCATTTGAACGTGTTCTTAACGGTTTTTTATACACTTCATCTGACGGAGATGATCCATGTCTTCCCTCATACCTATTTTGGTGACGAAAATCATCAATATTAGATTGTTCCATGTTAAAAGAATGAGACTATAGATTTAAATCAGTTATTCATTCATATTTTCGTTCATCTCTAATTGTAAAGCATCAAACAAACTTGGCCCATGCGTTTGATGAACCCATTCAGACAACAAATACAATGGATCACTCATCTCACCTTCATATTCATTAGCAGCAGTTCTATATGCCGAAATATTTCCGCTTGTAGAACTAACCCATTGCCAACGTTGGTGTTGTGTTACAGTAATAGTCTTTCCCTCACCAATATCTACATTTATGTAATCAGGACTGAAACTACTTCTATCATGTGATTCATACTGAATGGTTTTCATTCCCATATCACATGGTGATGAAGACAAAAGTGAATGAGCTTTTTCAGGACAACTAATTTGTTCTTCAAGTACAATACGTTCTTCACGCTCCATTTCAACTCCATCTTCAGTTTTTGTAGTTACAAGTGCAGGGCCACTTGAACGTACTGTAATTTCGTTCATGATTATAACTACTACGCGAAGAATAATAAAATAACAGATTATTAATCTTTAATTTTTCACAGCATCTTCAATACCACATTCTTTTGCAGATTCTACAATGGTATCAAGTTCAAAGACATCTGCAAGTTTGCTTGCTACGATAGTATCATTCCATTCAATTCCGCTTTCAAATACACCTGTGCAAACTTCTTTTGGTGTATTATATCGCTCAATTTTCATATTTACAAACTCATGTTCTGATTTTGCATTGAATGTACTAATCACAAGAGCAAACTGTGGTTTTGTATCATATGAGTCTATATTTTTGTCAAACCGTTCGGTGTATGAAAGGTATTCACAGACTTTTATTTCAACAATATGTTCTTCTGATTTGATTTGACCACTCAAGGTCGTCAGAACGTCTTTCATGCGTTTTTCTTGAATTATGTGGTACAAGTCGTCAACATTCTTACGACGTGAAGAAGCCTTACTAGCACTCTCAGAAATGGCGGCTTCACTTACATCAAGACTTTGTGCCCATTCAGAATTATATCCTCCAAGCCCACTCAAGAATGATTCGCGGGCAAACATGCGTGCTTCATTTGGTGGAACACCTCTATCAAGAAAGGCTTGCATAAGACGACAATATAATTCAGAATCATACCATGATGGAGATGTTATATCAAACCTCGAATCAATTTCATTAACAGATTCATCAAAATCTCTATTTGACCGATTACGATTACTACTTTTGTTCCGAGAAATTGGAGTAACAACCATCTCAATTAACCATAATAGCCTAAGAAACTTAAAGACTATGGTTTAATACTAAGTTATTTATCATTACATATGATACCTTTTATCAAACAACATATATACACCCACAGATAGTTAATTATGATATGCGTTATTACTGTGAAACCTGCAATGAAGAAACAGACCACACAATTGAAGAAAAATATGTTATCCCTGATTTTGTTGGAAAATATAAATATCCATTCGTTCTTAAAGACATGGCAATTTGTAATGCGTGCGAAAAAGAAACACCAGTTAAGAAAATGAAACAAGTTGTGTAAAAATAAATTGTAAACTAAAATGTGAAAACTCTTATAAAGGTTTGGTCATTTTAGTTTACAGCCATTTTTTCATTCATCTCTCTCATTTTCTTAACTCTTTTTTCAATTGGTGGATGTGTTCCAAGCACTCTATCTAAAAGTGAAAACCCATCATTGAAAATACATAATTCATGTACTTCTAAAGCTTCAATTGGATACTCATCAATATTTGAATTCATGAACTGAATTTTTTCTAATGAAGTCGCTACTGCTTCAGGATTACCAGTATAATATGCTGCTTCTTTGTCTGCATTAAATTCACGTTTTCGTGAAATGATACGTAGTGGGATCAATATTAATCCACGAAGTATTAATCCAACTACTGTAATGATGAATGTACCAATCATACTGAGGATACCATTAGCAGAATGTGCAACTCTCCATTTAATTGAGAACACTAAGTAGTCTAAACTTTCTCCCAAAATCATTATTGTAGTATCTCTTGTTTTCAGGTGTGATATTTCATGAGCAATAACTGCTTCAACTTCTTCCGGCTCTAAAGATTCAAGCAATAGTTCTGACAAAACAACATACCCATTTCCTTTTCTTCCGACTGCAAATGCGTTCAAGACCCCAAAGTATCCAATCATCAACTTGGGTTTCTTTACTCCCATATCTTTTGCAATTTCTTCTGTTCGTCTTTGATAGTAATCATCTTGTAATTCTTCTGCATGAACAGCCTTTAATGCATATTTCACACCTCCATAATATTGTGAGAATAAGAACCCAAAAACAAGGCCATGGTACACAAGAACATGATAAATGCCAATTCCTGTATAAAGATACAATAACCATGATGGAATTGTATATATCATCAATAAAGCAATTAATGATAGAGCCATCCGAAACTGAAGCCACCTACTATTCATATATAATATAATTTATTTGAGTAGTAAAAGACCTTTTACTTCTCTCAAAATAATAGTTTGAGATGTATCTATAGCCCTAATAAATGAAAAAAGTCGTATAATAGTGTGTTACTTAGTTGTCGTTGTTTGCAACCGACTCAATGACCGTTGTAATGGCCTGAGAAGCCTGCCCTTCCGTCATCTCAGAGCCGAGAATGTCTGCAACAGTTTCTTCGCCAACGTTGTTAAGAGCGTCAATGAGGGTTTCGCTTGTCAAATCAACATCAACCGTAAATCCTTCTTCACTGACAATGGTTGTCCCTTCTTCTGCTTCTGCTTCTGCTTCTGCTTCATCAACCTCAGTTTCTTCTTCACTATCTTCTCCAAGGTTAATAGTTCGATAGCTCACAGGTTCTTCGATTTCGCTACCATCTCCTTCGACATAAAACTCAACAGGGCTTTTTCCTGCTGGAATCTCACGGGTGAAGTTTTCAACCGTGTATCGGTTCTGCTTTTGAGTTGGTGCGCCATGTTCTTCAAGAACACGTTCACCTAGTTCTGTAGAGTCATACGCCGTGTATCGCTCACGAGAACCAACTTCTTCCAGCAGGTTAAGTTCAATGAGTGTGCTGATGGTCGGACTCATCGAATCAGAAGCCTTGTAAATGTCTGCGTTAGGGTTTTGTGCGTTGAACAAATCAAACCGAGTCATACCTTCGTTCGGAGTAGGGCCACTAAGGGCATCAATAAGGTACAGTGTCCAGTGGCGAAGGGTGTTTTGCTTCACTTCAGCAACGGCTTGTTCAAACGTAACAACCGATTCTTCATCTTCCGAAAGTGGTTCAGTATCACTTTCTTCGTCTAGCATGTTCTCAACATCTACGTTGACTGTATCTGCTGGTGCAGACGAACTTGCGGTTTCAGAAGCAGTCGACGCTACCATAGTCGTTTGTGGTTGCTTCTTTCCACGACGCTGTGGTTTTTCTTTTGGACGCCCAAGTTCGTTTTGCAACACTTCACGACCTTCTTTAGACAACTTGTAATCATACGCGGTGTGCGTTGTCGAACGGTCAGACGCATCACTCCGGTCAGCATATCCATCAGAGTGAAGGTTACTTAGGGTGGTTGAAACAGACTGTGACGAAACGAACACAGTATCACCAGCATCTGAAAACAGGTTATCTCCCTGATCATACTCCCAAAGCTCACTAGCCATAGGGTTATGTTCTGCCGTCTCATCATCTTCTTCCCATGCCGCGAGTAGGAATAGCGTCCAGTGCTGTTGGGTGTTAGGTGTAATACCAGACATACTCAATCATTGCATGGCTATACATTTAAAGCTTACCATATAGTTCCATTTCCTACCAATCATAAGTCTTGAAAGTAATCAAAAAAATAAGATTGATTAAAACATTATTTTATCCATGAAACAAACAATTATCACATCACATCTGTACATCACATCCTCAATAATTGAAAAACGAAAATGAAAGACAAAAACCAATCATCAAAAATATGCTGCCAAAAAATAATGGACGAAAATTACACCATAAACATCAACTGAAAACAAATATAATAGCTACACCATACACACGCATGTACGAACAAACAATCAGCACATCAAAATTCTCTATACACATTAACCAATATTAAACCACTAGCTATAGTACTCAAAAGAAAAACAATCAAGCCAATGAAAAAAACTCCGACAGCACTTGATTCATATAAACTGTTACTCACAGAAAACACATACACACGATCATTTTCTTTATCAATATACTTAACCGAATTATCATTAGTAACACCTAATAATGATTCAACATCATCTACAGGAACAAACCCATCTGAAATTGATTCCTCAATTTTATTTTTATCATCGTCACTAATTTCACTTGACTCAATGACAATAGTATTGTCATATATATTATCCATAGCATCAATATTTTTCACTTCATCATATACAAGCACATCTTCTCCCTGATGGATAATATCATCATCACTAAATGGATGACCATTATCGTACACAGAAAACCCAAACATACCCATTAAAATAAATGGTGTGATGATAATAACTACGTAGCTACTTTTCTTAACTGTACTAAAGCATTTTGAAAGAAGATTCTTAGTATTTACCATATTCATTTATTAGAACTATTGAAAAATAAAACATAGTATCAAAAAGGCAAAAGCGGTGGACGTTCATACAAATAATATAATGGGTCGGAGGCGACGTAGACGCAGGCATCATAAATCATCAGAAGGAACACCTATTAGATTCTTTTCTAAACTATTCTTTTCATATATCGTTGGATCAATATTTCTCTATTCAAATTACTACGTAGAAACATATTTAGATGGACATGGAACTATAGAATCACTAACTATTGCTCTTTCAAAGACATTTATTTTGCTTACACCAGTTGAAACAGGCATTTCACACTTTTTCTTCTATACATTTATTAGTATAGTAATTGGATTTATTATTCTTGTATTCACATGGGACGGGGATAGATATATTGAATCATAAAACCATCTTTTCAAAACTAAGTTATAAATATATGTCCTAAATACATAAGATATGTACTTTAGAAAGAAAGCAAATTCAATTTTTACTATTTTTATATTATTAAGTGTTGTAACTGTACCATTAACAGGATTCGCATTTTTCACGTCAAATGATACTACAGAACTTATTCCAGAAGAAGAATATTATGAAGAAGGAAAAACACTTGAATATGTAGATTCTGGCAATCAAAATTCAATTGATGATGAGTGGGATGTTTACGTATTTACTGAAGATGAATTGACTAATAATGAAACTAAAAAGTTAGATTATATTATACAAAATAGGTCAAATAATTCAATACAAATTGACTCTCTAAACAATATATCTAAAATCAAATTTGAAGATGGTAGTGAAGTTGTGTATAACTCAAATGATGACAATATGACTGCACATATGTTCATTATGGAAGATGAAAAAATAGTCTATACAGAAACCGGAGAAAAATACAAACATCTGATTGAGCTTTTACACCTTTTATCATTTGTTGGAACTATAATAGTATCCGCATCAACTATTCTATTATTTATGAGTGTATAATAACTATTTTTGAGTTAAAGATAACGTAGCATTTACACTACCAGCAACTAATAAAATTCCACCAAAAAACAGAGTTAACCACCAAATGTGACCAATCGGTGTGAATCTATACCCATCGCCATTAAATTCATAATAATGAACGGTTTCATCGCTAATAAATACTACAGAATCGCCATTTTCAATTCCATCATTTGAAAAATTATCTAATTTTACATTTTCTTCTTTCAAACTTCCCCAATAAAACTCACTTTCGTTATCTGTAATGTTGTTCACATCAACAACGTCTTCAGAAGTATAAGTCAAACTTTCAACAGAGTCAGAACCAACATACTCAAATTCTGCTCCATATTCTTCAATTGTGGAATCAGTATAGAATAATTGTGCATATTCATTTTGTTGAATGCCATCTGCGGTTAAAGTTCCAGCAAAAATAAATGAGAATCCTGATAATAACCCAATTAAAATTAGTGAAACCATTAAAATGCTTGATACATTTTTACGAAGCCTTTCAAGAGACATTATATCTTATTATGTACACTACATCAAAATAAAACATAGTACCTTTGATTAGTTGCTTCGCTATACATTACGGAAAAATTTTAAACTTTAACCAACGGTGAAAGAAATTGAGTCTTGTAATGGTGTTGCACGACCAGATGCTGTTCCTACTTGAAGAACAGCACTGTGGTTTCCATCATCAAGCTCAACATCAACACTTGTTTCTCCATCATCTAAAACATGCACATCATCATCTGACGTTGAGAACTCATCCCCAACATCAACTGGATCACGATCAATTAATAGATAGAAATGCCCCCCATGTTGGTTCAATCCAACATCTGCACTTTCAATATTAAATTCTTCAGCACTAAATGAAAAACTCACAGGTGAAGAAACATCACTACCATCAGATGGTTCAACAATTTGAGCGGAGGAATTATTGTCAACTGTAATTAATATATCATCAATTAAATCTAGCGCATTATTATTATGATCACCTGCTTGTATATACAACCGATACCGTCCAGCATCCAAATCAATAACGGTATCTGTCTGTCCCCCGTCAAGATGAATAATATCATCCTCACCAGTTGGGATTCTATCTCCTTGGTCAAACGGAGAATGGTCAACTAAAACATGATAATGACCAGATTGTTCTTCTTGTTCACCAACAGGAACTACATTAAAGTTTTCAGATTCAATGTCAATAACAACCCCACCAGAAACTTCTTGCGCCAATGTTGGAAGGTTAAACCGAATTGATGAATCTTCATACTCATTTGAATCAGATTCATCATCTTCTTCATCATCCCCACCAATACCAAGACAACCCGCTGTTCCAATGATACTTGTCGCACCAATACTAGCAACAAGATTACGACGATTAATATTCTTGCTCATATATACACTAAAAGACTACAACGTTAAAAAGAATTTCCATATTAAACACTCTAAAGTACAAAATGAAAATAGAAAAATGAAAAATCAACTCATTATTAAATGTAAAATTGAATACATTTTTTCTCATTTTCACCCAACTTCTTAAAAGCACTTAGGCGATTTTGAGACATATAACGGATTTACCATACCCGATATGTTATTATACTAAATATAAAAAGTAAAAGTGTAGCAGATATTAATTCATACATTACCGCACTTTGGTTGTAATGATTAATTTCCATAGCATACATTGTTTTATTCTTTTGAATTGTATGGTCTTCCATAGACACAAAATTGGTTTCATTCACATTTTTCTCATTATAATCACCGTTAATAGATTCATCAAACACATCCTGTTGTGCTTCACTTAAATCACTATATTGATACAATGATCCATCTACTTCAACAGATGAACCGGCATGACCAACTGTATATTCATACACATCATCACCACCATCACCATCTAAATGTCCCAACATCAGACCACCCTGAATAACAAAAAAGGTGATAACAAGACATGTAAAAACTATAGCAATCCAATTATTTCTAAACAAATGAATATATTTCATTCATATATAATAGTATCCACTCACACAAATAAAAAAACTAGCCATCAATCCTAAATCAACAGTTGCAATAAACGTTCTTCATTCATAAAAAAGCCATTTTATAGAAATTAAGAAATATGAAATCATTCCCGCTAACAACATAAGAAGAACAAATGGATCATTTGATTTATTATTTACATTCATAATATAAATTGTATTTTCTTTTTGTACAGTATGAGTTTCTGTATCAGGCAACAAATTCAATTCATCTTTTGAAACAAATGAGTCGCCACTATTAATTGCATCATTAAACAACGATTGTTCAGTATCATTTAATGAATCATATTGTATCAAATCTCCTTCAACTTCAACATCTTGACCAACATATTCTACTTCATACTCATATTCACTATCATCATAAAATGATCCTACAATAAGTCCCATTAAAAGTGAAACAAAAACAGTCACTGAAATGAAGATAAAAATCGAAAACAAATTCGACTTGCTCATACTAATGTATTTCCGAATCATACAACTATATTATTACCAGATAAATAAAAAGGTTAAACGTTATTAGTTACTAATTTTCATAAATAAGCACACACAAAAACGAAGACATTATCATCAACAATGAAAGATGGAAAAATATGTTAGACCTTTCATTGTATGAAGAAGTAGAACGCATTACATACATCATCCCATCTTTTTCAACAGTATGCATATTTTCATCTGGAATATATGAATAATTATTTACATTAACTGATTCTTGTCCATCAACAGTAATCTTATCTATTGTTTCTTGTTGTGTTTCACTAAGCGAATCATACTGATAAATTCCTCCTTCTACAGAAACAGATGAACCAGCCTCCATAACCTCATAATCAACATCTATTTCATCAGATTCAAATTCACCACTAAGAGTACCCCCCATTAATACAATAGCCGAAATAAACAATCCAATAGCAATTCCAATAAGTAAGTACTTCTTTGATAATGAAATGAACTTATTTGTCATACCTACCAGCAACCACTCTTGAAATAAAAAACATCACCCAACAAACCCATCCACATCCCATTCCTCATAATCTTGATCCATATGAGAGAGAGAATACGATTCAAAAGACCTACCCCATGTAATAATAGTTACTGACAACTCATCATCTTCAATTGCTTCTGAAGCATGTTCTTCATCCAAAACCAATGTTGAATCTCCGCTAACACAACAAGAAATACGCCATGCAAATTGCTCATTTTTGCTCATATACCATTCTTACACACACAATGACTTATTACCATCCCATTTGAAATGAATACCATAGGTTTTAAATACTAATAGAACAATAGTATAGATATGGATACAGAAGCCCTACTCGATAAGCATAACGAACGATGGAATGAAGCAGACAAAAAGAATGAAAAGCTTGGTGAAGGACTCGTTGAAGGAAAAATCGTAACATTTCCGGTTGCAGACGGTAAGGCAGCATATGAAATTGTAGAAATTGGAGATGAAATTTCCCGTGTTGAATATCGACCTGACTTATGCCTTGACCGCTACCATTCTCAAGCAGTCAGTGAAGATGGAAAAATATTGACAAGCACACTTGAAAGTGCCTGTAACCGAATGGATTACAAAATACATAATAAATAACATGACCAAACATAGAGAATCGTTTCGTGAACAAGTCTTCAATAGAGACAACCACACATGTCTCATTCCATGGTGTAATAATGAAGCAGATGATGCACACCACATTATCGAACGAACACTATGGGAAACAGACCACAACGGATATACTGTCGACAATGGTGCAAGCGTTTGTACAAAACACCACAAATATGCAGAAGACAATCATATTCCACCACAGGCATTTTACAAATGGGCTGAAATAGATTCACCGCCAAAACCCTCTCATATTTCTGACCTACAAACAGACAAATGGGGACGCGAATTCAACACACCACGATGGGAAAATCAAAAAGATGAAGTGAAATACCAAAGCACTAGCCACCTACTCCCATTATATTGGAATGAAGAAGACACATTTGCGAGCAACCGAATTGAACGCGATGATACTGAAATAACAACAATTGAGCCATTCATTGGAGTCCCACTTATAATCACAGAAAAAATGGACGGTGGGAACTGTATGATTGTCAATGATACAACTAACCCTGTGCGGGCGCGTAACGGATCAAGCCCCACCGACAGTATGAAAACGTTCTACCAAAAAAATGGCTTATATTGGACACAAAACGTTCCATATAAACTTGATGATAACCTCCAAGTATTTGGTGAATGGCTATATGCAAAACATAGCATTCACTATGGCTGTGACTGTGATGAAACATGTGAAGACACAGCCCCCTCACTATCTGAACACACCGGAAAAGACGATGAAACATCACTATTCCAAATATTTGGTGTGTACGATAGAGAACTAAATATGTGGCTTTCATGGCCAAAAACAAAAGAAATAGCACAACTACTTGGATTCCCAACAACGCCAATTGTTTACGAAGAAGATGATGCTGATAACCCAACATTCACATCAGAACAAGAAGCAATAAACACATTACTAAAATACGCACACAAAGTTGTGAAAAAAGGTGGGGAAGGAATTGTAGTTAGAACAAAGTATCCATACCACTATGGACAATTTTCACAACGCCTCGGAAAATACGTCCGTGAAAATCACGTTAAATCAGAGACACACTGTAGACACCAAAAAGAAGTNCCAAATGTTATATAACATCACGTAAGATCAACACCTAAAGGCAAAAATATCCATTACATACCATAAATAATATATACCCAAANAACGTATATAGAAGTACAATAATGAGNGTAGCAATTGATATGCAGACTATCCNCCTTAAAGCATATAATCAACTCACCACCATTATGTCCAACCGCCCCCGAAACATGGACAATGAATATAACAAAATTCTCACCTCACTTGTTGAGTTATCGAATGCAATTGACCCCGGAATAGAAGTAGCAATTAACTCTCTCAACAATGACAATGAAACAAACCATCCACTGCTCATTAGCACAGACGAAATAGCTAAAACGTTTAACATAAAGCGTGAAAATTTGCCCAATGAACCAATTTCATCATACTCTGATTGGCTAAAACTCATTCTTCAACAAAGGTCAGAATCAATGCAATCTAACGACAAATATAATGAGTTTAACTCTCAATTAGAAAACCTACATAGTTTTCTTACCAATCCACAAGATACACAACTTCAGCTAATCAGAAAAACACATTAGCATACCTCAGCTTCAGACATAAACTTACGAACAACTTCCAATGAAATCTCTGATGAACTAGCTACTTCACGGAGAAACTGAACTTCATACCCAAACGTCTCCAATCCTGAAGAAGTATTCTCAATATATACTTCATACTCACCAGACTCATCAACAACATATTCATCTTCAACTTCACCCGTATGACTAACAATAGTACTACCACCACTATCTTCAATATACACATCTGGCCGCGAACCACTTACACTTTCAACTGAATAATTAATCACATCACCTTCTTCTAGATCAAAAGAATACATTCTATAAGAATTTGAATCAAACTCATCAGTTCTTTCAACAGAATCCATAATAGTTAATTCTTCATCATCCCCAACATTATGAACACGAACTTCACCAGTACCCCCTTCTTCAATATCTTCAACAACAGAAAATGAAGAATCTATCCCATTAAAAAATACTTCTCCATCAGTTCCTACAATCTCCACCTCCAAATTTTGACCATTCCCATCAATATCAAAATGAACTTCATCTCCATCACGACACAAATAGTCATGTCGCCATATAGAACCTCCATCAACATTTTCAACCGTACTTACAACAGTATCACTCACTTCACGATCAACTGTCTCACAANCATGATTAAATCTTCCAATACAACCAGACAACCCAATCAAACTACCAGAACCAAAAACACCAGACACAAAATCACGCCTATTCATAATAAATAATAAATAATTAAGTACGATTAAACTATCGGAAATATAACAATCAAAAATAACAACATAAGTAACACAATATAAATATCTACAAGATTAAATTAAATCATGGGAAGTACAATAAGTGATTCGCAGAAAATAGACTATGATGAATTTCCAATTGAAATTAACGGACACCACGTAACTATCACAACACCAAATTTTACTCCATTCTCTCCTATAGTAGAATATGATGAAAACACATCATTCACATGCACTAACTGTGACCATGAAATTAATAGAACAAAAAACGCTATTAAGGCATCAAGGTTTGTAAAAAATGCATTCAACTGCGTCAACTGCACACATGTAAAAGAAACCAACACAGGAGGAAATAATGACTGAAGAAAGTGATGTCCCAACCCAACACATCAATTTCATCCAACTTATTGAAAACAATGACCAATCAGTAGTCGCTCAACTATTGGAAGATGAATACGTACCACAACACAAAATCAAACAACTAACCCAAACACTCCGTGAAAAATCTTATGAGGACGGAGTTGAAAAACATCCCCACTACCAAGAAATAGCAGACCTCATTGAACAAGAATTACTATAACTACCGAACCATTTTCTTAATATCATTCCCTACATTATCACACTCTACAAACTCACAACCAAGGAACTTCTCATCAACCAACTTCACAATTTGTTCCTTCATACTCATGCGTAAATCATCACTTGAAATATTACTCTCACCAGCAAAGTGATTAATCATATTTCCATCCTTAACCCAAATCCTCCCCTCCTTATACCCATTAATATGTTGCATCATTTTAAACACAGCAACATACCAATACAGCTTATTCGGATGGTGGGACACATCTACACTAACAGCATCCTTTTCCATATACCGATTCCGCTTATTCGCTGATTGAACAGTCCACCCAACATTCATCATATCACCATCTAAACTAAACCCAACACGAATATTCACAGACGACTTCTCACCCAATTCAGACTTCCTATCACCACGAAGCTTCCGAGGAACTTCAATAGTATCCCCACACCGATCACACTCAACGCCATACGTATCACTATCAATACGAACATCCTGATCAAAATTACAATCAGAACAACTAATCACTGTCATACATACAATTAGTAACTATACACACTTATAATTTATGAATTGTTGATTGATTCTAACTTTTATAAGACCCAACCAACAACACTCTATTATGACAGGCAACGGCCACACAAACCAATACGATACTATTCTACAGTCACTGAAAAAGGGAACATTAATCACTCTTAATAATAGTATAAATTCATCAACGCCATCAGACGCACTCGAAGTTAAACACAGCAAAAATAACGAAACATATGTATTACTCAAAGGAAGAAATAATACAGAATGAATAATTAAGAGAAATACAAATGGGGAACTTATTTTCAGTGAAATTAAAGACAACAATTTCACTACAGAAGAAAAAGTAATTACAATTGAAATTATTGGAATTAAAAGCTAAACTTAACAATGTCAGACAAAATAAAAGCACAAAAACGAACCGTATTACTCTTTTTCGTTATATCATTATTACTTGTATCAATTTCAACAATGCTATACGCAGACCCATCTCATCAACACACCGTCAAACAAATAGACTATGAACCAAAAGATGAATATTCAGTAGACTTCAATGACTTAGACCAACATCACCAAGAAAACTTACAAAGACAAATAGAACAAATTAACCCATACACAACAAACAATCCTACATATGACGACCTACCCAAAAACCAGCACGTAAACAAAGATGGAATCTATTACCACATAGAAACAACAGAAAGATACACTGCAACCGGATTAGGAGTAATAGGTACATTCATATTTGGCTTCCTAACGATAATTCTGTCAAGAAACATCATTAATCTTTATTTAAGAAGTAAAATATCATATTAATAATGAAACAAAAATCACGACAATATCACGCAATACGCTCTATTCCATTTCTACTTCTACCTTTTTCAATTATAAGTATAATTACATTTACTGAACAATATAACATTAACCCACTAACCATACTATTTGTATCATTACTCATATGGGAAGTGATTTTAAGAGACATAGTTTTAACATACGGAAAAAATATCATTGGAATTGTAAGTCCTTCCAAAGCAAAAGAAATAGAAATACATTTAAACAATGAAGAATGAAACAAATACAAAAATAACACCTGAACAAGCCAACGAAATGGCTGAAAAATTAATTCCCAAACGAAGACACCCATATGGAACAGGTTGGGGAAGTGGATACTTACAATGGCCACAAAAAGAAGGATTTCAAATACGGTACGAAGCTGAACAAACAACAAAACAAACAATTCTAAAAATATCAAACGAATAAATTATCAATAGCCAATCATTTTTAAACATATGTTTTATTTATTACATTATTATTTTATTTATTTTTTATATAATTTAAGAAAGATTTAAAGTATCTCATAAGATAACAGGTTTAATGAAGAAAAATAATAGGGCCATTAGTCCAGTTGTTGGGGTTATATTGATGGTTGCATTAGTAATTTTATTAGTTGGTGTGGCAGGAACATATGCATTTACAACTGCTTCAGAATCATTAGACACATCAGAAAGTAGACTTGATGGGTTATTTGATGAACTAAATGAAGAAATTGGTGGAGATGAGAATAGTGGAGGGAATGAAAACAATGCAGGCGGAACAGAAAGTACAGTAACTGGAATTGTACAAATAAATCCACGTATTGAAGGTGCTACTGTAAAAGCAATAAATAACGGAAATGTGGTTGATACAGATACAACAAATGAAGATGGAGAGTACACCATACATACTACTGACGCAGAAAATACACGGATAGTAGTTAATGTAGAAAATTTCGATCATCAAGAATTAAGCAATCCTCTTTATGCAGGTGCTGAAATACCAGCAACTGAATCCGGTGATTTAACATTTACCACTCCAACAGAAACTATAGTGAATGATGAAAGTGTACTTGTTTCTCATCAAGTTGAAGAGCAAGTTACATCAAACAAATACATCACAAATTCACATTTACTTCAATCAATTAAAGAAGATAAAACTTCATTATATGTTCTTTCAGAAAATATAGACATAAGTGAAACAGAAAATTGGAATAACAACAATGGATTTGAACCCATCGGAGATTATAATGACTTCTTTACTGGATCATTGGATGGAAATGGTTATACGATCAATGGGTTATCAATTGACCGTGATTCCTCATATAATGTTGGACTAATTGCTGCTTCCGAATCAGCTACTATTGAAAATGTTAAATTAGAGAATGTAAATATAGTCAGCAATGGTGGCACCGGAGCATTAATAGGGTGGGTGGAATCTGACACTATAATTAATAACGTAGAAGTTGAAGGAAATATAAATTCAGGATCAGAAGTAGGTGGGGTTGTTGGATGGAATGAAGGTAGTTCAATTACAAATGTACAATCAAATGTAAATATTGATGGAACATGGCATGTTGGTGGAATTGTTGGATGGAACGAAGAAAGTACAATCACAAATGCATTTTCTAATAGCGTCATCAATAGTAATGGAGCATCTGGTGGGATTACTGGATGGAATGAAGCAAGTCAAATATCTAACAGTGAATCAACCTCAGAAATCACTACTAGATTTTACGGTGGTGGAATTTCAGGATACAATTATATCTCCGGTTCTATTACAGACTCACATGCAACCGGAAATGTAATAGGAGAAGAAGGAATTGGCGGAATTGTTGGAGTAAACGAACTTGATAGTACTATCTCATCATCATACTATAATGGTGACGTAACAGGACAACTTCATACTGGTGGGGTTGTTGGTGAAGCTGGTGATGGACTAATTGAAAAAACATACTCTACTGGAACAATAAATGGAGAACAAAATACTGGTGGAATAGTTGGAGCATTATTTGGCGGAACATTACAAAACTCTTATTCACAAAGTGATGTATCAGGAGAAACAGAAACGGGTGGCGCGATTGGGCGTGTAAGTAGATGGAATACTGAAGAATATAAAAACATTTACTCAACTGGTGATGTATCAGGAACAGAAAACATCGGCGGTATATCAGGATACCATGGGAATGGAAATCTCTCAAATGTGTACACAACTAGTACTGTAAGTGGAACAACAAACGTTGGAAGAATACTTGGTCAGGGTGGACGTGATGCAATATATAATCCAAATTCAGGATTATGTAGAAACGACGGATATGGATACCTGAATAATGGAAATTATGACAGTAATTCAAACACTGGTATAGATTCAATAGGAGCATTTGGTGAACCAGACAATAATGGAAACTGTAGAGGAGTAGAAGTAGAATCACAATCAGTAAATGGAATAACAACAACAGACATAACAGGTGAAAATGCTGAAATAAACATGAATAGCTTCGACTTTACAAACACATGGAAAACGACTGAAAACGACTACCCAACACTACAAAACACAAACTAAATTATTCAGTCTCATTAATATTTTCACCTACAATTTCATCTCGAATATCTTTTTCATCTACAACTCCTGTATGCGAATACGATCCATGTGGGTTCGCCACTGAATCTTCAGTTACATTATCTCCCAACTCATCATCTAAAGAAAAATCCTGTTGTTCTTCATCACCAATACCACCCATAAAAACAAACGAACTACCAACAAATAATAACCCAACAATTACCATCAACATAATACTACTTTTCTTTTTTACTTGTTTCTCCATACAATAACTCTATTAATACACTGTAAATAATTATTGAATTTATATAATCCATGTACGAACTTCTGATTATATAAATTATACAAGTAACCAACCAAACGTTGGAATAGCCAACATAGACAGTGATAATGCAACCAAACCTTTGAAATACATATCATCAATCATTTCTTGCGATTCAAATACATATAAACCATACCCCGCATCATCAGGTGTACCAACAATCTTTTTCTCATAAAAATCAGCATAAAGGTATGTGCCAACAACAATTATTTCATCACCCAAATGAATTGACTTTTCATTAAACAAAGCACCTTCTTCACCATCTCCTTCATACCCACATCCCTCAATATAATCCAACATATCATCTGGAATTACATCATAAAAAACACTATCAGTTCCAAGAAACATTTTATCAACATCACTCAAATCAACAACAATACCATCATCAGAACTAACCATTTTTCCCTTCATAAACTTATTGCCAACATGTCCCCAATCATCAACATCAATCTCCCAATCAGAATACACAACATCATCACTCAAAAACGATTCATACAAATACTCATCATAATTCACAACTTCATCAACAGTAAAACTATTTTTAACCATAACCCCACCAATCACATTCAACAAACCACAATCTTCAAGCTCATCTTCTGTTATATCATCATTACAAATTTTTTTAATACGATATATGAAAAGTAACCGTTCCAACCCCAATAACCCAATAATAATACTACCAATCAACCCAACAATCAACAAAACAGTAACAATCATACATAATAAAACAAATTACTAACACTTTATAATACCGATTTCAACTGACAAAACAAATTTCTACTATACTTACTACTTATACGGCCCCGAATTAGGCGAGGAATTAGATGACGTTGAAGAACCACCAGAACCAGACTGACGCTTCAACTCACCAGCAGTATAATACAACGCCGCCGCCTCAACAACCAACCGCTTCAACTTCGCAGTAAAACTCTCACTCTCCTGCACACCATCAGACCACTCCTTCACACGCTCCTGATCCTCTTCAGAATCCAACTCCTCACCATTCTCATCCATCTGCTTCATCATATTCGCAACCTCTTCATGATCCTCCTCACTTGCATCAGATGGATTATCAATAGCATCACTAAGCCTATCATCAACATCTTCACTACCATCCGAACCACCATCATCACCAAATCCTAACACCGGACGAATTGTACTCCCTCCACCAGCCATCTTCTTCTTATCTGAAAAACTACCAAACTGAGACTGTGAACCACCCCCACCACTCACTTCACGATCCTCATACTCATCCTCATCAACCTCTTCCTCATTCGGATTATTACGACGATTACCCATTATACAAAAAAATAACACATAAAACCAGTTAAATATATCCCCTCACACTACCACCAAAATGAAAAATGAAAGTGGGATTTTAACCTACGAACTTTTGAGTGGCAGATAAATATAATATATAAAATAACTAAACAAACATGCATAAAAACATAACTTATGATGAAAGAAGATAACAATTCGGACAAAGATAATATACATNATTANTTTGACTTTCTGACCAATTCTTATGATCAATCACAATATCCGCATGACCACTAAACCCACACTCACATGAACACACATGCTCACTACGTGCCTTACGAAGACAACCATGATACTGCGCAGTTTTCAATTTACTAGCTGTAGATTCATCAATCTCATCCCAATCAATATCAAATTCCATTGATGAAGAGAACTACCACCACTACCTAAAAACAATTTCGTTATACACCCACACATCACAACGATCTAACCAACTCCTTACAAATCGTACAAACCAACACATCATCCCCATGTGGATTACAATCAGCCCCTTCAGGCAAATACCAAATACGAAGCCCACACCCACGATGCTTCTCATCAACCTGCGTCGGCTCATCATACTCAGAAACAATATCACCATCAACCAAACACCGTGAGTCATCCTTACACATAATAATCTACCAAAACAAACTACATTAAACATACACCCACACACATTTATAACCTTTGACAACCCAACAAAATAAACATAACAACATACAATGTTTTATTATTTTACACCCACAATCACATACACATGAACCCCCAAACTAGTACTATCAACCCTAAACTATTTGTTGTGTATCTACTCGAATCAGGATATTACAAAACACATGGAGGGCCATACAACCAATCAAAAGCAAAATCAGTCCGTGACTCAATGAAAAAACACATTGAAAACGACGAATACTCAGGCTGGAATATTCCAAAAGACACCGCACACGTAGTTGCCATAACTGAAGAAATCCTATGGGAAATCAAGAAAAACTACTTCGAGAATGTTGAAAATGAAAACTAAACTCCAAAACAAAATAACAAACCACTACAACCACTCACTATTAACACTTATAGACATTGTTGGAGTGTACTTTCTCAAAATAATCACCCCACTCATATTAGCATCCACATTTATACTCATCCTCCCAATCGCACTCATCGGTTCAATTTTCTACTCAATATACCTCTCCTTACACCCCAATAGAACAGTTCACGAAATTGAAGAATGGTAAACTGACTTTACAAAATTAGTCAACCCGTTCCCCACTCCGCGCTTTAATCTCTTCAACCACACTAAAACTATTAATTGTAAAATCAGGATGTGATTCTACCCAATCATTCAACTTTTGCTCAATAATTTCATCAGTAATATCTGTCCTATTAAACACATTAAGATTAATCTCAAACTCAGACCTTGGAATACCCTTCGTTGACTCCTCTGTTCTAATACTTATAACAAACAACCTATCAGTTTTTGTCCGACCAATTCGATCAACACTAAATTCCTCTCCATCAACTTCAATATGATTATTATTTCGTGGCATAATGAACACGACCAAGCGATGATCAAATCACTCTATAGTCTAACTACTAATACCACCCCCA
>SL_4KL_010_BRINEDRAFT_10000344_pt1 | contig 23547 bp, 20 predicted proteins | sample SodLak_010_BRINE_2_FD_10664 | JGI IMG/M metagenome (IMG submission 10664) | reverse complement strand
ACGAGATCGACTCCGGGCTCGACATCGACCGCCTCCAGGACGTCTCGAAAGGGATCAACGCGCTGCGCGACGAGCAGGGCACCGGCATCCTCCAGATCACCCACTACCAGCGGATCCTCGACTACGTCGAACCCGACCACGTCCACGTCATGCTCGATGGCCGTGTCGTCAAAAGCGGCGACGCGTCGCTGGCCGCCGAGCTCGAAGACAAGGGCTACGACTGGATCCGCGAGGAAGTCTTCGAAGCCGCGTAATTGGCGTCGATTACGTAACCACTAACGGTAACGCACAGCACTATAACTAACCAACCGCAATCACAACCCATGAGTTCCGAAGAACACCTCAAACAGACAGACACCGAAGCCCGGTTCGAGTTCAAGAAGGAGGAAGCCTCCGCCTTCAAAACCGAAAAGGGACTGACCGAAGAGACGGTTCGCGTTATCAGCGACGACAAGGACGAACCCGAATGGATGCTTCAGCGACGCCTTCGCGCGTTGAAACACTTCCAGAACATGCCGATGCCGACCGACTGGCCCGAGATTCCGGATCTCTCGGAGGTCGACGTCGCTGAAATCGTTCCGTACATCCGACCCGACATCGACGTCCGCGGCGGCGTCGACGACTGGACGGACCTGCCAGAAGACATCAAGGATACGTTCGACAAACTCGGCATTCCGGAGGCCGAAAAGAACGCCCTCTCGGGTGTTGGTGCGCAGTACGAATCCGAGATTGTCTACCAGAACATGCAAGAACAGTGGGAGGAAAAAGGCGTCATCTTCTGTGACATGGACAAGGCCGTCCGAGATCACGAAGAGATCGTCAAAGAGTACTTCATGACCAAGTGCGTCCCGCCGAGCGACAACAAGTTCGCCGCGCTCCACGGCGCAATCTGGTCGGGCGGCTCGTTCGTCTACGTCCCCGAGGACACCACCGTCGAGATGCCGATTCAGGCGTACTTCCGCATGAACTCGGAGGGAATGGGTCAGTTTGAGCACACGCTCATCATCGCCGAAAAGGGCTCGGAAGTCCACTACATTGAGGGCTGTTCGGCACCGAAATACTCGGCGTTCAACCTCCACTCCGGCGGCGTCGAGGTGTTCGTCAAAGAGAACGCGCACGTGCAGTACTCGACCGTCCAGAACTGGTCGAAAAGCACGTACAACCTCAACACGAAGCGTGCGATCGTCGAAAAGAACGGCCGCATGGAGTGGATTTCGGGCTCGATGGGCTCGAAAGCGACGATGCTCTACCCCGCGTCGATCCTCAAGGGTCGCGGCGCGTCGGACAACCACATCACGATCGCCTTTGCGGGCGAAGGCCAGAACATCGACACCGGTGCGAAGGTCTACCACAACGCACCTGAAACCAAATCGACCATCGAGTCGAAGTCGATCTCGAAAGACGGTGGCAGAACCAACTACCGTGGGCTCGTCCACATCGCAGATGGCGCGTACGACTCGTCGACGGCCGTCGAGTGTGACGCGCTGATGTTCGACAACGAGTCGATCTCGGATACGATGCCGTACATGGAGATCAACGAGTCGCGTGTCGACGTCGCCCACGAGGCGACGGTCGGCAAAATCGGCGACGAGGACATCTTCTATCTACAGAGTCGCGGCCTCGATGACGACGACGCGAAACAGATGATCGTCTCGGGCTTCATCGAGCCGCTCACCGAAGAGCTGCCGATCGAGTACGCGGTCGAACTCAACCGCCTCGTGGAACTGGAAATGGAGGGCAGTCTCGGATGAGCGTGCAGGTTCCAGCCAGCATCTCTGCCGAAACCGTCGAGGAGATCTCCGCACAGCGTGACGAACCCGACTGGCTCCTTGAGCATCGCTTGACCGCGCTTTCGGCACTCGACGGCCTCGACCTTCCGGACGTCATCCAGACGCCGGGTCGCCGGTGGACCAACCTCGAAGCGCTCGATTTCGAGCAGTTGGTCGATCCGCTCAACCAGTCTGACGAAACCGAGCGCGTCGACGCCGAGGGTGCGTCCGTCCTCTCGTTCGTCGAAGCGCTCGACACGCACGAGGAACTCGTTCGCGAGCACTTCGGCTCGATCGTCGATCCCGAGGAGAACTATCTGACCGCGCTGTCGGCCGCGCTGTTTACGACCGGCACGGTCATCTACGTTCCCGAAGGCGTTGACGCCGAGGATATCACGATTCGCGCCGAGATGAACTCGCGGTCGCTGTTCAGCCAGACGCTCGTCATCACCGAGAAATCGTCGTCGGCGACGATTCTCGAATCAATCGAGACGGGCACAGCCGTGACCGACGACCGCTTCTTTAGCAACATCGTGGAAGTCGTCGCTGGCGAGAACAGCTACGTCCAGTTCGGCTCGCTGCAGAATCTCGACGAGGAGACCTACCACGTCACGCTGAAGCGCGCCGTGACCGACACGTACGCGACGGCAAACTGGATCGAGGGCAATATCGGCTCGCGGCTCACCCGCTCGGACGTCGAGACGAAACTCAACGGCGATGGCTCGGAGACGAAAATAGTCGGGGCCTTCTTCGGCCACAACGACCAGCACCTCGATGTCAACGCGCGTGTCTGGCACCGTGCCGAACACACAACGGCCGATCTCGTCACCCGTGGCGTGCTCGACGACGTTGCGCGCTCGGTCTATGAGGGTGTCCAGGACGTCGGCGAAGGCGCGTGGAACACGAGTTCCTACCAGCGCGAGAACACGCTGATGCTCTCGGACGAGTCGGAAGCCGACGCCTCGCCGAAGCTGATCATCAAAAACCACGACACAGAGGCCAGTCACTCCGCGACGGTCGGTCAGGTCGACCAAGAGGATCTGCTCTACATGATGTCGCGGGCGATTGATTTCCAAACCGCGCGAAACATGCTCGTTGAGGGCTTCTTCGTGCCGGTGTTCGAGGAGATCGATGTCGACGCGTTCCGCGAGGATCTCTCGGATCTGGTCATCGCCCGACTGAACTAACGGGTGACGCTGCGAGGCTGCTTATTTTTTGCTGCTCGGAGGGAAAACCGTAAGTTCCCGACGCGCCGAAAGAGGCTATGGATCCACTTGCATCGCACGGAGGACACCGGTGAGCCTCGGACATCGCGTTCGGTCGGACCGACAGCTCGCCCGGCTTTTGCAGATCGGCATCGTGTTGGAGGAAGTCGTTGAGGCGAGAGCACATCACCACTACCAGTCGCTTTCGGCCGACGAGCGAACGCTCGATTCGGAGTTGGAGACGTTGCTCGAACACGCCGCCGAGGAGTCCGCCGACCACCGCGCGCGGCTAGAGTCGTTGATTGACGGTCTCGATGCCGACAGCATTCCGTTTGGTGAGATCGAAACGCTGGTCGAAGCGCGCTACGGCCAGACAAAGCCCGACGACTTCGACGGCGTGCTCTACGATCAGCTGTGCAACGAGGAGACCGCCTACAAGTTTTATGACGACCTGATCGAGGCAATCGAGGCGAGCGACGCCGAGTTCTCGCTTGACCGCGACCACCTGTTGACGGTGCTTCGTGACCTCCGCGAGGAGGAACGCGACGGTGTCGAAGAAGTGACAAAAATTATGGAGCGGCGTGAATGAGTCCGTACACGTCCGGTGTGCCGGCGGACCATTCGACCCGCAAACGAACGGAGGAGTTCCGATGAACACTGCCGACCAGTATCTCAAAACAATCTATCTAATCCAACAACAGGACAACAGCCCCGCCGCGACCGGCCGCGTTGCCGACAGACTCGACGTGAGTCCGGCGAGTGCCAACGAGATGATCGGCAAACTCGAAGCCCGTGGGTTGGCCGAACACGAGAAGTACAAGGGTGTCAGCCTGACCGACGAGGGAATCGTCCGCGCTCGCGATGCGCTGCAGACGTACTGCATCATCGAGCGGTTTCTCGTCAACGTGCTCGGTGTCGAGGAGTTCCGCGCCGAGGCCCGCGAACTCGAAAGTGTCATTGACGGAACGGTCGCTGAACGGCTGGACACGATCATCGACCGCAAGCCCGAGTGTCCCGACTGTTTCGACCCCGAACAGGACGCCTGTGCCTGTCTCGACGTCGCGTTGGTCGACGAGCCGCCGGCCGACTGATCGACCTCGTTGGCGTCTCCATCGAGTTCGACGGACATCCTGTTGAACCACGTTATTTTCTCAAGACTGCGTGCTGCATAGCGCGGTTTTCCATGAGAGACGGACCGAGTGGGACCGCTGTAGCGGGCAAACAGTGAAACGACCTGTCGCCAAAAAGACGGTATGAAGATTCTTCTCACCGGTGCAGCTGGCGGCATCGGTGGTCGACTCGCCAGACGACTCAACGAGACACACGACATCGTTGCCGTCGACCGGAATACCGACGCACTTGCTCGGCTTCCCGACCGTATCGAGACCCGTAACATCGATCTCACCAACGAACAGGCGGTACGGGACGAGCTGGCGGATATGCGGGTCGAAACGTTCGTCTCTGCGGTCGGCGGGTACGACCTCGCAGCCATTGAGGACTGCTCGCCCGAATCGTTTGAAAAACACCTCACGACGAACCTCACCGCCGTCCATACACCTATTCATGCAGTGTTGCCGACGATCAGAGAACAGTCGGGCACCATCGTCGTGGTCGGCTCGGTAGTCGGCAGCGTCTCACTTCCGTACCACGGCGCGTACAGCGCGTCAAAAGCGGGACTTGCCGGGTACGTCGACTGCCTTCGCAGAGAGCTCGCTCCCCGAGGCGTCGACGTCTCGCTGATTGAGCCCGGACCGGTTCGGACGGGACTCAACGAACGGGCTGTTGACTCGCTCAAAGCGCTCACGGACAGTGTCTATGCCGAGCAGTATGATCACTTTAGTTCGTACAGTCCGGCATCTATCGACATTGAGACCGTCGTTGAGCGGATCAGTACGGTGATCGAAAGCGACCGTCCGCGGGCACGGTACCGCGTTGGTCGTCGCGCCCGCTGGCTGCCCCGGCTTCAGTCGGTAGTACCGACCCGATTGTTCGACCGAATCGTCCGCTCTGGACTCCCCGGTGGCCTGCTGTATGAGCTGATCGATCGCTAATCACGGCGCGTTCTCATACCCAACGCACAGATTTGATTTTGAAAATTGTGAACAACATAAAACCACTCTCACTACTGGCCATCCGCCGTATGCAGTGGGAGGGTGAACACATCTCACTCTCTCCGAATTGTTCCGTACCGGACGTGGTTTTTTACTCAATTACGAATTAGAGTAAATTTATACCACCCGGGTCGGTATCTGTATGTGATGACGGACCTAACCCGGATTGAGCAACTCATCCTCGACGAAGTCAAAACCGCCGACAACCCGGTCCACAAGACATTCATTCGCCGTTCACTGGACTACGAATTTGACGTTCGGATCACGTATCCGGTCGTTAACAGCTTCTTGGACGGGCTGTGCCAGGACGGGTATCTGACAACTCACCGCGGTAACTACTACCAACTTGCGGAGTATACAGAGCCATCAAAAGCCCCCGTGCCAGCCTAATAACTCCAGCTACGCCGGTTCGGCCGGCTCTCTGCACCCGCAACAGCCCTCCACAATCACCGTCGTTGCTGCTGAATCTGCCCGCCACGACGCCTTACTGAACCGAATCGCGACCTGCACTCGTTGGATAGGGTCAGGATAGGACACTGGGATCGACTATCGGCACGCGAGGGACCGGTTGCTGTCGGCATGATTCTGGGTGTGAACATTCTCGGTGCGGTACCGGCATATTCACCATCCTGTTCGCATTACACGTCGCCTGGACGCCGGCGTTTTTTGGCCTCCAACGACCGGATTTGCCCCTCGTCGTGATTGTTCTGTTGTGGGTTGCGATTGTGCTGTTTGCTCGCATCAGTCGTCTGGCAGCCGGCTTGTTGGTTCCGTATCTTGTGTGGGTTTCGTTCGCGGTCGCACTCACCTACGCACTCTACACGGTAGGCTAATCCGCAGCTGAACGGCGACACACGGGATCCCGATCGCATGGTCACCCAACAGAGTCTGTACGAGCAATGATGTGTCTCTGACCCCAACCGGTCGCGCACCGTACTGAAACGCGATATGCAGCAGGAGCGCACAAACAGATTACTGCCTACGGATTTCACCGGGCCACGTCTGCTTTTTGATACGTCGATGGGTTTCTAACTGCGCCGCATGAACTACTGGGCAATGGTCGAACTGATGAAGACGTTCATCGAGGATCGAAACCGCGTCCAACCGCATCACGCCAACAACCTCGGCAGCGCCCACGGTGGCAACCTCCTCCGCTGGATGGACGAGGTCGGTGCGATGTCGGCAATGCGGTTTGCGGGAAGCCCCTGTGTGACCGCCCACATCGACTCGGTCGACTTCGAGCGACCACTTGACATCGGCGACATCGCGCTCGTCGAGGCCTACGTTTACGATCACGGACGGACCAGTGTGCGAGTACGAATCCGCGCACACGCCGAAGACCCGCTGACCGGATCACAGGAGGTCACGACCGAGTCCTACTTCGTGTTCGTCGCCGTCGACGACGACCGCAAACCGACGCCGGTTCCCGAACTCACCGTCTCCTCGCCGGAGGCTGAACAACTCCGTGAAGAGGCACTAGCCGACGAGGAATCTGCCTGAGTCTCGCGAGCCTGTTTGGTCTCACGGCTGTGGCGGCGTTGTTGCTGTTACTGGCTTACTGATCAGGTCGTTGCTGCCGTCACCGACTGTCTCCAGTTGTTGGCTCGAGCGAGTCGTCGACGTCGTGCTGTCGCTCACGGTCGGTAGCGGGCGGGAGGAATACCGTTAGTCTGGAAACCGGCCGCGAACGGTGACCGTTGCCGCACAGCGCGGGCATTCGTACACCGTACAGTCGGTTTTTTCGTGGATGGTCCACCGGCCCGTCGGCGGTGCTTGGTACGCACAGTCCTGACAGAACAGGACTGTTTTCCGCCGTGTGGTTGTTTGCGTGGTGGAGGGCGATTTGTTCATGTTTCCCGGTAGTTCCTCCAGCTAAATAACCTTGTTTGCGATGATTGTTCAGCTAGAACAGCGTTTCTCACGGCTGTAAAACCGAGAATAGCGAGGCCGTCTCGTCCGGACGACTGAATTTTGCCGAACTGATATATTTGGCAACTCACCACTGGTTGCACTTGCCGATCATCGGGTGAGGGCTCCGATTTCTCGGGGCTGTCGGGACCGACCCCGCTGGCACAGTGAAATCAAAGTGCCTATGTCGGCTTCGACCCGTTGAACGGACATGACTCATCTAAGCGTTATTGGCTGTGGCAACATGGGTGGGGCGCTGCTCAAGGGCCTCTCAAAAAGTGGCACCCATCGGTTGGTCGGCTGCGACATCGACCCCGATGCGCTCGCGGCGGTCGCCGACTACTGCACCGAAACCACCGACGATCTTGCGGTTGCCGCCGAAGCCGACATCGTCGTGCTGGCGGTCAAACCCGACATGGTCGGGACGCTGCTCGAACCGCTCGACCTCTCGGCCGACCAGACGCTCATCTCGATCGCCGCGGGCGTCTCGACCGACTACGTCGGCGCACGAACCGACGCAAAGGTCGTCCGACTCATGCCAAATCTTGCCGCCGAAACGAACAATATGGCTGCCGCCGTCACGGGCGCTGTCGACGACGAGATTCGGGCCTTGCTCGCGGAGGTCGGCGCGTTCGCCGAGATCGACGAGGCCCAGATGGATATTGCCACCGCGGTCAACGGCAGCGGGCCCGCCTTTGTGTTCTATCTTATCGGCGCAATGAAAAATGCGGGTGTCGACAGCGGCTTCGACCCGGAGGCGGCCGAAACACTTGCCGCCCAGACGTTCAAAGGAGCCGCCGAAACCGTGCTACGCTCGGAGCGCTCGATCGACGAGTTGATCGATGCCGTCTGCTCGCCCGGCGGAACGACAATTGAGGGGATGGAAGTGCTGTGGGACAGCGATGTCGACGCCGACGTTGCCGCCGCGGTTCACGCTGCAGAGGATCGCTCTCGCGAGATGGCCGACGGATTCACCGATGAGTGAGCCGGCGAAGTCGTCGCTGACAGAGGCGGTCGATGCGCAGGCCGCCGCCGCAGCCAGACGGCGTGCCGCCGCCGCCGACCGCGTCGTCGTCAAAGCCGGCACCAACTCGCTGACCGACGACGACTCGAACCTCTCGCACGCCAAACTCGACAAACTCGTCGACGACATTGCCGACCTCCGCGTGCGCGGCAAACAGGTCGTACTCGTCTCCTCGGCGGCGGTCGGCGCGGGCATTGGGCGAATCGGCTACGACCACGAAACAATCGAGGACGCCCAAGCGCTGTCGACGATCGGCCAGAGTCAGTTGATGCAGGCGTACAGCGACAGTTTCGCCCGCTACGACACCACGGTTGCCCAGCTGTTGTTGACCCAGAAGGATCTCGACAACCCCGACCGGTTCACCAACATCCACAACACGATCGAGACGCTGCTCGCGTGGGACGTCGTTCCCATCATCAACGAGAACGACGCGGTCGCGACTCAAGAGCTCCGCATCGGCGACAACGACCGCCTGTCGGCATCGGTCGCCATCGGGATCGACAGCGACCTGTTGGTGACGCTCACCGATGTTGGCGGCGTCTACACCGGGAATCCAAAAGTCGATGCTGACGCCGAACTAATCGAGGCGGTCGACGAGAACTACACCGCGGTGCAAGAACTCGTCGAAGCGAGTTCGACCGGTGGCTTCGGCGGCATTCAGACGAAAGTCGAGGGCGCTCGCCGTGTGAGCGAGCACGGAATCCCTGCGATTATCGCCGGTTCGGCCGCCTCCGACGTGTTGGAACAGGTCGCAACCGGCGAGCCAGTCGGCACGATTTTTCTGCCGATCAACGGCGTCGTCGAGTGAGGGGTGTTCGACCTCGTTGTTCTCGCTGCCTGTCGCACTGCAGACGCAACCGACCTGAACAAAACCGTCGGAATCATACGCCCGCCGGCCCAAGACAGGGGTATGACTGACTCAGCCACCGCCTCGGCCGACGGCCGGGTCGACCAAGCTATCGACGAGAAAGTTCGCTCGGCACAGGCCGCTGCGCTCGATCTTGCGAACGTCGACAACGACGAACGCACCCGCGCACTCCATGCGATTGCCGACGCCATCGACGACAACCGCGAGATGATCCAGGAGGCCAACGCCGTCGACGTCGCCGCCGGCGAGAAACAGCTCGAAGCCGGCGAGTACAGCCAGGCGCTCGTCGACCGCCTCAAACTCTCTGCGGCCAAACTCGACAGCATCGTCGAAATGGTCCGCAGCGTGGCCGAACAGGACGATCCCCTCGGCACAACGCTCGACGCCCGCGAACTCGACGAGGATCTCGAACTCTACAAGGTGGCGGTTCCCATCGGTGTCATCGGCACCGTGTTCGAGTCGCGCCCCGACGCGCTCGCCCAGATCGCCGCGCTCGCGCTGAAATCCGGCAACAGCGTGATGCTCAAAGGCGGCAGCGAGGCCAGCGAGTCCAACCGCGTGCTGTACGACCTCATCGAGGAGGCGACCGCCGACGTCGACGCGATTCCTGCCGGCTGGGCCCAACTCGTCGAGGCCCGTGCCGACGTGACCGCCATGCTCGAAATGGACGAGGAAATCGATCTCCTGATGCCGCGTGGCAGCTCCGAATTCGTCCAGTACATCCAGGAAAACACCTCGATTCCTGTCTTGGGCCACACGGAGGGCATCTGCCATGTGTACGTCGACCGCGAGGCCGACCTCGCGATGGCCGTAGACGTCGCGTTCGACGCCAAAGTTCAGTACCCCGCCGTCTGCAACGCGGTCGAAACGCTCTTGATCCACGAGTCGGTCGCCGCCGAGTTTCTGCCCGAAATCACCGCACGCTACGCCGAAAGCGACGTGGAGATTCGTGCCGACGAGGCGACCCGCGAGATCGTTGGCGACCACGTCTCGCTGCAAGCGGCCACCGAGGCCGACTGGTCGACCGAGTACGGTGATCTGATTGTGTCGATCAGCGTCGTCGACTCGCTGTCGGCGGCGCTCGCACACATCACCGAGTACAGTTCGAAACACACCGAATCGATTCTGACTGCCGACGCCGACCGCGCCGGGCGGTTCATGCGACAACTCGATTCAGCCAGCGTGTTTCACAACGCCTCGACCCGCTTTAGCGACGGCTACCGGTTCGGCCTCGGCGCGGAGGTCGGCATTAGCACGGGCAAAATCCACGCCCGCGGCCCGGTCGGGCTCGAAGGGCTGACGACGTACAAGTATCTGCTCGAAGGCGACGGCCAGCTGGTGGCGACGTACGCCGGCGAGAATCCCCGGCCGTTCACCCACGAACCGTTCGAGGGCGAGTGGACGCCAGGCCGCTTGTCATCTCGATCGAACCGTCAGTAACACACAAACGGCGTTGTCGACGCACCGCGGTCGCGCTGTCAACCTAGTAGTCGCGTTGCCAACAAATAGATGCGGTGTCGACGCGGATTAGCTGCCTGCGGCGTACAGCGTGACCTGGTCGGCCTCGATATCCTCGATGAACGCGCCTTCGCCGCCGACGGTGTGGCGGTGGCCGTCGCACTCGACTGTCAGGCTGTGTTCGACGGGGAACTCGTTGTTCGTCGGTTCGACGAGCCCCTGGGTCACCTCGACGACGCGGCAGGTGAGTTCTGCCGGCTCGTTTGAGTCCGTCCAGCGACCCGTCACGTGCGCACATAGGTCGAAATCGGTGCGCAGCCAGAGCGTGGCCTGAAAAATCACCGTCCAGAAATCCTCGGCCGTCACGGGAAGCGGCGAGGGGTCGGTGACCCATATTTCGGTGCCGACGGGCCAGTAGTTGCCGAAAAACGAGCCCGAAATCACGGGGCCGAGCTGTGGGTGTGCAAACACGACCGCGTGGGTTTCGCTGTGGGCGGTGGTGAGCATCTCGGCGGGCGCGACGAGGCCGAGTCGGCGGTCGGCGGCCACCATCGCGGGCATCGGCTCGCGCCACATTCGCACGACGCTCGCCAGTTCGGCGACATCGGCCAGCGGCTCGGCGGTTTCGGTCACCAACAGCACGACCAGCACCCCCCGACTGCGTGCTGCCCGGAGGTCGTCGGCGAGTTCGGCCAGCTGGCTCACCGGCACCGAAAGCGTGAGCTCGTTTTCGGCCTCCGCGATGAGCCCACGAATCCGCTTGAGCACGGTCACCCGGCTTTTGATCACCTCGAACTGCTCGGTTTCGGGTTCGGTGCGGGTGTGTCGCGCTTCGAGTGCGGGGCCGATCGCTTCGGCGTCGGTCACGAGCTGGTTGACGACGGTTTCGGGCGGAATTGCCCGGATTATCGTCGGTACCGCGTGGTCGTCGACCTCGACGAAGCCGCGGTCTTCGAGCGTTTCGCTGACGCTGTAGACGTAGCGCTTGGAGACGCCAGCGCCGTCGGCGACCGTGCTGGCTTTTGCCTCGCCATGTTCGAGCAACGTCAGATAGGTGTCGACCTCCTTTTCGGAGAAGCCGAACCGGCGAAGTTGGGATCGGAGGGTGGCGTCGTCCATTGTGTATAGGGCTCACGCGGCAGCCTTAAGACTCCGCTGGTGAGTTTGGGTTGAAAGACACCAACGCGCCACATGTGGCCTGTTTTTTGTTCCGTCTTCAGATCGGTCTCTGCGTCGCGAACGTCGCTCACGGACAACCGAAACAACAGTTATTCCCAACCGGCGACACATCACGCTGATGCAATGGGAGTCTTAGATGCCTTTGGCTCGTTGGCTAGTGCGCTAATTGCCGGGTTCGTGATGCTCGCGTTTGCGATTTTGAGCTTGTTCGTCACGGTGTTCGTCGTCGACATCGCGGCGACTATTGGCGGGCTCAGTCCGGATGACAGCTACGTCGTTCTCGGCGCGACAATCCTCGCTGCCGCCGCCATCGTCGCCGGCGGCGTTGGCTTCTCGCTCCCCGAAGAGGCGAACTAAGCCGACGTACTAGACGGCCGTGAACCACGGCGGTCACGGCGTCGCGACGCACCGCGTTGTAACCGCCACTCAGTTTTATTGAACCGTTGAGTACGAGCCTCACCACGCTTCGTTCGGGTCGGCCGACCGACAGATGACGACGCTGTCGACGACGACGTAGACCGCACGTTCATCGCTCGGATCGTACCGCATTCGGAGCGGGCTGTTGGTTCGCAGATCGACCGGTTCGACGGCTTCGGGCAGTCGCACCGTCCGCGGTTCTTCGGCGAAGTTGAGGACGACGAGCACCCGCTCCTCGTCGTTTTCGCGGGCAAAAGCGGCGACGTGGAACGGGTCGTCGTCGATTGTGATGTCATCTGGATGGGTGCTGTCCGTTTCGCCGGTCGGGTCAGTTGTGTCCACGGTGTCGGTATCGGTCTCGTCGGCCTCGACGTCGTCACCGATCTGCTGGGCGTCTACGAGCAGGCCATCTGCATGATCGGTATTCGCCGACGAATCGCCGGCGAATGCAACCGAAACCGACAGCGGTTCGATATCGCCGGTTTTCAACACGGGATAATCGCGCCGCGCGGTCGACAGCGAGCGGTGGAACTCGGTGAGGTCGCTGTCGCCGTTGTACCACTTCATCGGGCCGCGGTCGTCGGTCATTCCGCGCTCTTGGCCGTAGTAGATCATCGGCGCACCCGGCAGCGTGAACGTCGCCGCCGCCGCCGCTCGCAGCGCCGCCTCGGTGTACTCGTCGAGATACCGCGGTTCGTCGTGGTTCTCGATGTACCGGAGATGGGCGGCAGATTCGGGAAATCCCTGCCAGCGGGCGTCGTCGACGGCGTCGAAAATGTCGTGCGCGGGTGCGTTTCCTGCGCCGATGTCGCGGAGCGTGCCGTACAGCGTGGTGTCGTAATGCATCTGAAACGCTGCCTCGTGGTATAGCGGATCGCGGGGAATCGTCTCATCGAGCAACAGAAAGTCGTCGGGAACGCGGTCGCGAACCTCCTTCCAGAAGCCGCGCGAGACGCCCCACGCCACGTCACACCGAAAGCCGTCGACCACGTCGGCCCATTCGTCGACGACGTCGAGCATCCAGCGGCGCACATCGAGCGATTCGTAGTTGAGGTTCGGAATCCGCTGCCAGTTGAAGTAGAACTCGGGGGCGTCGTCGCCGGCCCAGTCGACGTCGGTTGCGTCGCGCTCGCGTGGCACACGGTCGTAGTACGCCTCGTAGCCCGGAACGCCCGCCGAGTGGAACTGAAACGCCGGGTGATCCCGCGAGGTGTGGTTGATGACGAGGTCGAACACGACGCGAATGTTCCGCTCGTGGCAGGCGTCGACGAGCGACTCGAACGCCGCCCGGTCGCCGAGATCCGCAGCGGTCGAAAAGTAGTCCGTGATGTGGTAGCCGTGGTCGGTCGGACTGGCGAGCACGGGCGTCAGCCAGAGCACGTCGATTGCCAGCGAGGAGAGATACGGAAGGCGTCGCTCGAGTTCTTCGAACGTCGCCGGCAGCGTTTCGCCGGCAAACGAGCGAACAAATATCTCGTACACCGTCGGCGACTCAGCCCACGCCGGCGGGTCGTTGGTGTGGTAGTAGTTGACAACTGGCTCGTTGTCGGTGTCGCCAGCGCCCACGGTGTTCCCGGCCGCGCCTGTTGCACCCTCCGTTCTCGCCCCAGTCGAATCGGGTGTCGACGCCTCGCGGTTCTCGGGTGGTGCCGGCAGCCGAACGTCCAGCGTGTCGGCGACCGAGCGGCGTTCGCCAACGGCGACCGCATGAATGCGAACGCGGCCGGCGATGGCCGACAGCGGGATTTCGAGCGTGCGGCCGTCGATCGTCACTGCCTCGTCGGCGACCGCGTCGCGGTCGTCGACGAGAAACTCGACCGAGAGCGCCGCGTCGTCGACTGCGCTGTCGGGCGCGGCGCTTACGTTTGCGGTGACGACGAGCGTTGGCTCGGTGGTGAGTTCGCGGTCGACGCCGTGATCGTCCGCGTCATTGCCGCTTTCGGCTGTGTCGCTGTCGACGTCAGTTCCATCGGTGTCTACGTCGTCGCCGGCGTCAGTTGCCGTCTTCTCAACGGTTTTGTGGACGACGTCGCCGTCGAGCCGACAGCGGGGTCGACCCGGCCCCGGAATGGTGATCCCGTCGTGGATCTGCCGGGTGAGGTCGTCGTCGAGACAGAAGCCGTAGCTGTGGTTGCCCGGCGGCAAGGCCACGTCGAGGACGAACCGGTCGTCGGCGCGCCGCGGTCGATCCCGACCGACCAGCTGGTCGTTGAACGGGCCAACAACCGAAATCGAGTCGAGCTCGTCGGGGTCGACCGGCAGACGATCGAACGGCAGTTCGAGCGTTGTCTCGGTGAGTTCGCTCGGAAACGCCCGAACGGTCTGTGTGTAGGTCGATTCCGGCGAGTCGAGTTCGAACCGATACGTGCCGGCAACGTCGGGCAGAAACTCGAAAACGGCGTCACCAACAATGGCGCGGCTGTCGGCTGGCGAATCGACGAGTCGCCAGCGATACTGTTCGCGGGCATCGGGGTCGGGCTCGCGCGGAGCCAACTCGACGAACTCGCCGACGGCGGTGAACCGCGGCGGCCCTGGCGCATGCATGCCTTGGTTCGCGTCCGCAAGCATCTTGACTGTTGTCGTTGGAGAAAACGTGTGAACAACTAATACACCAAGAATTAATACGGAGGAGCTACTGGTATACGTTATGCAATTGCGTGACGCACTTGACGACTACAAACGGTCGTCAGATGAGACAACCCTGTTTCCCGGCGAGCGACGAACGCTCACGGGACGATTTTCCGGCGGCGAAAGCCGTCTGGTTCACGTCGATTCCGGTATTCTCCGTGACTTCGGCTACCCACTTTCGGGGCTGACAGGGCTCGAACGCTCACGGTTTGGGGTGACGTACAACGGCGACACCTGTTGGTTCGATACGGTTGAGTCAACCCAGCAGTATGTCGGTGACTCGGGGCTCATCGAGACCGTTCACGAGACGCCGCTCGGTTCAGTCACGCAGCTCGATCTCACGCTCGGAACCGCCCACCTCTCGTCGTTTTCGGCCGCCTTCGACGCCGAAATCGTCGCCTACGTCTCGCTGGCTCCCGACGGACGCCACAGCCGCGTCGGCCAGCTTCACCACCAGGATGTCCTCGAAGTGTACCACGAGAGCGAACACGACTTCGTCGGCAGCTCGACCGGTTTTTCGGGTGTTCGTGGCCAGATTCCCGCCTCCTTCGACGACCTGCTTTCGAACGAACCGACCGAGTATCCGCGGCCACCACACGACGGCCGGTACGAGGAAGACCGACTCAGCGGCGATATGGTCTGTTGGCTCCCACTGCACGACGGGCGAACGACATTTATCACCCTGCTGACCGACCGCGAACAGACCACTCGAACCGACGCGCTCGACCAAATGACGGCGCTCAGAACGACGTTCCGCAAGCGCGGCGATTTCAGCACGGCGGCCGCCGAAACCGCACCGCTCACAACCGAGAGTGACCTCCCGCTGGAGGAATCGATCACGGCCGACATCCGGGTGCTCTCGCTGCTCACCGGCAAAATGGGTCTTCGGATGGCCGGTCCCGACTTCGATCCGTACTACCGCTACTCGGGTGGCTACGGCTACACCTGGTTCCGCGATGACGCCGAAATCTCGCGGTTCGTCTTCGAGTCGGACGACCACTTCGATCTCGGCCTCGACGACTGGCACGCTCGGAGCGCCCGTGCGTACTGCGAAACCCAGCGTGAGGACGGCAGTTGGCCCCACCGTGTCTGGCCGCACAACGGCGCGCTCGCGCCCGGCTGGGCCAACGCACGGCTCGAAACCGGCGATGGCGTTGATTATCAGGCCGACCAGACCGGCAGCGTCATCGCCTTTTTGGCGACCTACTACGCCGCTGGCATTCCCGACGACGACCTCGAAGCGCAGGTCGAAAAAACGCTGTCGACCGCCGTCGACAGCCTCGATGAGACGCTGCTTGACGATGGCCGCCCGATGGTCTGTCAGAACGCGTGGGAGGATTCAATCGGCCGGTTTACCCACACAACTGCGACGTTCCTCGAAGCCTACAGCGCGCTGGCGGCAACCGACCTCCCGAGCGCCGACCACGCGCTCGAACAGGCCCACCGCGTTTACCGCGCGATCGACGACCTCTGGCTCGATGACCGCGGTATCTACGCGCTCCGCGAACACGGCGGTGGGGGCGGCCTCGACCGCCGGGCCGACTCGGCGACGCTCGCGCTCGTTGGCGCCCACCGCGCGTACGACGCAGTCGCCGACATCGACGGCCACCGGCTTGACAAACTCAACTCACACGTCCACACGATGATCAAGGCGCTCTGGCAGGATCCCGACGAGAGCCGGGTTGCGGGACTGTTCCGCTACGAGGGCGACGGCTGGCGACAGGGGCCACAGGGCCACGAGAAGATCTGGACCGTCTCGACGGGCTGGGGTGCAAACGCGGCGGCCCAACTCGCCGCGCTACTCGCCGATTACGACGACAACCGGGCGGTTGAGGCGGCCGCTCGCGCCCGCGAGCTGCTCGAACTCGTGTTGCCGGGCGGCGCGCTCTGTGCGGAGACGAGCTATCTGCCCGAACAGTACTTTGACTCCGGCGAACCCGACAGCGCAACCCCGCTCGGCTGGCCACACGCGCTGCGGCTGGCGACGGTTGCGCTCATGGACGATCGCGGCGTGTTGTACGCGGCCCACGCAATCACGGCCGACGACTGACGACCGACGCCTGACTGTTGCAAACTGGAAACAGTTCAACAGGCTCACTCAGCATTCTGTACTCCGAAAACAATTTTTGTTGGCGTCGACGGTTATCGCTGGTCAAGTGGCACGAATGTCCGGTCGCGCTCACCGGTGTAGCGCGCGCGCGGCCGAATCAGGCGGTTTTCCTCCCACTGTTCGCGAATGTGTGCAATCCAACCGCCCGCTCGCGAAACCGCGAAGATGGGCGTGTAGATGTCGATGGGGATGCCCATCTGGTAGTAGGTCGTCGCCGAGTAGAAATCGACGTTGGGGGCGAGGCCCTTTTTTTCGTGAATGTACTCCTCGATGGCGACCGACATCTCGTACCATTTGGTGTCACCGGCGGCCTCGCCGAGCGCCTCGCTTTTTTGCCCGAGAATGTGCGCGCGTGGATCTTTGACCTTGTAGACGCGGTGGCCGAACCCCGGAATCCGCTCGCCACGGTCGATGGCATCGACAACCCAGTCAACTGGTTCCATCTCGGCGTCGTCGATTTCCTGCAACATGCGCATGACGTTGGCGTTGGCCCCGCCGTGCAGGCCGCCAGAGAGCGTTCCAATGGCGCTTGTCACGCCGCTGTGCAGATCCGCAAGCGTTGACGTGGTGACGACGCCCGAAAACGTCGAGGCGTTGAGTCCGTGGTCGGCATGGAGCACGAGCGCCATGTCGAACGTTTCGGCGAGCACGTCGTCGGGTTCCTCGCCGTTGAGCATGTAGAGGAAGTTCGCCGCGTGGTCGAGGTCCTCTCGCGGGGCGACCGGCTCCTCGCCGCGTCGGATCCGGGTGTAGGCAGCCAGTGCGGTCGACATTTTGGCCGTAATCCGTCGGCTCTTTCGGTCATTGGCTTCATGATCGTCTACCTCGCTGTCGGCGTCAGGGTCGTACGCCGAGAGCGACGAGGTGATCGTTCGGAGTGCGGCCATCGGCTCTTCGTCGGCCTCGGCCAGTTTGCGGACGATGTCGATCACGCCCGGATCGAGTTCACGGGCGGCGGCCATCTGATCGCTGAACGTCGCCAGTTCGTCGGCTGTCGGAAGCTCGCCGTGCCAGAGGAGATACAACGTTTCCTCGTAGCTGGCCTTGTTGGCGAGTTCTTCGATGGTGTAGCCGCGGTAGGTCAGCTCACCTTTGTCCCCATCAATATAGCACAGACCGGATTCCGCAACGAGTACACCTTCGAGTCCCCGCTTTAACTCCGTAGACATGCCCCTGTATTTCCGGTAAGCTCAAAAAAGCGTTATCGTTTGGGAACGATTCGTTTCGGCATCAATCCGACGGCTGCTGTTAGCCAAACTTGTACAACATTCCCACGTCGCTCTCGACGTAGTGTCCTCGCGGGAACCGGCCATTTGGCGCTGGATTTGTGGACCGACGCTGCCGACGACTCGGTTTCACCACATCGACTACGCCGGGACGACCGTAATCTGGTGTTTCCGGTCGATGGCGTCCTCGAGTTCCTCCGCAATCGCCGAGCCACGCGAAATCTGAATGTCGCCGCCGCGGCCGACGGTCGCAGTGAACAGATACTCGCCGTTGGCGCGAACCTCGACCGTCTCGCCAACATGGTCGTCCATCCGGATCACGACGTGCCGGGCGGTGATTTCCGGCTGGACGATCTGCCCGGCGGGCTGGAGCTCGCCGGTGCCGTCGGTCGCTCGACCGCTGTCGGCCACACTGGGATTTTCTTCGTGCGTGCGAACGTCGATGTCGATGCCGAGACGGTTCTCGATGTCGGTGATCCGCCCGCCGCCCTTGCCGATTACATACGAGATGTCGCGTTCTTCGACGTAGACGACGGCGGTGTCTTGGCCCTGCAACTCGACCGAGACGTGCCCGCGGGCGACCGCGCGGATCTCGCGTTCGATCTCCTGTTTGGCGATTCGGTCGACGCCCGACTCGCGGCCGTCAGTCTCGCCGAGCGGGACGGTGACGACCTGGCGGTTGAACGTGTAGATTTCGTAGGCGGGTTTTCCGGTCTCGAAGTCCGTGATCTGAATGACCGGCCGGGCGAGGTCCTCAGCGGTAAGCCCTTCCGGCACTTTGACCTCGGTTGTGACGTTGTAGACCGTGTGAACCTGGCCGGCTTCGATGTAGATGACCGTATCGACGACCTGCGGGATCATCCCGAGTTCGACGCGGCCGACAAGCCGCTGGAGGGCGTCGATGGCGCGCGTGGCGTGGACGACGCCGACCATGCCGACGCCGGCGAGTCGCATATCCGCAAACACGCCGAAGTCCTCGGTTTTTCTGACCTCGTCGTAGATGGTGTAGTCGGGGCGAACAAGCAACAGCGAGTCGGCGGTTTTCGCCATGTCGCCGGCGAGTGCGGTATACTGGGTAATTTCGGGGCCGACCTGCAGGTCCCGAGGCTTCTCCATCGTCTTGACCGCATAATCGTTGTCGTTGAGGAACTCGCCGACCGCCTGCGCAAAGGTCGATTTGCCGGCTCCTGGTGCACCCGAGATCAACACGCCGCGCTGGCGTTCGAGCAGTCGGTCGCGGAGGTCGTCTGCGAACTCGTAGTCGTCGAGCGTGGTTTTGGCAATCGGCCGGACGGCCGTGATCTCAATGCCGTCGGCAAAGGGGGGCCGAGCGACCGCAATCCGGTAATCGCGGTACTGGACGATGGTCATGCCCGGCTCGCTCAGCTCAATAAAGCCCTCGCGGCTGGTTCGTGCGAGCGACTCGATTTCGTCGGCCCACTCGTCCATCTGCTCGTCGGTCGAAACGGTGTCGTCGATGATCTTGTAGCTCATCCCGTCGAGCGCGCCGCGCTTGGCTTTCGGACGGGTGTCGGTTTTGAGGTGGACACTCATTGTTTCGTCGTCGAAAAAGTCCGCAATCGGTAGCCCCTCGTCGCCGTGGATTTCGGGTTCGACGTACTCGACAGCGAGCCCTTTGGCTCGGCCGACTGCCGACTGGACGCGGTCGCTCGACAGGAGCGTGGCGCCGTTGTCCTCGGCGACGTCGCGAATGACCGCGTCGACGTCGCCCTCGCTTGCGCCGGCCTGTTCGACACCGCTGGCACGTCGGCCAACGTACGAGAGTTCGATGGCTCCCGCCTCGGCACAGTCGGTGAGCCGTTGGAGCTCTTCGAGGCCGTTCCAGCCGCTGTCGTAGCCCGCGTTCGCCTGTGATTCGAGTTCGCCGACGACCGCCTCGGGCACGAGAATCGTCGCCCCCGCGTAGCTCTCGTCGTCGATTCGCTCGGACACGCGACCGTCAATAATCGCGCTCGTGTCCGGCACTATTTTCATGTCACCTCGTAATCCGGGCGGACTGATAAGGGTGGTGAGTGTGGCGCTCGCACGCCCCGAGCCCCGTGTTTTTTTGCAAGTCGCTTCCGCGGTGATCGTATGGAACGCGAGGAACTCGTTGCGCTGACAACGCGGCTCGTCGAGATTCCGAGCCACGCAGACGAGACTGCGGCCGGCGATTTCATCGAATCGTGGCTCACCAGCGAGACCGACGCAACCGTCACGCGTGACGATGTGGGCAACGTGATCGCTCGGCGGGCAGGCTCCAACAGCGACGACACAGCCGGGTCGCTCGCGCTGGTCGGCCACCACGACGTGGTTGCGCCCGCCGCCGAACAGGTCGACAGCGACGGCCAGTACGTGACCGAGGAACGCGACGGCCGGCTTTTCGGCCGCGGCACCGCCGATATGAAGGGGTCGCTCGCGGTGGCAATGGGTGCCTTTCGTGACGCCGATGTCGACGCCGGAAGCGACGTCCGCATTTTTGCGAGTTTCGTTGGCGAGGAACAGGGCGGAATCGGTGCACGGACGGCCATCGCCGACGGCTTCTGCCCGGATCGAGCGATCATCACCGAAGGGTCGGCGGGTTACTCGACCGACGGCGTCGTCGACGTCGCGGTCGCCCACAAAGGTCGCCGCGCAAGCACGCTCATCGCGAGCGGAACGGCAGGCCACGCAAGTCGGCCCGCGGCCGCCGACAACGCGGTCTACCGCGCCTGCGACGCGATCGACGTGCTCCGCGACCTCGCAGTTCCCGAAACGACGGTGCTCGGCAACCGGCTTGCGGGCAGTCTCACGGTCACCGAAATCGAGGGCGGGTCGGCGTGGAACGTGATTCCAGAGCGTTGCACGGTGACGGTCGACGAGCGAACCGTTCCCGGCGAGCGGGTCGATTTCGCGGCCACCGAGTCGATCGCGGGCATCGAGTGGCGCGTCGATCAGGATCTGCCGCCGATGGCGTGTGGCGACCCCGCCTTTGCCGACCGCGTTCTTGCGGCGGCGAGCGCGTCCCAACCTGACGAGCCGGAACTCGTCGCCAAACCGCACGCGACCGACGCGGGCTGGCTCGCGACCGCGGGCACCGACTGTGTCGTCTGCGGGGCGGCCGAACCCGGCGAGGCACATACGGCGACTGAAAGCGTCTCGATCGACGTACTTGAACGGTGTTACGAAATCTACCGCCGGGCGTATGAATCGCCGGTGGCACGACGTTGAGAAGGATTCGTTTGCCACGACGTTGATACGGGTTCGGACAAAAGGTGGACTATGACCGCTGCTGCTGACACCACCGAAACGCCCGATGCCTACACCGAGTTGCTGGACGAAATCGAGCGCATCAACGCCGTTGGCAGCGCCAGCGGCGTACTCTCGTGGGATCAACAGGTGATGATGCCCGAAGGCGGGACGCCCGCGCGCTCGAAACAGCTCTCGACGCTCTCGTCGTTGGCACACGAACTGCTGGTCGAGGGCAGCGTTGGCGACCTGCTCGACGCCCTCGCCGACGAGCCGCTTTCGGACGAACAACGCGCTGTTGTCCGCGAGGTTCGACGCGAGTATGTCCGGGCCGAACGGGTGCCGCGCGACCTCGTCGAGGAGATCTCGACCGCAACGTCGGAGGCGTTGGGCGCGTGGGAAGCCGCCCGCGCGGAGGATGACTTCGAGACGTTTGCACCGCATCTCGACCGGCTGGTCGATCTCAAACGCGAGTATGCCGCCCATGTCGATCCCGACGCCGACCCGTATGCCGTGTTGTTCGCGGAGTACGAGCCCTGTTTGCCGCTCTCGCAGGCCGAATCGATTCTCGACGAACTTCGTGAGACGCTCGTGCCGCTCATCGAGGAGATCCGCGCGGCCGACGCCCCCCTCACGACCGACGCGTTTTCGGACACCTACGACACCGATACCCAGGAGTCGCTCTCGCGGGACGTACTCGACCTGCTGAACTACGATTTCAGTCGGGGTCGACTCGACGTGTCGACCCATCCGTTTACGTCGGGCAACCAGTTCGACTGCCGAATCACGACCCGGTTCGACGAGGCCGATCCGATCGGCGCGCTCACCTCGACGATTCACGAGTTCGGCCACGCGTTCTACATGTTGGGGCTGCCCGACGACCAGTTCGGGACGCCGCTCGGCGACGACCGCGACCTCTCGGTTCACGAGTCCCAGTCGCGGCTCTGGGAGAACCATGTCGGCCGTTCGGACGCGTTCTGGGAGCTGCTGTGGCCGACGTTCACCGAGGCGTTTCCGCAGGCCAACTCGGTTTCGCCACGCGCGGCCTACGAGTCGGCCAACCAGGTGTACGACGAGAACTTCATCCGGGTCGAGGCCGACGAGCTCACTTACCATCTCCACATCATCGTCCGGTTCGAGATCGAACGCGAACTCATCGGCGGCGACCTCGCGGTCGACGACGTGCCCGACCGGTGGAACGAACTGTACGAGGAGTATCTCGGCATTACGCCCCCCTCGGACGCGATGGGCTGCCTCCAGGACATCCACTGGAGTCACGGCAGCTTTGGCTACTTCCCGACCTACTCGTTGGGCAGCGTGATGGCCGCGCAGCTGTATGAGGCCGCCGAAGCCGACCTCGGCGATCTCGACGCGTCGGTTCGGGCGGGCGAGTTTGCGCCGCTTGCCGACTGGCTGCGCGAGCACATCCACCGACACGGCCAACGGTACGAAACCGACGAGTTGGTTCGTCGTGCAACCGGTGAGTCGCTCAGCGCCGACGCGTTTGTCGCGTACGTGACCACGAAGTACGGCGAGCTGTACGGGCTGTAACGGGGACGAAATCTGTCGCTGTGTCGCGTCGTCGTCGTCGCGATAGCACCGCCATCACGATCGCGGGTTGCATCGGCCCGTCCACCACCGACACCGATATCCGATTTGCTCTCACACCGTGACACATCGCGCTTTCTTTGTACCATGAGCGGATCAGCTATCGTATGACACTCGTTGTGCCCTTCGACGGAAGCGATCTCTCGAAAGCCGCGTTGGTGCGGGCAGCGCAGTTCAGAGCGGTCTTCGAGACACCACTGCTCGTGGTTAGCGTTATTCCCCACCAGAATCGTGACTACGCCCGCGAACGGGGCTGGATCGGGCCAAACGACCCGTACGACAGCGACGCGATCGTCGAGAAGCTCACCGCAATGGTGGACACGATCGCCCCGAACGCAACGTTCGACGCACAGTTTGTCGGTCGCTACGCACCCGCTGGATCGATCGGGAACGCCATCCGGCGAGCCGCCCGCGAGGCGGACGCGAGCATCGTCTTTGTCGGCAGCGAGAACGCCGGCCGGATCGCCAGTTCGCTCAGCGTGGGCTCGTCGATCGCCAGCGAGCGCAGCTACGACACGATGATCGTCTCCCAGCTCGCGCCGTCGAAAATCGAGATCCTCGAACGGATCGTTCCGACGACTGATGCATCCATTGAGAAGTAGGTCGAGCGTGCGGTGTGCTGAATGGCTAGTATCTGGGTCCAATACCGCGCCCACCTGGCCGTAACAGCTAAGTGAGTGTCACGCGTTAGCACAACCCGTATGGCATCAGCACAGCAGTCAGACGACGAGTTGTTCGACCAGTTTCTTTCGACCAACGGACACGACACCGAGCCAGCCGGCTGGGAACACTCGTATAACAAAAAACA
>SL_4KL_010_BRINEDRAFT_10000342_pt1 | contig 23603 bp, 18 predicted proteins | sample SodLak_010_BRINE_2_FD_10664 | JGI IMG/M metagenome (IMG submission 10664) | reverse complement strand
AAATACTTGTTTATGATAAGGTTTTATCATTTCTTGGTACATTTCTCTTGAAATTTGGGGATTTTTTTGAGTTCCAAGGTCATCACTGAAGTTAATTACATCAATATATTCACCGACAGTATCTAAATATCTTCTTAAATTTTTCAAATGATTTTCAGTTCTCTTATTATGATAATACTTAATTAACTCGCTTTTTGTGCCAAGCTCAATATAGTATCTTTCATATCCCCAGTCAATTTGTCCCGACTCAAAAACAATTGAATCATAGGCGCCCAATATGCCATAATCTGTGTTGTTGTGAAGTTTTTTTGCATTTGATCTTAAAAACTCAATTTCTTTATCAGTTATTTCAGGCAAATCTATTTTATCAATTTCATCTTTTGTATTTACATCAGCATAAGGATGATAAACATGATGAAAATACAACCCACTTTTTGGCCTTTTAGCTGCTAATAAATCTCCTTGATATATTTCAAAATCACCATTATCATTTTTTGTAGGTTTAAATCCTTTTGGAACAATACATTCTGAGCCATCAGGTAGTTCAGACTTCCTCCATTCATCAATTTCAATTCCAAATGAAGGTTTTAATCTTTGCAGTTGAACAACATCCGCATCTAATCTATTCAGTATTTCCTCTTCCGGTTCAGCCAACTGCTGAAATACATCATATACTTTTGTTTTGCCTTTTGTTATATTTAAGTAATTTTTAAGCTTATTATAAGCTATAGCACTAATACCTGAAGAACGCATTCCTCCAAAATCAATGGTAATCTTATCAGGTTCTTCATGATTTAAGCTTTTTTTCAATCTTTCTCTAGAAGTCATATTTTCCAATTATAGTTATCCTCCTAAAAGCAATTTCTACCATTAAAGCCAACAAAACATGAACCAGACTTCTTTGATAAGCAATAGTTATCGCAAAAAATACAGCTAACTTATCTATGAAGAAACCCACAAAAAACAGCGAAGAAACTGTTGTAATTTGCTTTATAAAAAAAATTATTACACTAATGTTGTGCATCTCTTGTTTTAGTTTTTGATATTTTAAATCCAGTAAATTCTTTAATTTAACAAAAAGAACAGTTAACTTATCTTTTTTATATATTGTTTTTGAAAATACCTTTATAAGTCTATACTAAAGTTTATTTTATGAATAATTCTAAATTAATTATTTATAGTTTTATCTCTAAAGTTTTAATTTCAAAAGGAGAAAATTTCAGATTAATCTCCCTTTCTTCCTGGCATAAAAACTCCTGCTTATTTTCTAACATGTTAACTTCATATATTTCTTCTGGAATAAAAGTAAATTTTATAATTGATTCAGACTTTCTTCCCCATTTTTCACATAATCTAATTATAATACTATCTCTAGATTCAGCTTTCTTAAGGGCTAAAAGCTCAATACCATCGTTTCCAACTTCTAAAAAAGGTTGAAAGCTTTGAACATCTTTTTTTGTTATAAAGTAAGGAGAATTTATTTTTTGAGCCTCAGATAATATTTCACTATCTTTAAGAATTCCTCCAAAAGCAAGCAAAGAATAAGTGAATATATGTTGACCCTGGTCTGCTTCTAGGTCTGGTCCTGTAGGTGAAGTCAGCAAAGTTAATCGTAATTCATTATCTAGAGCCTCATAACCATATTTGCAGTCATTAAGTAAAGCAGCACCAAAATCGGGTTCTTTAATAGCAGCCCAGCGTCTGGCTGAAACTTCAAATTTAGCCCGATCCCATGATGTATTATCATGATTAGCTCTTTCTATATAACCACCCTGAATCTCATATAATGCTTTGTTTGTATGAATATCAAAAGGAAATGCCACTTTTAATAAACAATGTTTTTCCAGCCAATTAATTTTAGTTTCAAAATCAAGCCGGCAACTGTTATATTGCAAAATAATATCCTGCTCCAACAGAGATCTTTCTCCCAGTTTACGTGATACACGTATTCTAGATTCCAGTGGTCCTGAACTAATTATTTTTAAGCTGGTTTCTGATTTAACTTCTTTTTCAATCTTGCGATAATATCGCTCAATATCCCAAGCATCCCAATTTCTAGGTAAATCTTCAGCCATTATTAACTGATTTGCTTCCACTGTTGCAGGAATTAATTCCCTTTTTTGTTCTTTATTATAAAAAGAAGTTAATCTGCCCTGAGAATCTATTTCGGCTTTCACAAATTTATTTTCTAACCTGTAAATTTGGCTGGAATTTTGAGAAATAAATTCAGCCATACAGGTATCATTATTGGTGCCATGAACCTGAAGGTATTTTTTTGTTGAATTCTCATTTTCTATATATAATTTTTTGCAGCTTTGAGCAGGAATTTCACCTGCTGATATTACCAAACTATCATCAATTATCTGAGATTCGTATTCTTCTCCTTCTTTATCCAGCACCCTAATTTCTGAATCTCTATCTATATCTAGAACGGGCTGATTAATCTGATATTTTCCAATCTTTTTTGACAGATCTTCATTAAATATATCATCCTTCATATAAGCTTTTTTGTTATTTGCAACTGGAATAGTTAATAGATCATCACGCTTAATGGCTAGGGTATTCCAAACTGTTATACTCTGAAAATCTTTTTTTCTCTTTTCATCATAAAAAGTGTTTTTTTCTTTATGCTGATTGTTTATCTCTTTCAGTGAATTATTAATTATTGATTGTAAATCCTTAGCTACTTCACCATAAATACGATCACAATCATGGTAAACTTCAGCAATAGAAGTTCCTGGTAAAACATCATGAAACTGATTTGTAAGCACTTTCTGCCAGCAGTCTTTTAGTTTCTTAGCAGGATATTCTTTACTGTATAAATATGCAACAGTTGCAAAAAATTCAGCATCTCTTAACAACAGTTCTATTTTGCGGTTATTTCGCTTTGTCCAAGCTTGAGCAGTAAAAGTACCACGGTGAAATTCAAGATATAATTCTCCCCGCCAGGTTGGATAATCATGCTTGTTTTCAGCCAACTTTTCCATTAACTTTTTAACCGAACCAAACTTTGCCCTGGGCACTCCTTCCAGATCATTTTGACGTTTGGCAAATTCCAGTTGTTCCATGGTGATCCCTCCACCACCATCCCCATGTCCTACAGAGTGTATCATGCAGTCTGAATGCTCTGGCTGACTAAATTCCTGCCAAGTCTTTTGCAAACTTTCTGGTCTTGTGTCGCCATTATAAGTACGCTTTATAAAATGGGTCAACACTTCTGAGCCATCAATACCCTGCCAGCGAAAAAGATCATAGGGAAAACGATTGGTATCATTCCATCCAATTTTTGAAGTAATGAAATAGTCCACTTCACATCCCTTTAGAATTTGTGGTAAGTTTCCACTATAACCAAAAACATCAGGCAACCATAAAACCTTGGAGTCAACTCCAAATTTGCTTGAGAAATACTGTTTACCATAAAGAACCTGGCGAATTAATGATTCTGCCGAAGTTAGATTAGTATCGGGTTCTACCCACATTGCTCCTTCAACTTCCCAGCGTCCCTCAGTAACCGCTTCTCTTATTTGAGAAAAAATGTCTGGATAATATTTCTCAATGAAGTGATATGCTTTTGCCTGACTTTGAAGAAATAGGTAATCCGGATACTCATCCATTAACCTTAACTGAGTAGCAAATGTTCGTCCACATTTACGCCGTGTCTCACTTAAAGGCCATAACCAGGCAATATCAATATGAGCATGACCAATTAAATTTAAGTGTGGAGTCGTTGTGCTATTATGTTTTTTCATTTCCGGGTCTAATATTTCGAGAGCTTTCTTAAAATCATCGTTTCTTTTATTTTTTTCTGTGGTTTCCCAAGTTACACTATCAACTGCCATAGATAGGCTTTTTAGAATCTTATTTTTTCGCAGATTATTATCAGGAAGTTCTCTTGCAATTCCCAGCAGAGTAGCAGAATCAAAATATAAATTCCAGGCCGCCTCATTTCTAAAAGCAAGCTTGCAGTATTTGTAAATTGGAGGTAAACTGTACAAAAATTCTGCTTCAGTTAATTTGTTATCTTTAATATCATTGGGTTGCGGGGTAATATCTGGAACTCTGTGGCCGGCATAGGATTGAACCATTATTTGATGTTCACCAGGTTCAAGTTCTGGCCCCTTCAAAAGTATTTCACCATGCTGGCGGTCTAAGGCTGCAGCAGGTTTGTCATCAATATAAACCAGAGATTCACCACCGGTATCTGCTTTTAAGACAATTTTTTTATCTATATCTTTTTTAGGAATATTATATTTACCCTTAAACCAGGCAGCTTCCCATTCTTTTCCCCACTTTGAACCTGAATCAATTGTTGAATAATCTAATTTTTTTGCTTCATTTATACTACAGTAATCTTTCTGGAGAGAAATTTTTAATTTTATTTCTTGAAATGGCTCATATAATAATTCTTTTAGCCAGTTTATTCTTTTTTCTATTTTTTCTATTTCTATATCTGAAATCATCAATAGTCTCCTTTCAGAAAATTTGCTTGTTATTTTTCTTCTTCTATAATATTATGTTGATGCAAAATATTTAGATTCATTGATAGCCATTTTTGACCATTCCCAGAGCCTTTGAGGCTCATATTGAATTGTGGAAATATCTTTTAATATTATTTCCACATTACACCCTTTCATCTTCATTAAGTCATTTCTTAATTTCATTCTTGCTTTTTTTAGGTCAAAGTTTTCTCTTGCAAAAATTGCCGGACTTGGCTTGTAAGAAATAACATAATCACTGCCTATTTTATCAGCAGCTTCTTCGACATTAGCCCAGGGACTGATAGAAATTTTCCTTAAATTTGGTATTTTACGGAGAATATTAATTTTGTTATGTAATTTTTCACAGCAACCATAATAGACATTGCCAAATTTATTCAACCATTTGTTTTCATATTTTAGAGCAAATTCTTCATGCATACTAGGAGATACACTGGTAAATATCTGGGCAGCAGCTGAACCCCAGATTTGTTTTGGTTTAACGGGAATATCAGCCTCTAAAACTGGCAGATCTTCAGTATAACCATAACCTCCTGAACCAACCCTAATGTTATAATTATTTGTACGTAATAATTTAATATCAATAAGATCATTTAATAATTCTATATAAGCCTCCGTCATCTTTTTCATGCCCTGATGAACAAGTTTTGGCCTCTCATATAAATCCAAATACAATTTCTCAACACCCCAAAGCCTGGCCAGTTCATCCATTGGTGCAAACCATAGAAATGAAATTCCACCCTTTTTTACTTTAATTATATCTCGACCTAATTCCTTTATATCTTGATATAATTCAAGAAATCTTGTTTCATTATAATTAAGATCAGGAGACTTAATCTTTTCTAAATCAGTTACATTTTTAATCTGAGATTTAAATTTCTTGGAAACTACATCGCTTGATGGATCTTTAACTTTATGATCATAATTCTGTTGTAAACCAAAATCCAGATCTCCAATCCGAGGTGGAACAAACAAACTATCTTCTACTACCATATCAGCCGGCATATTTTCCCACTTATAAATTGTTTTCCTTAGATTTTCTTCGATTATTTGATAGACGGGATTTTCTGTTTTTATTTCTAGTTCTCCACTTTGATTCATTTCATTCCAGGGGATTTCATTAATCCAGACTGGTGGCCTTTCCATATTCAACATGTTAAGCTTAACCCATAATGGCTTTTTGTTATTATTATCCGAATTAGCTATTAATGCTTTTTTATACATTAGATCCTGTATGATTTTCTTATCATTTTTCGAAGCTTTCACTTTCATGGGTACCCACCTTACAGTATTTTAATTGTCTATATTATTTATTAGTAAAATAAATAGGATTAGATATTAACAGAATTTCTCCCTCTTCATTTGTAATTTCAATATATATATAACTCTCTCTATCAGTTAATAAAGGAATAGAAATTTCTTCCTGATGATCAAAGTTCACTTTTTTTAGCTCACCATTATCGCCAATGATTTTCAATATCCCTGCTTGAAATATTTCTTCAATATTTACGTTAATAATCCAGCTATTATCACTGCAACTTACCAAATCCCCAATATAATATTTTTTTTCTCTGCTTCCTTTTGGAGAAAGAGATAAATCAATTATAGGACCAGAACTTAGGTATACCCTGCCTTCCCAGATAGAATTAATTAATTCTTCTTTACAATTGCTTCTGGCTTGAACAAAAGTTAGAGGCCGTCTTCTTTTATTAAGCTCTTTTTTATCATGTAAATCATTGCTGGCAATTGCTGTAATTTGATATCCTTCAGATAACTTTTCCTTCCATAAATTATATGACCCATCATTTTTGTATTCATTTTTTGACCAATTACGAACCCAGACCTCGAGAAAATCAACATTCTCCCAGGAAAATTCAGTAAAATTCCATCTACAGCCAACACACAATGGATCTCCAAGCTCGAGAGGATGAGAAATCCCAAAAAGCCCTCCCTGATAATGAACCATTTCAATTATCTCATTTAAAGATTTTTTATTTGTGTATAGGTCATGCCAGTTTATGAATGAATCAATATTTAATGATAATGCATGCCCATCAAATGTTGAGAATTCTAGACCTGGTATTATTGTTACAGGATGATGTAAATTTTTCCCATGCCAACCACTAATATTATTATGATCTGTAATAGCAATATAATCCAGGGATTTTTCAGCTGCAAATCTTTGAAGCTCTTCCAAGCTGGAATTACCATCACTATGGATGGAGTGAGCATGAAGCTCACCAGAATAACTTTGGTGCAAAGAGAACTCCCCCAATGTTTTTATTTTAAGGTTGATATCAATTTTATCGGTAATAATGCTATGTTTTTCTATAATTAGTTTCCATTCTCCTCTGGGTAAGGGGCCTGAAATAAAACCATTTGAAGTTTCGCCAGAGGCTCTGGATATAATAATTTCTTGCCCGAAATGCGAAGGATGATCCCATCTACCTCGAAAATTACCCCGGGAATCATAAATAATAAAGTTGATATGATTTCGAAATGGTAAAACTTTGTCAATAAAATTTTCTTCATTTTCTTGCTCTGACAAAAAATCACTTAATTGTTCATTATCACTGATTTCATCACTAATAATATCTTTGCTTTTTCTCCAATCCTCTTTTTCAGGAAAAAACATAAATTCAATTATTGCCTTCTCAACTCTATCCGCTACCCTAAATTTAATTTCTGATAATGTCTTACTTTCTCTTTTATTATAAGATTTATTTATTTCCCATTTATCTCTAACTAGTTCTTTAATTTTGATTGTCTCTCCCTTCAACCAGTTTTCCAGATTCCTTTTCATAAAAACGCAACATATCATAATAAAAATCAAAAGATATTGTTTCTCCTATGTCATAATCCAAATAAGGTTCGCTTTTTGAAATTCTAATTTTTTTGTTTTTTATCGAAACTGTTACCAAGGTTTCGGATCCCAAAGTTTCTATGGCATATATTTCTCCTTTAAGAGCACCATCTTTTTTAATATCAAGGTGCTCAGGACGAATCCCTAGTAGGTATTTATGATCTGGATTTAGTAACTCTTTTAAATAGTTATGCTTCTCTGGAATTGTAAATAATTGATCTTCTAAATTTAATTTTAACTCCCCATTTTCAAGCTGAACATTACAATCAACCAGATTCATGGGAGGGTCTCCAATAAAATTAGCAACAAAGGAATCAGCTGGCTTCTCATATACATTTCTGGGATTGTCTACCTGCCTTATTTCCCCTTCCTTTAAAACAGCAATTCTATCAGCTAAAGCCAGTGCTTCAGCCTGGTCATGGGTAACATAAAAGGTTGTAACTCCTAAATTATGCTGCATATTTTTAATAAAGGATCTTGCCTCAATTCTTAGTCTAGCATCAAGGTTGCTTAATGGTTCATCAAACAAGAATACATTAGGTTTATGAACTATTGCTCTTGCAACAGCGACTCTTTGTTGTTGTCCGCCACTTAACTGGCTGGGAAGCCTTTCCAACAAATGATCTATTTGAAATCTGCCAGCAGTTTCTTTCACTCTTTTTGCTCTCTTCTCTTTTTTTACCTTCCTTACTTTAAGGGGATAGCCAATATTCTCTTCTACTGTCATATGAGGATAAAGAGCATAGTCCTGAAAAACCATTGCCACATCTCTTTTTTTAGGTGCAAAAGATGAAACATCTTGGTTTTCAATAAAAATTTCACCTTCAGTTGGTTTTTCTAAACCGGCCACCAATCTCAAAGTAGTAGTTTTGCCACAACCAGATGGTCCTAGCAATGCAAAAAGTTCTCCTTTATTTACATGAAGATCAATGTTTTTCACTGCAACTACATCACCAAATTTTTTTGTTACATTTTTTAAATCTACACCTGTTCCTTCAGACATTTTATCTTCCTCCTGTAAATAGTTTGCTATACTTAGGATCAACCAATAATTTAATCAACCTTTTAAACCCCCATAAAAACGAAATCCATATTTTTTGCTGGTATACAAATATATTAATATAATTGGCAGGGTATATATGAAAGAATATGCCGAAATTAGTCTCAAATTTGGCATGCCAATTGCATCAGTAAAGGTATAAATCGCCACCGCAGCAGGCATCATTTCCTGAGATCTCAACAATAAAAAAGGAATTAAAAAATTTGACCAAATCTGAGCAAAGCAAAACACTCCCACCACTACCATTCCCGGGGTAGATAGAGGGAAAATTATATCCTTAAATATTTGCATTTTAGATGCTCCAGCTATTATTGCCGACTCTTCATAGGTGTGAGATATATCATCAATAAAATCCTTTAAAAGAAAAATGCCCGTTGGCAAAAATCCTCCCGTAAAAACTAATATTACTCCCATATGGGTGTCTATTAAACCAATTTCTAAAAGTAGAAAAAATATTGGAACCATGGCAGCAATTCCTACGACAATTGAAGAAAAAAGAACCATTATATATATAATGGTAGTCTTTCCTGGAAGGTTAACTCTTGAGAAAGCATAAGCAGCCATTGAAGAAAAAAATATTACTATTGCAGTAGAACCCAGGCTTTGTATTAAGGAGTTTATCAAAGCATTCATTGCATAACCATGAGATAATACTTCAGCAAAGTTTTCCAAAGTTGGGTTTAAAGGTATTTCTATGCTTAATGTTGGACCTGGGTTAAAGGGAGCAAAAATCAACCATAATATCGGAAAAGCAAAAAATGTACATATTATTACCAATAAAGCGTAATAAATAAATCTAAATAAAATATCTTTAAACTCTATTTTGGCCATTACTTATTATCTCCTTTCATCAGCTTAAAATAAAACAAAGCAAAAACTAAATTTATCATAAGCATTACTAAAGAAATTGCTGAACCAAAACCAAATTCCATATGTCGAAAAGCTTCAAAATAAGTATAAATTGGTAATATTTCTGTCGCCCTGCCCGGCCCACCAGCAGTTAAAAGGTAAGGAGTAAAAACATTAAATGTCCAGAGGGTTATCAAGATCAAGCAAGTTCCCATATATGTTTTGATTGAAGGGAAAATAATGTCACACAATTTTCTCCATAAAGAAGCTCCTATTACATCTGCAGTTTCTAAATATGAAGGAGGAATGGTTTCTAATGCCGACATATATAACATCATGGCAAATGCTGTTCCTCTCCAGGTATTAAAAACAATAATAGATAACATAGGATAGGTATTAATCCAGTCAACATTTAAAGAAAATCCAACGAAATTCAATATTTGATTTAAACTACCATAATCAGGGTTTAAAAAAGCTCTCCATAGATAAGCAACAACTACACTTGGAATAATCCAGCTTACAATAACCAAATTTGAAGTTATTGATTTAATTATATTATCCTTTTTATAAAACAATAATGCTAATAGGAGTCCTAAAATATTTTGTCCAATAACAGCTGAGCCGATCACAAAAATGAAAGTTAGTTGAATCGAATTCCAAAATCTTCCATCTGAAAACAGATTCCTGAAGTTGTCTAAACCTACAAAAGATAATGTTTGCCTTAATAAGGAATAATCAGAAAGTGATAGAAAAATTGTCCAGATAGCTGGAAAAATCAGAAATAAGAACATCAATAAGAGAGCTGGCAATATGAATAATACTGCTGTCTTTTTAGAAAGGATTTCCAATAAAATCACTCCCACAAATTTTTAGGCAGCCCTCCATTATTTCATAGGAGGAGGGCTGCCTGGTACAAATTTAATTTTTCTCTAAAAAATATTAGTAATTGTTGAAGTAGGTGTCATAAACATTATCTACACCAACAATGCCCTCAACAGCCTCTTTAAATTCTCTCATAGCTTCTTTTGGAGTTAAAGATCCTGTAGCAACTTCGCCTGTAATTATCTGTGCTTCTCGCGAGACAGAGGGGTATTCTTCAAATCCTGGTCTTCTGGTAGTCAAATCAGCAAGACTTTCTGTTAAAGCACTGGCAAATTCATTTTCTGTGATTATCGGATGTTCTGCTACATCTCTTCTAGCGGGTATCCTTGCTCCTCTAATATCCCAGTAATCTAATTTAGATTCATAGTTATTTAAGAAGTACAATAATTCTAATGTTAGTTCAGGATGTTCGGTATTGGGATTAGGAACATTTCCGCCTCCACCAGAGATAGTCACAAAATCTTGTCCTCTTATTCCGGCACCGGGTTCCTGAGCAGGCATCTTAGCCCAGCCAATCCTTTCATCTCTATCGTCTATTCCCCAGGCTTCTCCTGGAGCAATTACACTTTCCCAGAACCAGATACCCTCTACCAAAATAGCTATTCTTTCATCTTGAAATAATTCAAAAGTTCTATCTCTGGCACCACTCTGAACCTGTAGGCCGCCATCGCCTAACTCTTCTTCAACATAAACAGTTTCATAAAATTCAAGAGTATCATATAAACCTTGAGAAGCACCTAACCATTGACCACGACCAAAGTCATAAAGCTCTTCTCCTGTTCCAAGCAAAACCATATAAAAACCCTGCATGGTTGTAGCTTCTCCCATCTGTTCTCCTGCATTCACCTGTAAAGGAATTACATCATCAAGTTCATCCCTTAAAATCCTTGCTGTTTCAAACAATTCTTCCCAGCTTTCTGGCTGCCACTCTTCGGGATTTTCTATTCCGGCTTCTCTGAATAATTCGATATTATAAAAAACCGGTCTTAAGTCAGTTCCACTCATAATACCATATAACTCTCCATCTATCTCAAACATATCTCGAACACCTTCAAAGAAATAATCCCAGTCTTCCCATTCATCCCAATCATCAGAAAAATAACTTAGGGGTTCTAAAAGACCACCATCAACAAATTCTGCAGCCCAGAATTGATCAAAACCCATAATATCTGCACCTTCACCAGCTCTTAAATCCAAAATCAGACGGGTCTTATAATCTTCATCTGGCACTCCAGTTTCGATTAATTCGACGTTTACATTTTTGCCCTGATCAGCCATATATTCTTCAAATCGAGGTAGGACAGCATCATAAAATTCAACAACATCATGATTTTTACCATCTCTAACTGCATTTTCAATAACAGACAATGTGATTTCTTCTGCAGATACACTTATACTGACTGATAAAACTAGAAATAAAACTCCAGCCCACATTAGAATTTTTTTACTCATTAAAAATTATCCCCCTTTGCAAAAAAAGTGGTTTTTTGAATAATTTCAGCTTGTAATTAAAAGACAGCAAAAAACAAATAACTCAGCCAATTGAAATTAATTTAAAATATATCTATTATTCCACCTCCTTTTTCAATATTATTCGTGCGCATTTTGATGATTTTGAAATGTGTTGAATGATTATTGTCAAGTTTATTTTCATTAATCTTGATATAATTGGTATCCATATTGTATTTTTGGTACGCACGAATCTTCTATTTTTTATATTCTATATAATTCAAAAAATTCCTCCCTTATTTTTAAAAAATTTAAATATCTAGTGAAAACATCTTTTATTTTATGAAATTTAGATACTCATAGTGTAAATTATAAAGGGGATCAATCTTCTTAAACTAATCATATTTATTATGTGTGCTTAAGTTTGGTACGTACATATCTGTAATTTAAAACTTTTAAGATAATAGATAATATTTTTAATTTTATTATAATTTTCTATCCTTCAAATTTTGAACAAGAATTTCTTTTTCTAAGAAATACAGGCAATATTTCCTGAGTTAACGAATTAGTACTTTTATTATTGGTTTTACTTAAAATTCCTAGTAACATTTTTCCTGCCTTATACCCCATCTTTTCAAACTGCTGGGCAACTGTAGTTAAAGGTCTTTCTAATAGACTAGCAATCGCTAAATCATCAAAACTAACTAATGATAAATTTACTCCAATGTTCAAATCTGTCTGTCTTGTAATTTTTATAATTTCTAAAGCACCTATATCATTAACGACAACAATCGAACTTAGACCATTTTTCTTGATAAAGTTATAAAAATCTTCATAATGGTTTTCAGAACGAGAATCATCCAGGTCCATGGTGTAAACATAATTTTTCTTAAAATCAATATCATATTCAAATAAAGCTTTTTTATATCCAATTAATCTTTCCCTTATTGAACTAGTTTCACTATATTTCCTTCTGACAAAACCAATTTTTTTATGTCCAAGCTTCAATAAATGTTCAGTAACTAAAAATCCTCCATGAATATTATCTGAAACCACACAATTGGTAATACAATCATCCAATTTTCTATCTACTAAAACAAAAGGGAAATTTTCTCTTTTAAGGTCAAATATTGAAGTGCTATCTTTTTGTTCTTCTGAAGGCATAATAATCAAACCATCTACACCTTCGTTTTTAAACATTTGTATTAGTTCAGCTTCTTTTTTATAATTATTATTTGAACTTTTAACACTTATTTGATATGAAGATTCATCAAAAGCTTTATCAATCCCTTTAAAAATTCTTGCTTCTACTTCATTGCTAAAATGATTTAATATCACTCCTATAAAATTAATATTACTTCTTTTTCTTTTTCTATCTTCATATACATAAGTCCCACTTCCTTGTACACGATATAAAACTCCATCCTGAACCAAGTCCTGTATACCACTTCTTACAGTATATCGGCTTACATCAAGAATCTCACAAAGTTCTCTCTCTGTCGGAATGACTTCTCCTGGCTTATATTCCCCTGATTCAATTCCCTTCAGAATAAATTTTTTTACCTGCTTATACAATGCAATATTCTTTTCCTTTTTAAAATCATTATTCATTATGAGTCACCCTGATTTATATGTTTTTTAGCAACATCTCATCAATTAACTAATCGATAAACCACTTTATTAATATTTCAATATAAATTAATAAATTCCTGTAAAAACAATTACTTGGTTTAAAACTCTAAGTTGATAGTATCATAGGATAAATATTAAGCGTTGCTTCAATCATGGCCAGGATAAGAGCCTGTTTGCTGCGCTGGTAGCGCTAAAAAATGGCGGTGCTAAATTTACCGTTACGGTAAGCCCTGCGGTTTTGAGAGCGTTCATAAGGCTCAGCCCAGAGCTGTTCTGTCGATTGAACCTTTAAAACTTGGTTTAAAATCTCCTCTAAAAGTTTAGAGAAAGCTTGATCTCTTGAATCTTTGGTAAAAAGTTCGTGCAAAAGTTCTGATTTTAGTGTAATATGATATTTAGCCATATGTTCATCTCCTCGATTTTAGTATTGGTTGGACACTTATATTATAACCGAGGGTTGAACATTTGGCTCGTACTATTTTCTTTTTACACAATTATATATACTTAATCGAGTTCATAGAAGATATATTTATAATTACTGCATCATCCTTTTGGGTCATATCCTCTGCAAAAACCTGGGTCGTCAGGAAAGTTCCCAAAAAGTTTAAGTTAAATACAAATTCTATGCCTTCTCTCTCGAGATCAAAAAATGTTTTTACCTCTTCTTTTTGTAAATCTTCCCGTTCAAAAAATTCATTTGTTGTGGTTCCTTTTGGATGATTTCCACCTGCACCATTAATCAAGATATCCGGTGCTCCATACTCCCGGTCAATCTCTTTCTTTGCTTCCACTAAACTTTCATCAATAATATCTGTCTTAATAGCCTTAGCTTCTCCTCCATTTTCTCTTATTTCCTGGACTACTTCTTCTGCCTTATCTACCGCCACATCCAGTATAACTACATTAGCCCCACATTGAGCCAGAGCCTTCGAGAAGGTGCTGCAGAGAACTCCAGCACCTCCTGTAACCACACAGTTTTTTTATGATAAATCAATTTCAAAAGGAAGTTCCATATTTTATCCTCCCAGCTTAAAAATTATTTAACTTTTCCCAGTGTTTCCCATATGCCATTAAGATAAGTAGCTCCCAGAGCTCTATCATATAAACCGTACCCGGGTTTACCTGTTTCTCCCCATATCATTCTGCCATGATCAGGCCTCATGGGTCCATCAAAACCAACATCATGATAAGCCTTTAAAATTTCAACAATATCCAGACTTCCTTCACTGCTAAGATGAGCTCTCTCTTCAAAACATTTTTTATCTGTAATTTTGATATTTCTTACGTGAGCAAAATGTATCCTGTCCTTCCCTCCAAATTCTTTAATAATCTCAGGAAGGTCATTATCAGGATCCGCTCCCAGAGAACCCGAACATATTGCCAGACCGTTATTAGGGCTGTCTACCAGATTTATTAATCTCTCCAAACTATCTCTGTCAGTTATAATCCGGGGCAGGCCAAAGATAGGCCACGGGGGATCATCAGGATGAATAGCCAGATAAACATCCGCTTCTTCAGCAACAGGCACTACATTCTCCAGGAAATATTCCAGATTATCCCACAGTTTTTCTTCATTCATATATCTATATTCGGACATTAATTCTTCTATCTCTTCTTTTCTGTGAGTAATATCCCAGCCCGGTAAATCCAGGTCTCCTTCCACAGGGTCCATCTTTTCAACCTTTTCGTTCTCAAAAATAAGAGCTTCTGAGCCATCCTGTAATTCATGATCTAGCTTTGATCTTGTCCAATCAAAAACCGGCATAAAATTATATGTGACTACTTCTATACCTTCTCTCCCCAGGTTTCTTATTGTTTCTCTATAGTTTTCAATATATTTATCTCTGGTTGACTTGCCCAGTTTTATATCTTCCTGCACTGGGACACTTTCAATTGCTGTTAACTTTAAGCCATGATTTTCAATTTCATTTTTCAAACTGGATATTTTTTCCCGGGACCAGGTTTTACCGGAAGGAATATTATACAGAGAGGTCACAATTCCTTTCATACCGGGAATCTGTCTGATTTCATCCAGGGAATTTTTATCATCCTTTCCAAACCATCTAAAGCTGAGTTTCATCATTCTCCCCTCCTCTAAGAGAACCGTATTTCCTCCCCTTCTAGGTGTATCAAGGAAGAGAAGGAAATAGATTTATCTTTTTACTCTTCCTGAAGCTGGGTCTTCAGCTATCGCTTCTACTTCTTCTTCTTTAGACATATGGTTGAAATCTCCAGGAATTGACTGCTTTAAGGCCGAAGCTGCGGCTCCAAATTCAACTTTTCCTGCAGATTTTTACCTCTTAGCTGAGAATATATTAATCCACCAGCAAAAGAATCCCCACCTCCTACCCGATCTACAATATGGATGGTATATTCGGTGGATTGCACAAATTGATCACCATCATAAAGCACAACCACCCAGTCATTAACTAAAGCATTTTGGCTTACCCGCAGGTGGCTTCCCACCATTTCCACAGCAAATTGATCTATCAGCTGCTGGGCTACATCTTTATATCCTCCGATGTTAATATCACCTGATTCAATATCAGAGCCACTTTCAATGCCGAAAGTCTTTTCGGCATCTTCTTCATTTGCTATACAGACATCAACGTATTCCGTGACTTCCGACATCACTCTTTTAGCCTCTTCCTGACTCCAGAGTTTGGCTCTATAATTGAGATCACAGCTCACTTTAACACCATATTCCTGTGCTTTTTTTACAGGTTCAATTGTAATTTCCGACATATTTTCACTCAGAGCGGGAGTAATTCCTGTAACATGATACCAATCAGCTTCAGAAAACATTTCATCCCAGTCAAAATCATCAAAGCTGGCCTCAGCAATAGCGGAATGAGCTCTATCATATATTACATTGGAAGAACGCTGGCTGGCTCCGCTCTCACAGAAGTATTTGCCCAAACGTTCTCCACCTCGCCCTATGAAATCTGTCTTTACACCATATCTTCTAACTTCGTTTAAAGCCACCTGCCCCAGAGGATTATCGGGAAGTTTGGTTGCAAAATATGTCTCCAGGCCGTAATTGGCACAGGATACTGCCACATTTGCTTCCCCACCACCATATATAACATTGAATTTATCCGTCTGTACAAATCTCTGGTTCTCAGGAGGCATGAGTCTCATCATTATCTCAATAAAATTGACCACTTGTTTGCTCATTTATCAACCTTTTTGTTATTGGGTTTATATTTTAGTCGTTTTTGGCTTCTTCAATAAGCTCAACAAACTTTTCAGTATTTTCTCTAACGCAATCAAAATTGCCTTCTTTTGAACCGTCTACAATTGCACTTCCTGCAGCCACCGTAAAGCTGCCTGTTCGATTCAATCTTTAACATTATCATGGCTTACTCCACCATTAGACAGTAGTTCAGCTTGAGCTATAGGAACCCTTATGGGCTTTATAATTTTAGACCCAAACAGAACGGTCGGAAATATTTTAACTACATCTACCTTGTCTTCCATAGACTTTTTTACTTGCGTTAGAGTCATAGCACCTGAAATCAAAGGTTTTTTATATCTGTTGGCCACATCTATTATTTCTATATCCAGAGCAGACCCTACTATAAATTCAGCACCTTTAATTGACCAGTTTTTTAAGGTGCTTCTTCAAATGGCTTTTTAAGTATTGATAATGTAAATATTTATTTTCCAGCAAAACTTCTATAATATCATCATAAAATTTATATTCACCGGACTTATCTTTGGCAGTCAATACTGCTCCATAATTGACGTGTAATGCCTGTCGAACAGAATCTACATCGAGTGCTTCAGAATAATCTTTTTGGATAAACTCAGACAGAGGTGCTACATCATCTATATCCAGAGAAATATGATAAGTTTCTCTTGCTTTATCGAAATTTTCCAGGGAAAAAACAAAAATATCCTCAAAAAGATCAGGTTTGCTGTCGGCAATTACTCTTAAACCCTCAAGGTAATTTGTGCCAGCTGTTTTCACATGAAACCTGCCAGGAATAATATCACGGAATTCAGGATAAATACTAAACTTATCAGAACCTGAGTGCAAAGAGATTTTATATGAACCAAACTTACGTAAAATTTCTGAATGCGTTTTTAATTTGCTTCTAAATTCCGATAAATCGCCTTTATAATCAATTCCTTTCTCAAAATCTCCTACAAACCGCAAAGCTAAATTGTCAAAATCAATATTTCTATCTATTAACTCCCGGGCAATGAAAATGTGTTCTTTGGGTGAGGTTGGATATTCTGTCTCATCAACAGAAATTTCATATTCAAATTCTTCATTCATTTTTTTTTCAATCCAGTTAAACATTCTCTCTGCATGTTTTATTGCATCATAATACTTAACTGCAGCTTGAATAACATCATTTTTATTAAATTTAAACTCCAAATTCTCAAATTTATAGGTCTCATCTTCATATTTAAGAAGTAACTGATCAGATTCAGTAATATCTTTAAAAGATTTATAAACTCTATCCTCATTCATGTCCTCTACATTATTAACATAATTTCCTGGATCACAGGTAAACATTTTAAACCCTGCATTCACAGTATTTTCGACATCTTCTTTTGTCTTCAAATGATCAGCATCAGCCCCAAAACCATTTTTATAACCCTCTCTAAAAACACCCCATATAGCATCAGCCAGAACATCTTCAGGCTTCCTATTAGTTCTGGTCATTTCACGAATTGATTGCTGAGCAAACACAGGAAATATATCAAATTCATCTATTGCTCTGATATGACCTGGAGTGGCAATTCCTATTCTATCCCCGAATCCAAAAGAGGGCTTCCCCTTTGTAACTTCAGGCTTTAACCAGCTGAATATCTCTTTTAAGTGATAGACTGTTTTCACATTCCTGGGAAAAATTTGACCTGTAGAGTGTTCCCCTATAGGTTTTCCAAATTTATCACTTAACTTGCCATTTACGCAGAGAAATTCTTCTCCCTTTTTATCTTCAAGCACAGAAAAAGTGGAGTTTTCATTTTGAAAAGAATTAATAATTTCATATCCCCTCATCTCTGAAGCCCCTTTATTTCTGGTATTAGTATTTACGATATATTTTTTATCTTTTAGTTTGTGAAAAGATTGATTCAGCTTTGAGCAACAATTATGATATAGCATCATAGGACATGTAATATTAACAATGAGTAATGAACTTTTTCTCTAGTAAATCGCAAAAACCATTTTCAGACCCCTGAATAGGCAGAAAAACCTCCATCAACTGGTACCACAGTTCCGTTCACAAAGCCTGAACAGTCTTTGCTAACAAGCCATAATAATGTTCCAACCAAATCTTCTTTTTCTCCAAAACGACCCATAGGAGTATGATTCAATATTTTTTGAGCTCTATCAGTATAAGATCCATTGTCATTAAGTAGAAGCTCTTTATTTTGTTCGGTTAAATAAAATCCAGGGGCAATTGCATTCACTCTAATGTTCACCTGAGAAAAATAAACAGCAAGCCATTTTGTAAAATTACTTACAGCAGCTTTTGCCCCACTGTAAGCGGGAATCTTTGTTAAAGGGGTGAAAGCATTCATGGAAGAAATATTTATGACAGTTGCTGTGTCGCTTTCTATCATATCTTTAGCAAATACCTGTGTTGTAAGAAAAGTGCCCACAAAATTCAAATCAAATACATGTCTAAATCCCTTTTTATCAAGATTAAAAAAGGTGGTAACATCTTCTTTTTCCAGGTCTTCCTCATGAAAATATTCTTTAGAAGTAGTACCATCGGGATGATTGCCGCCAGCACAATTAATTAAAATATCTACCTGCTTCTTCCCATAATCTTCTTTAATTATTTGCCTTGCCTTCTTTAAATCTTCTGTTTTTAAAACATCACACCGCAGAATATCAGCTTCTATACCTTCTTCAAGAATTTGATTTAAAAGGTCTTTTCCCTTTTCAGGATTCCTTCCTAAGATAAAAATATCTGCACCACACTTAGCTAGCGCTTTCACAAAAGCACTCCCTAATGTTCCATATCCTCCTGTTACTACAGCTACTTCATTGCCTAAATCTAACTCAAAAGGTGTTTTCATCTAAAAACCTCCTCTTGCATTAAATTAAGAAAGTATCATTTTATAATATAAAATTTATCGTTTATATATTTTCTAAAACTAGCTTTTTAATATAATCCCCAATTATGTGATTAATGCTTCATAAAATGAAATAGCTTTTAGTTTTCTATGCATGCCTTTCCATAAAAAATCAAAATGTCCTTCTTAAAATTTAAAAAAAAGAAATAATAAAAAGAAAAACCCCGTATAAACGACCTAAACGGGGAAGACCATACATAAATCTCTTTAAAGTCAGATAAAACCCGAATTTACCGCCTGTGCAGCCTCCGGGCTGCAATAAAAGCAAGTCCTTTCTCGGTCAAAGCTTCTGCCGTCTTATTAACAGCCAGATGCTTATCCAGATAGTTCTGTTCCAGCTGCTCCATCTCTCCCTTTTCCAGAATCTCTTCCTTATCCCGGAAGTAGTCCAGGATATCCGAGGGATGCTTACGCTGATCCTCAACTTCAATCTCTCCTCCCTCATGCTTGGCAGCAATATTGGGAACTTCGGCAGCTACCTCCAGGAGATCATCGCGGCGGTTGTAGGGCTGACGGACTATGCTTTTCTGGGTTTCGGTGATGTGGTGTTCAATCCGAACATTATTTTCCAGGCCCAGCTGCTTGCGGATTTTGGAAGTCTTCCGCAGGGTATCAGCATCCACGGAATTGCTGAGATTAAAGCCCACCAGCGGAGTGGAGCCGTCTTCCCGGGAGAGCAGTTTGGCCAGCAGCAGTGTCCAATAGACAGCATAGGGATTATCATTCCCCATAAAGACTGAAATTTTAAAGGTAATATCTATTCCCATTTTATAAAGCAGATACCCCAGCAGCACGGTTCCCGGATTGACATTGAGAACCTGATTGATGCCGTAATTGGTATAGTAATACAGAAGCTCATCCACCCATTTCAGCGCGTGGTCATTAGGCATGCCGACTCCGCCGAAATAGCCGGTGATCGTCTCAGGACCGCCGAGATGAACATTGGAGCCATCGGTTCCCCGGGTATCCAGCGTTTCGACATAACTGGCTCCGATGATCTGCATGGCAGCAGCCACAGCCAGGATATCGCCGTCATCTTCCTCCTGCTCTTTCATCTTCCGAACCCGGATGTAGCGGCCTGGCATAATCTCCTGATTATCAATAGCCTGTTCAGCTTCTCTGATCAGCCAGGGAAAATACTGCAGAGCACTGATTTCCAGGGTGACGGCCTTATCCTCTTGAAAATAAGTCCGGTCGGCTGCTTCTCCCATAATCTGACGGCGGTAATCTGAAATTGAGACGAAGGATCCTTTATCCCGCTCGGCCTTCAACCACTGCAAATCTTCATAATAGGTTGTGCCCAGGTTCTTCAATCTTTCCAGCAAATTATCAAGCTTTCTGGCCTGTCGGGCTTTAGCATTGATCTGCTCGGAAGTGCCATATTTCCCGACCACTCTTTTCAAATCATAAACCAGATCATTATCAATATCAACCAGAAGATCATTAACCTCTTCAAGCACAGAGCTGTCAATTTTCAGGTTTTCTCTCATTCTGTATTCCCCCTTCTTGAAATTATTTTTAAAATTTTTCGCCCGGATAATCACCTGAAAATCATCTCAGGGAATTAATCTTCTCCACCATTGCCAGCCGTTGTTCCACAATCTGATCGGCTGCTTTATGGGGCAGAACCTGCTCGGCCTCGGCAACTGCAAAAATATCCAGCAGAGTATCATAAATATCCTCACACTTTTTGTTGATCACGGACTTGAGGCACTGCTCATAGTCTATCCCGCTGGCAGCATGGATAACTCCCCCGGCATTAATAACATAGTCAGGAGCATAAATAATACCCCTTTCCAGCAGTTTTCTACCGTGAACTTCCGGATCTTCCAGAATATTGTTGGCAGCTCCAGCTATTATATCACAGTTAAATTCCGGCAAAGTCTGATCATTTACAATTCCCCCCAGGGCATTAGGAGAAAAAACATCACATTCCAGGGTATATATTTCCTCCGGATCTACAGTTTCACAGCCCAGTTCCCGGGCCCCTTCCCTGAGACTGCTCTCGAGATCGGTGGCAATCACCCTGGCATCCTCCTCCAGCAGCATTTTTGCCAGTTTAAAACCGACCTTGCCCAGACCCTGAAGAGCAACAGTCCTGCCGCTCAGGGAATCACTGCCGTATTTTTTCTTAAAGCAGGCTTTAATACCGTTGAAGGTACCATAGGCAGTGGAAATTGAAATATCACCGCTGCCGCCAAATTCCTCGGGCAGGGCACAGACATAAGGGGTTTCCTTCTGAATTACCAGCAGGTCATCATGTCCAATACCGACATCGGGTCCAATAATATAATAGCCCTCCAGCCTGTCGATAAATTTACCCAGGGCCCGAAAATAGGCTTCATTTTTATCGCTGGTGGGATCACCCCAGAGCACCATCTTGGCGCCTCCATAATCCAGACCGGAGATAGCAATTTTATAAGTCATTCCCCGGGAGAGATTGAGAACATCCCTGAGGGCTCTGTCCTCACTCTCGTACTGCCACATCCGGCAGCCGCCCAGTCCCGGACCCAGGGTGGTGTCGTGGATCGCCAGAATCCCCTTCAGCCCGGTTCTCCTGTCATGAAGAAAAATAACCTCCTCATGTTCTTCCTTTTCAATAACTTCAAAAATGTTTGACTTTTTTAATTCCACCTTCATCCCCCCTGCCTTATAATTACATACCCATCACCTAAAAAATTCACACATCTTAAATGCCCTTACATGCCCCTGTAAAATACATGTTTTCAATTTATGTCCTGATAAAATAACGATACCACAGAAAAAGAAAATATACTGCAAATTATCAGAAAGAATATTATTGTAAACTAACAGGGAAAATATTACTGCAGACTATCAGAAAAAATATTACTTTAAATCTAACACATAGAATATTGCTGAAAACTATCAGAGAAAATATCTACTCCCGGTGAAGCAGGCGGACCACAGTGCCCTCCAGAACAGGCATCTCCAGCTCCATTTCCCCGGTGGTCTCATCCAGGTCAATCTCAACATCATTGAAAATAATCTGATAATCAGCCGCCTTCAGCTCAGCCCAGTCCAGGGTGATGGTCGTTTCATCACCGGCATTGATCACCACTAATAGCCTTTCTTCCTCATGCTCCCGGAGAAAACCATAAACCAGCTGATCGCCGGTGGCAATCCTGGTGAGCTCACCGCGGCGCAGGGCGGCTTCCTGATTCCGCAGGGCAATCAGTTCCTGAACATAGGAAAGGAGCTCTTCATCGGGAGAGAAATAGTCCCGCTCCTCCCAGACCATGGTGCGGCGGTTGTCTGGATCGTCGCCGCCCTCCATGCCAATCTCATCGCCGTAGTAAATCATGGGAGCGCCAAAGTAGGTAAACTTGAGAAGCTTGCTGAGTTTGAAGCGATCCCGGTCGCCATCAATCATCGTCAGATAGCGCATAGTATCATGACTCCCCAGCAGATTCTGCAGGGCATAAACGGCCTGCTCGGGATAATCAAACAGCAGTCTCATCATTTCATGGTGAAATTCATCGGCAGTGGAGCGCCCCTGACCGATAAAACTGTTGACGGCATCTCGAAAACGATAGTTCATAACCGCATCAAACTCATCGCCCTCCAGAAAGTCCCGGGCATCACCCCAGATTTCACCGGAAAGATAGGCCTCAGAATCCAGTGATTTAACGTGTTCCCGCCAGTCCCGCCAGAACTCAGGATCACTGGCCCTGACATCGGTGGGAACATCGAGCCGCCAGCCGGCAATTCCCTTATCCATCCACTGTTCAGTAATCTCCCAGATGTAATCCCGGACCTCGGGATTATCGAGATTGAGCTCCGGCATATGACCGAAATCCCACCAGCCATCGTAGTTGGGCGGGAGTCCTTCCTGCTGCTGGTCGTAGAGATGCAGCACCGGGAAATCATGAATATTGAACCAGTCCAGGTATTCCGACTCCTCTTCTTTTTCCACCACATCCTGAAAGGCCCAGTGCTCAAAGCCCACGTGGTTGAAGACCCCATCCAGAATTACCCGGATTCCATTATCCTCCAGCTTCTCCACCAGTTCAGCAAAATACTCCCGGGATTTTTCCTGCTCACCCCGGTAGGCCAGGGTATCATCAATCAGCTCAAAACCTGCGGTATTATAACGGTGATAGGCGCTGGCTTTAAAAATGGGATTAAAGTAAATGGTGTTAATGCCCAGTTCTTTGAGATAGGGTATTTTTTCTTCAACCCCGAAGAGATCGCCACCGTAGAAGGCGTAATAACCTGCCTGAGGATGAATGGAGGGATCTTCATCGCTGAG
>SL_4KL_010_BRINEDRAFT_10000341_pt1 | contig 23629 bp, 55 predicted proteins | sample SodLak_010_BRINE_2_FD_10664 | JGI IMG/M metagenome (IMG submission 10664) | reverse complement strand
CTGGCCAACACGATTGAAGACACCACGTTCTATCATCGCGATCGCGGCGAGCCACTCAACGAAGTCTGCCCACTGGAGACGGACTCGCTCACTGATCTGCGAGAAGAGTTTGCGTATGTTTGGACTGGTTCGGAGTGGGTTGTGCGTGTAGACGGTATTTGGTACAAGCTGGCCTACATCGTTGAAGCTGAGATCGCAGACCCAGAAGGTTATGTGTTTGGACTGGAAGTGGCTTGACAAGAGCCACTTGAGACCTTATACTGTATAGACACTGACACAAAGGGCAACACAATGACGACGAAGACTTACACTGTAGCAGGCACTTCACACTACAAAGGCCAGACCAAGGTGCGTTTCACAAACGATCTCCCAGGCCGTGTGCGTACACTGCACAAGAACGGACACGAACAGATTCGCATGGTGGGCTTGCCCTATGCTATGACAAAAACAGAAGCATGTCGCTGGATGTATGATTCAGATTATTTTACTCCAGACGAATGCCAGGAAGCAATTGAGAACTGGGTTGTGAACAATGGCGACACTCGTGAGTTCATCCGTGAGTCGGTGGAGCGTGAGCCTGAAATTGTAAACACCTACATTGCGGAAGAGTTTGAGCCAGANTTTTAACAGCACAAACTAGGGCGCAGCGACGACTGGCGTTGCGATAGCAGAAGAGGTAGGTGGGGCTTCTGCTGTTCTTTAACATTGTTGGACTATGCTGCCCGGATGGTGGAATCGGTAGACACTAATGACTTAAAATCATTTGCCATTTGGCGTGCCGGTTCGAGTCCGGCTCCGGGCACCATAACACGGCACATTCAGGGTTGCGTTCGGTGTATATTATTGTCGACAAGACGCGAACGGTAAATGTGATAGAGCCAGCTTGGCACATCTGCTGAGCCACACTGCGCAGGCCCTGCCAAATCCTAGGCTATCGGGCAATAAAAATGAGTGTGCCGTGTTATGGTGACAATAAATAGTTCATTGCGCCCGTAGCTCAACTGGATAGAGCATCGGATTTCTACTCCGAGGGTTGGGGATTCAAGTTCTCCCGGGCGCGCCAAGCATGGGACCATAGCTCAATTGGTTAGAGCGCACCACTCATAATGGTAAGGTTCTTGGTTCGAGACCAAGTGGTCCCACCATACATAAATAGGCAGTCCCCTTCGTCTAGTCGGCCAAGGACGCTGGTTGCTCAAACCAGAAACGCAGGTTCGAATCCTGCCGGGGACGCCACTCTTGACACAGCATGCGAAAGATCATACTATATACTGGACAATTTAAATAATGCTCCCATCGTCTAGTGGTAAGGACTCCGGGTTTTCATCCCGGCAACCTCGGTTCAAATCCGGGTGGGAGTACCATATTCAATTCCCGAGTAGCTCAGTGGCAGAGCGCCGGTCTGTTAAACCGTTGGTCGTAGGTTCAAATCCTACCTCGGGAGCCAAACAACAAGAGGGTTGATACGATGTTTGAAAAGATAAAACAACTGTTCACACGCAGGAAGACACGAGAAGAGACCGGGCTTGACAAGAGCCAGCACCGCCAGCATACTACGAAGTATGAGGATCTCTGTCAGTAAAGAGTATTGAGGGATAGTTTAATCGGCAGAACAACGGACTTTGAATCCGTGAATCCAGGTTCGAGCCCTGGTCCCTCAGCCATCTATGGTTGACACTACTGCAACCTTCCCTTATTCTGTATAGACACTAACACACAAGAGGGCAACAGAATGGCAGACTTTGAATTCTCTCAGCAGTTCCTTGGCAAACTTGATCGTGAAGATCTTGTCGTCATGCAAGGAGCCGATCCGGATTATCCAGGTAAACGATATGTGGCAGTGTGCAATTCGGATGAAGAGCCGCTGGCTGTTTTGTGGCAGATCGACCAGTTTGCTTCTGTGTTTGACGTAGAAGATGAACTTCGACTTCAGCTTGAAGGCGTATTGGAGGGTTAACATGAAGTTGGTATCCAAGGATTACTATCAGGTAGAGGGACATCGTTTCTTCGACTATACGGTTGCTCGCATGTTTGCGAATATCCTCAGCCTTGCTACACAAGAGAGGATTGCTGTTACTGAGATCAGCTCTGGACAGGAAGTGGCAGTGTTTGAACCTTGTGGTTGACTAAATCCTCATCAGACCTTATAATGTACGAACACTTACAGCAAAGAGGGCAACGACATGAAAGTAAGCAAGATTCGACTGAACAATCTCCGCAGCATCCTCAAGCGTGTGGGCGAGATTGATCTTGACATTCAGGACCAGCTGTTTGACATTAACGAAAAGCTCACAGAAGTCATTCACTACGAGCTGGAGGAGATTGCGGATCGCATTGATGACTTCATTGACGAACTAGAGGTTGACGACACTGCGAAGTGATCGTATACTGTATAGACACTAACAGCAAAGAGGGTAACACGATGGGCATTTCCACTCAGAGCATTCCGTTCACTGACGACCGCACGGCGATCCGTGTAGACGAAGGTTCACGTGAATACATCACTCACATGCAGACTGGTCGCAAGTTGAGCCTGCGTCAGTTCGCTCGTGGGCAGCGTGTGAGTGTTGAGAAGGTTGTAGAGACTGGCGAGTTGATCTTCCGCACCGAAGACGGTGCTCGTTTCGCTTGTGGAAAACAAGTGGCTTGACAAGAGCCACTTGAGACCTTATACTAGTTAGACACTATTAGCAAAGAGGGCAAACGACATGGGCGAATATTATGTAGACTATGATGAAGCAAGTGCATGTTGGGGCGTGTTCCACACTGACAAACGACCAGGCTACTGCTATGCATTGTTCACTACTCAGGAAGAAGCAGAACAGTGGGCACGTGAGCAGGTGCTGTGGAACGCTGCTGCTGAAACTGAACAAGAGGGCTATTAATGACTGACCGAATTGAAATCCTGAACGGCACCCACAAAATCCGTGGACGAGATGTAGACCTGTCGGGCTATGTGTTCCCGCTTGTGAGCGAGTTTCGGGTAGGAAGGAACGGAGGCTTTGTGACTGTGGACGCTCGTGGGGTTGCTGGCCTGCCAGATAGAAATATCAAAATCGCCTGCAACTCTGCAGATGACTATGCTTACACACACAAGGACAACACAGACACAGAAGAAACAGACGAACAGATCATTGAGCGAATGCGTGACCGTTTTGACATGCTGGACGAAATGACCAAGGCTGCACGTAAAGGCGACATTCGAGCAATGATCGTTTCTGGCCCGCCGGGCGTAGGTAAATCCTTTGGTGTTGAGAAAGTGCTGTCCAAGAACGACGTGCTGGTTGATATTGGCGGCGAAGGCTATCGCAAGCATGAGGTTGTAAAGGGAGCAATGTCAGCGATTGGACTCTACTGTAAACTGTTTGACTTTGCGAATAAAGACAACGTGATAGTGTTCGACGACTGTGACTCGATCTTTGCAGACGAGCTCAGCCTTAACATCCTGAAGGCTGCACTGGACTCCAAGAAGAAGCGAACTATACACTGGAACACAGATTCCTACAAGCTTAAAGCAGAGGGTGTTCCTTCGTCGTTTGACTTCCTGGGCTCAGCAATCTTTATTACAAACGTGAAGTTTGACAATGTGCGTTCCAAGAAGCTGCGTGATCACCTAGAAGCTCTTGAGTCACGCTGCCACTATATTGATTTGACTATTGACACTGATCGAGAGAAGATGCTGCGTATTCAGCAGATTGTAGACGACGGCATGCTGAAAGAGTATAGCTTCACTCCAGAACAAGAAGCAGAGATTGTGGACTTTGTGGACACAAACCGTGATCGACTGCGAGAACTGTCGCTGCGTACCGTGATCAAGATTGCAGATTTGGTCAAGGCATTTCCCAACAACTGGGAAAAGATGGCAACCACAACCATTTTTAAACGCTGAGGGTAACTGACCGTATAACTAATACACAAGGAAGAAAAAGACCGCCAGGAAGGCGGCACAGAAAGATGACGCAGTTCAACGCCCTGCCCTCGGCTGTTGCGTCATCAAGAGGACTGACAGAGTCCCTCCGTTGCCCTCGTAGAATCTCTGTCAGTCAACCCTCGCCCGGGAAGGACACGCCCTCGTCCGACCCGGGCTTTTTTTTGACTTGCTCGCATATAAAATCAAAAGTCTGGCATCACAGCACACAAGACGACAAACTTTGCACGTACAAGATCATATGAGCGCCGCTGTACGTGTGTATAGGAGTTGACATGCTCGCCTTGAAGTCGTATACTACGAGAACACTTACAACAAAGAGGACAACACAATGACCAAGGCACTTTACATCATCTTAACAGTCGCTGCTGTTGCTGTAGGGTTTGGCATCTACTGGTACAATCTCCAAGAGTGTATGACTCAGTTCTCCACCTTCTACTGTATCACACAGGTTCACTAACAATGAGCAATCTGTTTTACATCGTGGGTGCAGTGTTGATCGCGATTGGGCTCGCACTGTCGATGTTTGCAAATTGGCCTAGCTGCGTTGACCTGCTGGGCACCTTTTGGTGCGGTTCATAGGAGAAATTCTAATGTCACATGTTTACACTGTTGCAACCACAATTCTGGTTGATATAGAAAGCAATCAGCCGCTCACCGACTCGCAGCTTCGCGAGATTGTCAACGAGTGCGATTATTCTGTCACCGGAGCAGGAACAGTCAGTTTCGACTTTTACACTGTTCCCTATCGTGTCACAGACACCGAGATGGAAGACTGGCAGTTGGTGGCAGAACTAGAAACATAGGTTGTCCCAGGGCAGGGCTGTGCAAGATCACCAGAGCGCCGCTGTACGTGTGTACAGGGATTGACTGATCTGCTTCGTGTGCTATACTGTACACAACAGTTAGGGCAACAACAGAAGAGGACAGCATCATGAATCGAGCACTTGTTAACTATGTTGATTTCATCAACTATCGTCGTTCTCTGTTTGGTCATGCACCCTGGGACGTGTATGACAACTATGCAGAACTGCGTGAAGAGATTGACGTTCTGGGAGATCCAGAGATCCTGTCCGGCGACGGTGAGTACAGCCGTGCAGAAACCCAGCGACGCACCGACGATTGGCTTGATGCAATGGCAGAGCTTGATCGGATTGGCCAGGAGTTGATGGCATGAGGATTATGCAGGCAACACTGTTTCAGATTGCAATTTGGAGTGGCATCTACTGGGGAGCCTATCAGGGCGTGGTTCCAGTGGCAAACTTGCTGGGTGTGGGCCTGACTTTGGGGAGCCTGTTCTGTGTGACAGTACTCACTCTGGCTCATGTGTTTTTCGAAGACAACCGCAACGCTATTAGAGATGTATGGACAAAGAACCGCCATGGTCCTGTATTGATCTGGCTGTTCAGAATCAACGTATATGCTCAGGCTGTTACACTGATTGCCATCGGCGGTAATTGGGTGCTACTGGGCACAATCTGGTTGATTGTAGCAATAATGGCACACCTGCTGACTGTTCGCAGCCAATCGGTTGACACACAGGCTGTGTGACCATATACTACACAAACTTAGGACAAAGAGAAGAGGACAGACACAATGGGATTTCTAGAAACGCTGACGATTGTTTTCATTATCCTCAAGTTGACAGAAGTTGTGGCTTGGAGTTGGTGGCAGGTATTCTCTCCCATGTGGGCAGGCTATGCTGTGATCTTTCTAGGTGCATTTGCGGTAGGACTCATGAGGGCTGTGCAGACTCGCAGGAGTTGACAAGTCAGAGGCTTGAGCATATACTGTATAGACACTGACAGATAGAGCAAATGGGAAGCAATACACATGATTAGGCTTATTACGGCATTCTTTATCCTGTATGGCACTGTGGGCGGCATTGAAACTGACCACTATTATACCTGGATGCAGCCGCTTGCACTGATCGGCATTGCAGTTTGTCTTGTTGCTACAGTGTTTCTGGATGGTACTTTTGATCAATGGAATAACAAGGAGCAATAACATGATCACACCCGAGATAATTCGAAAGCTCAGAACTGCGGTGCAGAATTTTAATGGAATGTGGGACGAAGAAGTAGGCTATGGGTCCTATAGAAAATTCCTAAAGAAACTCAGCCCCGAAGACAGAGCAGAAATGAAAGAGCTGGCTTATCAGTGCAAAGACTTGGTGGCTAGGTACAACGACAAAGACTAACTCAAAGGAGAAACAGAATGATCGCAAAGCCCGATCTAGATGACGCAATTGGCATTATAGCATTCGCCTGCCTAGGCTTGCTTATAATGTTGATGTTAGTGATTGGAGTCATGGTGCTGATGAATGTCACTCCAGCAGTTTGGTTCAACACTGTTGCATTTGCTCTTACAATTATACTGCCTGCTATATTTGCTGGGTGTGTAGTAGCATCGGAGGTGGTGCGATGAAACGGTTTCTGTTTAATGCTTGGCGTGTGGCACTGATGCCAGTGTCACTGATGTTGGGCACCATGATGTTCCTCTGGATTGCCTTGGTTAATCTAGGGTTCCGAGAAGCGAATGAATTTTGGCGAGAGTGGGTATTTTAACAGGAGGCAAACATGGCGAAAGTAATTGAAGACGGTCTCGTAGCAGTGCTCTACTCACCAGACTTTGGTGCTGGTTGGTACACCTGGAACTACTCCACTCCGGAATGCCTGTTCGACCCTGAGATCGTAGAGTTGGTGCGGTCGGGTGCGGACACAGCAGAGATTGAAGAACTCGCACGATCAAAGTGGGACAACGGAGACGACTACTTCTACCCTGGCGGTGCAGATAATCTCACAGTGATGTGGCTGCCAGAAGGATCACGGTTTCGCATCGAAGAGTATGATGGCTCAGAGAACATCGTCACAGAGAATGATCAGGAGTGGTTGACAGCCTGATAGGTAGATCATATACTCGAGACACTTAGGGCAACAACCAAGGTGAATGATATGGGATTTCTAGAAACGCTTACAATTGTTTTTATCGTGCTCAAGCTCACTGATGTGATTGCATGGTCATGGTGGGCAGTATTTTCTCCACTCTGGGTAGGCTATGCTGCGATCTTTTTTGGTGCGATGATCGTTGCGATTGTGAACGGTGTACAAGAACATCGCCGGAGTTGACCTGCTGTACGTGTGTGCACACAGGCATTGACACACATCAGCAGGATTGCTACTATACTGAAACACTAACAGCAGAGAGGGCAACAACATGGCAGCTCGCAAGCTTTCAATAAAGAAGTTCAACGGTGACGATAAGTATAGCTGGGCAGTGTTCTACGCAGACCATGTACGAGGTATCAAAGGTCCTCTGATGCTGGGAGACGCTCAGCCTATTGTGTCTGGGCTTACTCGCAATGAAGCCAGCTACCACAAACGGCAGATTGAGCTACGCATTGAGTCACGGTGAGGTTGACTAACCCCCTTGCCTTGTATACCATAAGCATGAACACACAGAGAGGACTAACACCGTGAAGAACTTGTTACAGGGCACAGAGTTTATTGGCATGATTTTTGCAGCAGCAGGCGGTGTTGGTGTAATTGCCGTGATGGCTGCTGCAATCGCAGGCTCTGGGTTTGCAGTGACGCTGGCACTTGTCATGACTCTGCTGGCGTTTGTGGGAATGACTATCACAGCAATTGGTTCTAACCTCTAGGAGATCAACACCATGATGGTCAATGCGTTGATGTGCCTTGCAGGTGCAATCTATTTCGAAGCAAGAGGCGAGCCTATTGACGGCCAGATCGCAGTTGCCGAAGTAGTAATGAACCGAGTAGAGGATCGTAGGTTTCCTGACACTGTGTGTGGAGTTGTGAAGCAGAATCGATATCCGGGAGTTCTGCATCGCTGCCAGTTCAGCTTCTACTGCAACGGCGAACCAGAGACTGTGACCAATTGGGGTGCCTGGCATCGATCCAAGGAAATTGCAGAAGGCGTGCTAGACGGATCAATCACGCTGGGGGTGCCTGCCACTCACTATCATGCAGACACTGTGGATCCGTTCTGGAGTGAGTACTACACTCCGCTGGGTCAGATTGGCAACCACGTGTTTTATATCTCTGGCGACCTAGAATAAAAACAGGTTTACACACTCGCTTCAAAAGCATATACTGTACACAGTTAAGGGTAAATGAATTAAAGGAGTAGTCAACATGATTCTAAAACCTGATCTAGATGACGCAATTGGCATCACAGCGTTTGCCTGCCTAGGCTTGCTGATGCTGTTAGTGCTGGTGATTGGTGTGCTAGCAATGATCGGCGTCACGCCAGCGGCTTGGTTCAAACCTGTAGCTGTGTCTCTCATCGTTGTTCTGCCTGTTTTGTTTGCTGTGTGTGTGGTAGCATCGGAGGTGATTAAATGAAACAGGTTATGTCTCCATCAGTTAAACTGGTTTTAGAAGGATCTCGTTATTGGGAAGATCTTGAAGAAGCTGTATATGCGATTGAGTCTCTGCGTCATCCCGACAGTCAAATCAACGATGAAATAGATGTTCTTTGGCAGAAAGCTGAAATGGAGTTAGGCGAAGATAGAGATACGGTTGCTGATTGTATTTCAAAGATCTGGAAACTGTTGGAATTTCCCAGCTGACTCTCTCCTCCAGAGAACCTAGTCACAGAGGATGATCAAGAGTGGTTGACAGCCTAGTCTCAAGACCCTATACTGTAGACACTTAGGGCAACAACGCAAGAGGGCTAAAACATGTTGGTTACTGCACAGGACAATGTTAAAGCATACACTGCTGAAGATATTGCAGAGATTGTGGCACAGGCACACAGTGCTGCTCGTGAAGCCACCCAGGACTACATAGACCGCACACTGGGCGGGCAGGACTCAATGCCATGCGGCTTTGCTTGGATTGAGATCATGAACATTCGCAGCAACAGTAAAGTGGGACGAGCGTTTAGCTCACTGGGAATTTCCAAGCTGACTGGCAAATTTTTGTACTGGCATAATCCAGGCGGCGTTCCTGTACAGAACGTGGATGCTAAAATGGCAGGCGCGGTAGCTGCTAAACGTGTGCTGGAAGGCTATGGCTTTGATGCATATGCTGTGGATAGGCTGGACTAGGGGTTGACTGTGGCACAGGGACGTGCCATAATACTGAAACACTAAGCAAAGAGGGCTACACTATGCATAAGGCAACTAAACAGCAGCAGCAGGAAATTGTTAGCACCACGCTTAAATCTCTTGCAAAATTTGTAAATCTTGCAGAGTTTTGCAACAGAGACGAAGAGCTGTTCAACGCTGCTTGCGTGGAACAGCATATGCAGGATATCGCGCATATGTGCGATGCAGTAGAGCAGTTTGCTAAGACTGCAGACCTGGAAGAGTTTCTGGACGCAGTGTACTCGCAGGACACTTTTGTACGCGACTACTACATTAGCACAATTCGTGCTATTGAGGACCACGGGGTAGAGGCGTAACACAAAACAACACGCAGTGCAAGGGTGTGCTGCGTGTTTTATTATACTATATCAGCAGCAGTTCTCAGAGCGCCGCTGTACGTGTGTGCACACAGGCATTGACACAGGCACAGGGAAGTGCTACTATACTCGAACACTGATAGCAAAGAGGGCAACAACATGGCAATTACAATTCGTGACAACAAAAACGAAATCCCTGCAACCTACTACATTCAGGTTCAGAAAGACCTTGAGAGCAAGGGCGTGACTCATGCAGAGATGCGTCCGGGTGCAGAAGACGTAGTTTGGGTCAGCAAGGGTACCAGTTCCAGGCCGGTGTCGCTTTACTATGTGTTTCGCAAGGGGCAGATTGCGGAGATTGATTTCGACTAAATAGTCTGCTACGGGAGACTATTATGAGATCCATCCTGCTTGTGCTTTGTGTTATACTACCTCTAACAGCATTTGGCCAATATCAAACAAACCCAAACCAACAGCAGGTGTGGCAGCATCTTTCTGCTGCTGCACCTATCTACGAAGTTCTGATTGCCTGCGACAATCCTGTTGTTGCTGATCTATTCTGGGACAGCATCAAGCAGCAGATCCGACCTCTGGTGGGCAGCGAAGACAACATGCGAATCACTCGAGACATGTGGACCCAGGCCCGCGGTCAGTCTCGACAAAAATCCCAAACCCTGTTGTCTGCGATCCAAGATCAGGATAGCACCGAATTCTGCAACACTGCTGAAAGAATTGTAGTGGAAAGAATTGGTGCTGGGGCTTGACACTTGGGCTGTGCTCTCATATACTGTATAGACACTAAGCAAAGAGGGCAACACTATGCAGAACCTAGTAGAACTCAACAGCTTTAACCGCAAGTGCGTTTTTGCAATTGCAGAGCTTGTGCGTGACTGTGAGGTGATTGACGGGGAAGCAATTTACAACGCAATTGAAGAAGCTGGCACTCCAGAAGTAGATGGCTACGACCTGGAGAGCTGGTATGACAACTGCGGTGACGAGTGCTATGCAGGACCTTGGCGTGACCTCGAAGACCACACACAGGAGGCACACGAGCTTCGCATGGCAGTAAAAGAGCAGGTGTTTGACTGCATCGAGGCACAAGCTCGGAAGCTAGCAGGGAAGTAACACAAAACCACGCACAATGCAAGTCAAAAAAGGCTTGCATTGTGCTCACATTGTGCTACAATATGAACTTGGTTAACGCAAAGAGGGTAAAGCAAATGGGTACTCGTTCAACTATCGCTTACAAAGAAGGCAACAAGATCCGCAGTGTGTATTGCCACTGGGACGGCTACATCAGCTACAACGGCTACATCCTACAAAACTTTTATCAGGAAGCTCGCAAGATTGGACAGCTGATTGAGCTAGGCGACATCAGCCACCTCGGCGCTCAACTTGGCGAGAAGCACGACTTTGACGAGTGCGACAACGCAGAAACTTATGCGGACACTCGTTGCACTTTTTACGGACGCGATCGCGGCGAGGACGGTGTAGAAGCATGTGAGTTTGACACTATTCAGGACTGGCTTGCATACTACGGCTGGAGCGAGTTTGCTTATCTTTGGACTGGCGGCGAGTGGTTAGTATGGTGCGGCGAAACCGACGCACAAGGACACCCCGTGTTCGACCGTGTTGAGGATGAGCTGGACGAGGAGGTGGAGCACTGCTAGTGCTCCACCCCCAGAGCGCCGCTGTACGTGTGTGCGTACAGGCATTGACGCAGTATAGCAAGAGTGCTATTATACTGAAACACTAGCAACAAAGAGGGCAGCACACATGACACAGTTCGAAATCAGCATGCAGACACTCAGAGAGTATACCCAGCCGCATCTGGGCGACACTCCCACGCTGGAGATGCTGGAGTGGCTGCAGGAGAAAAAAGAAGCTGGCACACTGGATTCCAAAATACGACAGCACTTTTACACTGTGATGTACGGCTTTGGTCGGCTGTTGGGCTGAGAGTTGACACTGGCACAGGGACGTGCCATAATACTGAAACACTAAGCAAACGGGGCAACAAGATGTATACTGTGGAGATTTATCGAACAGATCGCCGTACTCGGGCAGGAGAGCGGCTGGTGAGCAAACAGGACCATGACACTCAGGATTGCACGGCACTGGAAAACAGTGTACAAGATCAGATTGGTCGGAACGAGCGATATGAGATACACCAGACCTGGGTCACACGCCGTAACTTCTGGTCGGGCACTGAGTTCCAGGAGCGATATGACACTCCCTACTACTGCTCGCCTGCATCCGAGACCTACTGGGCTATGTAGGCTTGACAACACCCACGCTTGATCATATACTGTACGGACACTAACAGCAAAGAGGGCAACGCTATGCAAAACTCAAGAGACGAAGCACTGGAAATGGTAGAAGAAGGCATCGTCTCAGCATACGCCATGCTTCAGATGGCACTGGCTTACATGAGCACGGACGAAGTCGCAGACATGCTGGACGCGAATGAATTGAGCGAACGATTTTGGGAAGACGAAGAGCAGTAATTCCAAGCACCAGGCACTGCGGGGTTGACAAGACTCCTGCAGTGCCTTATACTACAGGAACACTAAGCAAAGAGGGCAACAACATGAAGTTCAAACAGGCATCACTCAGTGACGTAGACGGAACAGCTCTGTGTGGCAGCATAAACTGCACCTACCAGGAATTGGTTGCAGCATTTGGAGAACCCCTGGCAGGATCTGATGATTTCAAGACCGATGCAGAATGGATGCTGAAATTCCAGGACGGCACTGTGGCTACTGTTTACAACTGGAAAAACGGTCCCAACTACCTGGGCCCGGGATACAGTGTGGAAAATATTCGAATCTGGAACGTGGGCGGGCGTAGCCAGCAGGCTGTGGCTAATGTGAAAGCAGTGTTGTCTGCAGTGCCTGCATAGGGTTGACAAAGGAGGTGGAGCACTGCTAGTGCTCCACCCCAGAGCGCCGCTGTGGCCCGGGCTATATGCTGATGTTTCTCTTGGAGAGTTCTGCTTGCAATGCCTGAAGAGGCTGGTCTGCTCTGGCAACAGCCTGTCTGATCTCGTGTCGCTGCTTGCGAGGCAGTTCCGAGAGTATGGCATTCATTATCTGTTCTGCCTGCTGCATCTGCTGCCGTTGTATGGCTTTCTGTTCTGGATCCTTACCAGATTGTTTTCTGGCCGCAGGATCTGTTCGATTCTTTTCTGCTTCTTCTTCTTCTGCTTGTTGGCGTTCTTTTAGATCTGCTACTTTCTGATTGAGTGTACGTGCCTTCTGTTGCCAGCTTCTGGCGTGATTCACCAGGCTATCGCTGCCAATTCCCTTGCCCAGTTCCATCAGAGCCATGGGCATCTTTGATTCCAGTTGAGAGAATTGGTTGTTCCAGTCCTGCAGCAGTTTCTGAAGTTTCTGTGAGTGCTCAGGATGATCCTGTGCCAGTGCGTACAGATTGGTCAGTATACCTGCCTGTTTGGCACGTCCTCTTTCACGGGCCTCACCACGAACAAATTGCTGTACCCATCGTGATTTGTGATTGCCAGAGACGAAATCGAAGTTTTCTATCTTGCCCTCATTGTACATTCTGTCGGCAAGTTCGTCAAGTGTATTGTAAAGCTGCTGGATGGGCGATGCAATCGCAGTCCAAACTGCGTTGACATCGGAATCCATCGCAGGTGATTCGGTTATAATTTCAGATATTAGCATGCAGATATTTATCAATAGTGACATTTTTCACAGGCTCAGTCAACCCAGACCGAATTGTTATGTTATAACATAACGAAAAAAAATAGTTGACGCATGCGTACTGTGTGCTATTATATGCACTTAGTTAACGCAAAGAGGGCAACAAGATGCAGCAGACTATTATGCACATTGGCAGTGTTGAGGCGCTTGCAGAGTTTAACTATGACGGCAAACGCTGGCAGGCACATCTGGAGCGAGTGCTGGATCCCTACACTGCAGAAGAGTGGGACATGCAGGAGTTTAATGACTTGGTGATGCAGTACTTTAGCAGCTCGCTTGCTGAGGATGCTACTGTGGAGCAGCTATGCGAGCAATTGCTCGCATGCATACACTATCTTGAGGGCGATGAGCTTTCTGACTTGGTTGTGTTTGAAGCAGCTTAACACAACACAGTGCACANTGCAAGGGTTGCATTGTGCACTGACTTATGCTAGGGACAGGATGTTATAGTATAACAGACTTGACGCATGCGTACTGTGTGCTATTATGTACACTTAGTTAACGCAAAGAGGGCAATACATGAGCAGCAATTTTCCCAACATGAGCTACTGTGCAGTGGAGAACACCAGCAAGGGACTGGAGCAGGTGCTTGACCTCATGCAGGAGCATGATACTGTGGCTGACTGGATTGAGGACCTCAACACCTACGAGCGGNGCAGCTTGCCAGCACTTGTGGAGTGCTGTAGGGAAATCCTGGATGAGCTGGACGAGGAGGTGGAGCACTGCTAGTGCTCCNCCCCCAGAGCGCCGCTGTACGTGTGTGCAGGGGTTGACATAGNGTAGGGCGAGTGCTACTATACTGAAACACTAACAGCAAAGAGGGCAAAACAGATGTTGAAGGACAGCTACTGGAACCACCGTGGTACCTATCAGGCAGCGACTGCTGAACTGGAAAAGCTCATCCCAATACAGGGACCAGTTGAGAATCCGCGCACTGCGAACCGCGCACTGGAGAAGTTCCGCCGCGCATCAAACTGCTACTACGACCTCTACAACAACGGCTTGTGTAATCGAGCAGACGAGTTTCGACAGGTGTTTGGCATTGCAAGCTCACACTATCGCCGGGAAGACTATCGCTTCTTTGAAGAGCTTTACGCTGCTACTGAACGTAAGCTGGATCGGATCGTGGAAGCTGCTGCACGAGAGCAGGGCATTGAGATCACAGAGTGTGTTACTGTGTAACACGCTCTGTGTGGTTGACTGTGTGTCCAGGCTGTGCTAGCCTGGACGCTATTGTGAATCACCAGCCAGAAACCTGTGTCTGGCGTCAGTCATCTCCGACATCCAGTCTGGCTAGACTAGCACAAACCAGAGCACAATGCAAGTCATGTCAGGGGGTTGACATCTGACTGGGTTCGTGCTAGGCACTGGAGTGTTATGTTATAACATAAAATCAAACATGGTTGACGTGTGTGCTCACTATGCTACTATACTCGAACACTAACAGCAAAGAGGGCTTGACCGTGAACAACATCAACACTGTGAACGACTGGATGAATCAGATCGCAGATGCACTGGAAGAAGGCGATCCTGAAATGCTGAACGAGTGTATTCGTTGCTCTATTGACTGGCTTCAGCCCGAGGACGAGCGTATGGCGCAGATGCGTTTGGTGGAAGGCGTGAAAGAACTCATGCTTGACATGCACACTGGCTAAATAACGTATGAGCAGCGACCTTAGAAAATATCTGGACCTACTGGACAGCATCAACCATCAGGATGTGGATGTACAAGAAGCAGACTACACCGACGAGATTGAGTTCGGTGATTCTGATTCCTTTGATGAAGTCATTGAAAAGGTCATGCAGGACGAACGCAACCGAATCGGATACGGTGACTATCGACAAACCTGGCACCATCCGTTTGACAAAAGACTGGTGATCAAGGTTGCTAAACCCAGTGAGTCCAAAGACTATTCAGTGAATGATTCCCGACTGAGAAATACCTGGGAGTATCTGGTCTGGCACCTGGCCAGTTCCCAAGATTTGCCGGAAAAGAAATTCCTGATGCCCTGTGTGGATAGCCATCCTGACGGCGACTGGCTTACCATGTTCAAAGGCGAAAGATTGCCAGAGGACAAGCCAGTGTCCACCAAGGACAAAACAGACTGGATAGGCGATCGAAAGAAAGACAACTATCGCATACTGGACGGAAAAACACTGGCTGTTGACTATGGATCTCAAACCGCAGCTGAGCACTTTGACATTCCCACAGAAGAAAAACCAGCATTCAGAATGTTGAGAAAGGCATTACACAAACAGGACAAGCCTGTCAACAATCCTGACTACGGAAAAAGCACTCCTCATCCAGACCCAGAATCTTAACACAAAACCACGCACAATGCAAGTCACACAAAGACTTGTGTTGTGCTCACACTGTGCTACAATATGAACTTGGTAAACGCAAAGAGGGCAACGCAATGAGCTATATTAAACTTGCAAAAGCAAAGCACACAGAGCTACGCGAGGCACTTGCTGGCGAAGAACAACAAGTGCTAGAGATGTATGTGGTAGCAACAGACGAGCACGACGAACTTGTGTACGCAGAACAGCTGGAGAACGCAGAGCAAGTAACAGCAGATTGCGTGGCAGTGATTGGCAATGAGCAGCGATGCTATGCTACAACTGCTGAAGCATACGAGGACGCACAGGGTATGATGTGGCTTGACGAGCACTTGCACGACGAAGTGTTTTGCTAGTATAACATAACGCATCGCACAGTGCAAGTCACAAAAAGACTTGCATTGTGCGTGTGCTTTGCTATAATGGGGACAGTAGCAATAACGCTACGCAACAAAGTGCAATTTACTATGTACTCAGTAAAAGACCGCTATGCAGACCTTCTGCACAACGCTCATGTGTGCAACACTATGCAAGCTCTACTCCGCACTCAGAACCTCAGCGAGCAGGAGTGCGCGGTGTATTGTGCAGAGAACTACATGATGCTGCATACCGAGACACAGGCTAATGTGCAGTATTTTGCAAACTGCGACGACCTGTTGCATGCAATGAAGCAGATGAGCTACATCCAGTACCTTAATGCAAACATGCATGACATGTTTGACATTGACCGAGAGCTTGCTGAGCGTGCAGGCGAGCAGATCAACCGGCTCAGGCTGGAGTGCGAAGTATTGTAACATAGCCCAACGCACAGTGCAAGTCACAAAAAGACTTGCATTGTGCGATCATTGTGCTATTATATACACTTAGTTGAGAAGGTGGAGCACTGCTAGTGCTCCCACCCCAGAGCGCCGCTGTACGTGTGCGCAAGGCACTGGAGTGTTATGTTATAACATAACAGACTTGACATGTGATCGCACTTGTGCTAGGGCACTGGGGCTATGTTATAACATAACGAAAAAAAACTTGCATTGTGCGTGTACTGTGCTATACTACACGCATGCTTAAACATAGCACAAACGCTTGCAACGCGCACGTGCGATGTGCTACAGTTAAGCATGTACACTATAGCAACACTGAGGCAACACGATGATTGAAGTAGTTAGCATTGAAGAAGCAGGATACTACAGTGACAGCAACACTGCGGGGAACACTGTGAATGTTACGCTGAAACGTGACAACGAGTATGCAAGCTGTGACGGCATTGTGCTGTGGGACGAAGCAGACGTGGACAATGACATGTTTGACACATGGATGCAGTTTGCACAAGATGGCATTGAGGGCTTTGAGCACTGGGTAGTATAACATAACGCAGCGCACAGTGCAAGCAAAATAAACGCTTGCATTGTGCGCGCACTTGTGCTAGGCACTGGAGTGTTATGTTATAACATAACAGACTTGACAAGTGATCGCACTTGTGCTAGGCACTGGAGTGTTATGTTATAACATAACGAAAAAAAATAGTTGACGCATGCGTACTGTGTGCTATTATACACACTTAGTTAACGCAAACGGGGCAACAGCATGCAGAACCTAGTTAAATTTAGCAGCAACGACCACGCTCGCATTGCTGCAATTGCACAGCTCGTAGCTAACAAAGCTGAGATTGACGGGTGGGCAATTTACAATGCAATTGAGGACGCGGGCGATCCTGTTGTAGAGGGCTACGACTTGGAAAGCTGGTTTGACAACTGCGACTACGAATGCTATGCAGGCGACTGGGATGACTTAGAGGCGCACACGCAGGAAGCACACGAACTGCGCATGGCAGTTAAAGAGCAAGTGTTTGACTGCATCAAGGCACAAGCTGAGCAGCTAGCAGGGGCGTAACACAAAACCACGCACAATGCAAGTCAAAAAAGGCTTGCATTGTGCTCACACTGTGCTACAATATGAACTTGGTAAACGCAAAGAGGGCAACACGATGACGCTAGTAGTAAACTACAACACCAAGAAAGAGCTCAAAGAGGCCGTGGGCACACCGCTACGCTACACTGAGACTTCGGTGTTTGGACCGGAGTACCAGGACACCGGCACGCTCACTGTGGCAGGGCGACCGCACATCACGGGCATGAAGCGGGAGTTCTTTGCACAGGTCAAGATGCGGGAAGGCATCATTGAAGCTGTGAAGTAACACAACACAACCCAGCACGTCAAGTCTGTAACCAGGCTTGACGTGTGCTGGCATTTGTGCTAGAGGCAGAATGTTATAGTATAACAGACTTGACGCATGCACACAGTGTGCTATTATATGCACTTAGTTAACGCAAAGAGGGCAATACATGAGCATTCACTTTACTCCCAACATGAGCTACTGTGCAGTGGAGAACACCAGCAAGGGACTGGAGCAGGTGCTTGACCTCATGCAGGAGCACGATACTGTGGCTGACTGGGTGGCGAGCTTGAACACGTACGAGCGGGACAGCTTGCCAGAGCTTGTGGAGTGCTGTAGGGAAATCCTGGAGTACCTGGGCGAGGAGGTGGAGCACTGCTAGTGCTCCCACCCCAGAGCGCCGCTGTACGCATGACACACAGGGTTGACTGTGTGAGAACGCAGTGCTACTATACTGAGACACTAACAGCAGAGAGGGCAACACCATGACCCGGAACGAAGCAATTGAACTGGTGCTTGACAAGTTTGACGATGCGAACTACGAGCTGCAATCTCGCTTGTATGACCATGACCCTGAGCAGGTGCAGTCACTGGCGTACAGGCTTGCAGACATTATGGATCGTATTGCTTGCATGGAGGAAGAAGTGGCTGACCTCACAGAGGAGCAGGAAGACGACCCCATGGATGACTATAACTATGTAGGGCACCCTGCACATTACTAGGGATTGACTGTGGCACAGACACGTGCTACTATTCTGGAACACTAGCAACAAACGGGGCAATGCTATGGGAGAGTACTACGCAGACTATGACAACGCAACTGCATGCTGGGGCGTGTTCCACACTGACAAACGACCAGGCTACTGCTACGCTCTGTTCACTACTCAGGAAGAGGCTGCTGCATACTCAGCAGCACTAGCATAACACAACGCAGCGCACAGTGCAAGTGGCAATAACGCTTGCACTGTGCGAGCAATTGTGCTAGGCACTGGGGTGTTATGTTATAACATAACAGACTTGCATTGTACGCGCACTGTGCTATACTACATGCATGCTTAAACATAGCACATACACAAACACTGCAAACGCTGCAAACGCTTGCAACGCGCACGTGTGCTGTGCTACAGTTAAGCATGTACACTATAGCAACACTGAGGCAATTATGAGCGCAGCAGAACAGCAGATGTACATTGTACTGGACTACATGCGGCGGGAAGAGGAGTACATTGAGGAAGAAGGGGGAGACGAGAGCAGCACAGACGTGCTGGCATGTTTGCAGCAGGTACGGGAGCGGCTGGAAGCAGGCAAAGCGCTTACAGACGCAGAGTGTGAAGCAGTAGCGAGGGGCTACTACATGGCAACTGTGGGCACTGGCACGTGTGGTGACACTGACATGACTGAGTGGTTGGAAATGAGTTTGAAGCAGGCTGCGGCTGCAGCATAACATAACGCAGCGCACAATGCAAGTGGAAAAAAAGCTTGCATTGTGCGCAAACTTTGCTATAATATGTACTTGGTTAACGCAAACGGGGCAACGCAATGGTTGAAGTAGTTAGCATTGAAGAGGCAAAATACTACAGTGACAGCAACACTGTGGGGAACACTGTGAATGTTACGCTGCGGCGGGGTAACGAGTTTGCACGTTGCGAGGGCGTGCTGATTGTGGAGGAAAGCTGGGACGAGGAGCAGTTTGATATTTGGGTGCAGTTTGCTGAGGCAGGCGTTGCTGGATTTGAGCACTGGGTAGCATAACACAAAACAGCGCACAATGCAAGTGGAAAAAAAGCTTGCATTGTGTGCGCACTTTGCTATAATAACTGGACACTTACAGCAAAGAGGGCAACACTATGTTAAGCATTGTTATGCATGTGGGCAGTGCGGAGACGCTTGTGCAGTTTAACTACATTGGGCAGCATTGGCGTGCGCATGTGGAGCGCGTGTTGGACGCATACACTGCGGAGGAGTGGAGCGCNGCGGAATTTAACAGCTTGGTAATGCACAGCTTTAGCAGTACACTTGCTGCGGATGCTACTGTGGGGCAGTTGTGCACAGCACTACTTGCACACATTAACGGGCAGGAAGGGCAGGAACTAAGCAGCTTAATTGTGTTTGAGGAAGCGGTAGCATAACACAAAGCAACGCACAGTGCAAGCAAAATAAATGCTTGCATTGTGCGAGTACTTGTGCTAAGCACTGGAGTGTTATGTTATAACATAACGAAAAAAAAGCTTGCATTGTGCGCGTACTATGCTATTATAAACACTGTAGCAACAACGCTACGCAAACAAAAGCAAAACAGTTATGCAGCATACAGTTATTGCAAACGCGCTTGCTAGCACAAACGCAGCTACTTTTGCTAGTGTAAACTACAACACGCAAATAGCTACTGCAGCAGCGCACAAGCACAATGCAGTACACAAAAACGTAACAGCTAACGTAACGCTGTTTTCAAACATTAAACATGCTAACGTGTACGCTAACGCGCTAGCTAAAAACGCAAATAAAACAAACGCAGCGCAAAATGCTAATAACAGCACTATTGCGCAAAACATGCAGCAAACGCATTACACGCATACTGACTGCTATAGCATTGTTTATAATGCAAAGCTTAATACATATTACTTGTACTGCATTATTAATAATGCAAAAAGCAATTACTTTATAAACAATACGCAAGCTACAAAACAACAAGTAGCACAATTGCTTACAAATAGCGCAGCTAATAAATTGCTAAATGCTAGCGCAACGCAATATAATAAAACGCATAATGTTGCACACAATTTACATTTGCGCACAATTAAATGCAGCAACATTAACAGCATAACTATTAATAAACAAACATTTAATTTTAATTAATTAACAATTAAATGCTGCTTGCACTAGCACAAGAAATGTGCTAGTGCTTTTTTTTTGCTTAGCATGTTTAAGCACATGCGTCAACCCCCCAGGGGGTGCTAGCATTTTTCCCTGCGCGTGTCAAGCAAAAAAAAGTATTGACAGTGTTTTATTTTTTATGCTAAAATAAACAGGGCATGGAATCAACTCATGGGCAGAAAGGATAAGTACTTGTGCAAAGGATTTCGTAATCTCAGATTCACACTCTGCAAAACCATTTTGAAAAATCTTCACTTACTTCTGCAGAAAATTCAGACCCTTTGCAAAAATCTCTAAGTACTTCTGCAAAATTTCTGCAGCAGAATTTTTTCGTTCTAGAAAACCCTTTTCCACTCACTATACGGTGTATGAGGATCCCAGCATATACACAACAGCAGATACTGTGATTCTGTCAATTCAATTCTGAACGGCCAGCGACTGACCACAGAATATTCAATGTTCAAGTCTGATAAACGCTGCTGAATAGCATCCATGATTGACTGTGCAGTAACACGGTTACGACCGTTCAGACTGAATTCTATTTTGTGCACTGCCATATAAATACCTCCATGCGTATACAGTTATGCTATTCTGATCGTGTGCCAGCTTTGGCAAGACAAGCATTTGCAAACTGGCTGGCAGAACAAAGTCAGGGTCAGTGTATAGTTGTAGACTCTGAAACACTAGAGTTTTTATCTACTACCCAGGGCATAATTGCTTCAATATGGTTGAGTCAGTATTCTGAATGGTTCAGGGTTTCCTGCTGAAAGTTCAGGGTTTCCAGGGCTCAACTGTTTTTAATAGTAAAAAAATTGCTTCAAGCTACACGCATTTCATGCGTGGGCCGCTTCGCGGCTTTCAGGCCCTTCACAAACTAAATATTCTCAAGAGGTTCAGAACAGGATATCAGCATGGCATGGTCAGAATGGCGAGCACCCAAAACAGCAACACAGATAGAACAACAGGAAATAGTCATGAAGGGCACNGGCACAGCCTGGCGAAGCAGACAGCCTGTTCGCTCAATCAGCACAAGCTTTGGCACGTTTGTTCGTGAAGAACCAAATGCTGTGCTGTTTGAAGACTTTGGGTTTTCGCCGGGTCAGGTGGCAGGTATAGAACTAAAGCTGGTGACCACAAGGCAAGCCAGAATTCAGGACAAAACTATACAGCTTGAAGTTGCTGGTGAACCAATATCTGAGAATCGGGCAGATCTATCAGCAGCTGATACACACATATACGGCGGTGACACTGATCGCTGGGGTATCAGAGACAGTCAGACAATTCCTGTTGAGTCTGCACTGTTTGGAGTCATAATAGATCTACAACCACATACTTCCATACCCTGTGCTGATCTGGTGTACATACGCAGTGTTCTGCTCAGAGTATACTATTCCAGCCAGTCTGTCTGAGCAGGCAGATACTGATTCTGAATTTCAGCCATTGCAATCGCAGCAGCCACGCCCACATTTAGACTGCGCATAATACCAGTCTGCGGAATAGACACCAGAGGCAGACGTTCTCTGAGATACGCAGGCAAGCCCATGTTTTCGTTGCCTACCACAATACAGGGACTCTGAACTGCAGTAAAATCGATTTGCGATACTGGAGCGCCTCCCGTCTCCAAGCCAAAAGCAGTATAGCCCAGATTGTCCAGTCCCTGCAGCAGAATCTCATAGTTGATTTCCGGAGGGAAGTCTCCTAAATCGTCAGGCAGTTCAATATCAATGTGTTCTACCCGCTGATACTTTGTGGCTCCCACAGTGCCTCGTCGATCAAACTTCTTTCTGCCATACACAAAAACAGTTTCGCATCCCAGCAGAGCAGCAGATCGTATGATAGACCCTACATTGAGATCTCCTGTGAGATTTATGCAGGCCACAGCATAGGGCAACCGTGACTCTTCATGCAGGATTAAATGTTCTTCATGCGAAAGATGTTTCAGTTCGTCTCTGACATTGAGTTCTTTTTGTTCCAGCTGGTTTCGAATTTCAGAATAGTTTTCTTTTTGGCTCACTGTTTGCTTCTCCATTTTTCCAGTAGGACTTCAGAAATTTTTTCTGCAAGCTGTGCAAACCAGGCACGATTTTTGCCTCTGGTAGTCTCTGCCGCAGTGCCTATACGAATGCCGGAGGTTTCCTGGAACGACCTGGGATCGTTGGGTATGCCATTTTTGTTAACAGTGATACCATGATCTTCCAGTTTGTCTGCGGCTTCTCGGCCGCTGATGTCAGAATTACCAAGATCAATAAGAATGATATGCGAGTCTGTGCCGCCAGTAAGAGTTTTCACACCTTTCTGTTCAAATACTTCGCACATTGCCTGAGCATTTTCTACAACTTTTTTAGCATATGCTGAAAACGAAAGGTCAAGGGCTTCTGAATAGCACTGGGCCTTTGCAGCAATTATATTCATTAAAGGACCTCCCTGTGTACCCGGGAATACCGCAGAATTTATACGCCGGGTATAATCGTCGTTGTTCCAGAGAATCATTCCGCCTCGGGGACCTCTCAGAGTTTTGTGGGTAGTACTGGTAACGAAGTCTGCATACTCCACAGGAGAATCATATGCACCGCCTGCAATAAGACCAGAGTAGTGAGCCATGTCCACAAGCAGATACGCATCAACTGAATCTGCAATCTGTCTAAACGCTGCCCAGTCGATCTGTCTGGGATAGGCACTTGCTCCTGCTACTATTATTTTTGGCTTGTGTTTTTCTGCACAGTCTGCAACGTTTCTGTAATCAATCCAGCCATTTTGGTCCACTCCATAGTGTACAGCATTGTAGATTTTGCCGCTCTGATTTACTCTGGCACCGTGCGACAGATGGCCGCCTGCAGCTAGATCCATTCCCAGAATTTTATCACCAGGCTTTAAAAATGCCTGATACACAGCAGTATTTGCATTTGCTCCTGAATGAGGCTGAACATTAGAATTTTTTACACCGTATAAGGACTGAACCAGATGCTGTGCTAGGCGTTCTATTTCGTCCATGTGCTCGCACCCGTTGTAATACCTAGCACCCGGATAGCCTTCGGCATACTTGTTTGTGAACACTGTGCCGCAGAGATGACGCACATCTTCTGATGCAAAGTTTTCTGATGCAATTAGTTCCACAGTGTTAAACTGTCTGCGTTTTTCTCGTTTTAGAATGTCGTATATTTT
>SL_4KL_010_BRINEDRAFT_10000336_pt1 | contig 23851 bp, 22 predicted proteins | sample SodLak_010_BRINE_2_FD_10664 | JGI IMG/M metagenome (IMG submission 10664) | reverse complement strand
GGATTATCTGCCCAAGCCCGTAGTAGATCGCATCCGTCAGAAACCGATCCCAGCCGGTCCGCTCCGATCGGTGCTGTAGCACCCTTTCATCCTGAAAGAGATCTGATTCGGATTTTGACATGTCTCTCTATACTGCTCTATTCTATGTCCACCAATAAAAATTTCAGCAGAAAGACAGCTATTCGTGATCTATCGGTGGCTGCTCGGTGTTACGCCCACCATCAGCAACCTGCGGCTGTGTATCTCCAGCGTTTTTTATAGTATTTGTCGCAGAGACCCGGAACTGTTCGAGCTGTTCGTTCAGTGTCGTCACATCGTTCGCTAATGTCTCCGTTCGAGAGACTACATCTTCAAGCACCATTCGTTGCTGTTCTGCAGCAGAGGCGACCGATCGAGCCTCCGAAGTTGACTCTTCGGAAATGGAGACAACATCATCAACGGTTGATGCAACCTCCTCCGTTGAAACGGCTTGCGTTTCAGTGGATTGGTTGATATCTTGAATATTTGAGTCCGTTTCCATGACGTGCGATTCAACTGCTTCAAGCGACTTATTCGCGTTTTCGATCACGTCAATCCCACGTTCAACCCGCTCGTGGACGGTTTCGAAATCCTCCACTGTCCGATCGGCCTGTGCTTGGAGATCGTCTACGATCGATTCGATCTCTTCGGCTGCCTCTTGGGTCTCCCCAGCAAGCGATTTCACTTCATTTGCGACAACCGCAAATCCTGCACCTGCCTCTCCCGCCCGTGCGGCTTCGATTGACGCATTGAGCGCAAGGATATTGGTCTGTTCGGCCATATCACCGATGAAATCCGTTATTTCACTAATGTCTGTCACTCGCTGATCAAGCCGATCGATCTGCTCAATCGTCTGATCGGCCTGGCTTTTAATACCTTGAATCTCATCGATCGCTTCGCCAGCATCATCACGACTTGATGACACGGATTGGACCGCATCTTCGGATGTTTCCGCGACTGCTTCCGAAGAGGATGCAATCTCTTCGATCGTTGCAGAGAGATTGTTCATCTCGCTTGCAACCTGGTCGAGGTTTGATTGCTGTGCTTCTGCACCTTGTGCAATCTCATCAACTGACTCCGCAACCTCAACGCTTGCATCGTTTACCTCATCAAGATCTGAGACCAACACCGTATTTGATTCGTGAACGTTCTCTGCGAACGTTTGGACATCCACGATGGTCTCCTCCCATTCGTCCATCATGCTATTGAATGAGAGTGCAATCTGTGCAAGTGCCTCACTATCCGACTGTGGATCGAGTCGTGACGTCAGATCCCCTTCACGACAGGCGTCCATTGTCATTTCGTATTCGCGAGCTTTTGTTTCGAGGTGGTCTGCAAACGATTCCGCCTCTGCTTTTGCCGCTGCTGCTTCCTCTGCTTGTATTTCGACCTCCTGGAGCTGTGATTTCAGCGTATCTCGAATCCGAGTAAAGAGCACGGAGAGTTGGCCGAACTCATCCGTTCGAGAACGATCGATCGACACCTCCAAATCACCTGCTTCGATTGCCTCCGCGTAGCCAGTCATATCGTCCAACGAGTTGTTGATATCACGAGTAATGACTGCACCGAGCCCAATGAGCCCGAACAACGAGATTGCAACCAGAATAAGAATATTCTGTGTCACAATACCGACGGTCGCATATATTTGTCCCTCGGGTGCGGCAACAGTTACAGCCCACGGTTGGTCTTGCACTGGTGCCTGTGCAACAACCATCTGGTTGTCATCAATTAGCTCATGTTCGTTCTCAACAGTGTCAATTCGTGGCTCATGAAGCGGCGATGTGAGGTGTGGAAGTGGATCAAGCCCGAAGTACTCTTGATTAATTGCGGAACCATCCGCTGCAATCACGACATTTCCCGTGTCTGTGGACAGTATCTCAAGCACACCTCCTTCGACAGGAGAGTCAAGCACGTCACCTCGCACAGCAAGATCCGTAATAAGTACCACTGCATACGAGCCATCCCCTTCTACCGGACTCATGAACGTAAGTCGGTTCGTGCCTGCTGCCTCGTATGGGTCGAATACCGTCACTTGATCTGCATCGTCAAAGTATGTCTCATCAACTGCCCACGGCCGATCAGCATCTCGGGCATTCAGCCCTTCTTCAGCTCCCGCCGAGCTTACTTCGACTTCGCCAGTTTCCATGTTGTAGTAATGGATTTCGATAACATGGTCTGGTAGCAAATTATCATCGTTTATTAATTGGGCACGAATCTCAGATGTGTCACCATCAGCCAGTGTTGGTGATGCGGAGATCGTCTCGACATCGTTTTGACGGTCTTCGAGCCACCGATCGATCCCTTCTGCTTCGCGTTCCGCTGCATTCATTAGTGTCTGTTCGGCATCTGCTTCAACACCGGCTTGCGTCTGGGTGAATGCAAACGCACTCCCTGCAAAAAGTACTGCAGTGACAATAAGAACTGCTGCCCCGATTTTGAACATGTATCGACCCCGTAATTTGTCATAGAGCCGACGGGCGAGATTCATTTCTCCGTCTGTCATATAACACATTCAAAATAGCCAAACAATAAATTAGGGGTGCCAATTATCTATATTGATACGAAGATGTGAATTATACTGTTAACACTCACCATGGACGTCTTGGTACGACGTTACTATTATCACTATTTAATATTGAATGTTGTTCACCAAACAGTGAAAATTGTAAACAATTAGTATAGATAGACCATTGTTTTTGAAAACACCGTGTTTAACCGTCCTGATGCGTAAACACGTACAATGAGTCAGGATGGTACCTCGGAACCCCAAACCGAGGGTGACCTTCGAAATACGGGCATGTCGTTAAAACATGACCGCGAATGGGATTACGAACTCGATCGGATTATCGAAGAAATAGAAGCACGAGATGCATCAAAAGTTGGACTTCAGTTCCCAGAGGGACTGAAGCGCCGTGGTCCTGCAGTTGCAGACGACCTCCGAGAGCTTGCGCCGGATGTAACATTCATGCTCTCTGGACAGCCATGCTATGGTGCCTGTGACTTGGACACCTACTTGATGCGGCGAACTGATGTGTTTGTCCACTTTGGGCACTCAGCAATGAAAGAATCCGATCGAATCATCTACGTTCCGCTGTTCTCCAACGTGGATCCATATCCGATCATGGAGGACTCGCTCGAAGAGCTCGCGGACCCTGCTGATGATCCCGATGTTGGGCTTGTCACCACGGCCCAACACATGAATCTCTTTGGTGACATGGTCGATTGGCTTGAAGAACGGGGCTACAATGTTCACACCCGACGTGGGGACGATCGGCTCACTTATGAGGGTCAAGTACTCGGCTGCAACTATGCATCTGCCGATATTGATGCAGAGCAAGTGCTGTACGTCGGTGGTGGGAAGTTCCATCCGCTTGGACTTGCAATGGAACATCCAGACAAGAACGTCGTCATCGCAGACCCAGTGAACAATGTGGTGACAATTGCAGATCCAGAGCAGTTCATGAAACAGCGCTACGCCTCGGTTCACAAAGCAATGGGATCGGAAAAATGGGGTGTCATCTTCTGTACAAAGATTGGGCAAGGTCGTTGGGAGATTGCCGAGAAGATCATCGAAAACAACGATAATGCATATCTTATTACGATGGACGAAGTGACGCCCGATCGGCTACGGAACTTCAACATGGATGCGTTCGTCAACACCGGTTGTCCACGGATTACAACAGACGATGGACCGCGATTCCACAAGCCGATGTTGACCCCAGGCGAGTACGAAATTGCAGTTGGGAATAAACCGCTTGACTCGCTTGAGTTCGATACCTTCCACGGAACTTGGTAACCTACGCGGTAGCGGCTATATCCTACTCTTCTTCGGTTCCAGTCTCAATATCGGTCTCGGTCTCGGCTTCTGTCTCCGTTTCTTCCGGTTCGATGAACTCTTCGGTTGTGAGGTGATACTGTTGTCCCTCGTATTCGAACACCGTCGGTGGATCGACCAACGGATGGATCTGACGAGTAGCGATAGCATACTGCACCCGAGTCACATCGTCAGCAAAAAATGGAATCATATTTCGAAGCGGATGCGGTTGTGGCGTCCCTGACTGAAACAGCTGTTCTGCGATCAGGGTGCGTTGTGGGGTTTCGTTTGAATCTGCACGCACAAGCTCATATGCACGCACCGGCTCCGCTTGCGTGTCTGTTTGAACGGTGACTGCCGACCCTGCCCGCTGTTGTGTTTCTGGATCGACAGTCGGGGTGACTTCGATCGAATCACCGGTAATTGTGAGTGACTGACAGAGGCCGAATCGTTCGGTTTGCTCTCCTGCCTCTACGTTGCACGCCAATGTTAGTGCATACTCGCCTGGACCAATGCCATTCAGTGTTGTATTTTCGCCGTCTGTCCAGCGAAGCCGAGACAGGTCTGTATTATCGATTTCAAACTTCCACTCATGTTCATTCCCTGTGGAAAGTATTATTTCAGGTGTTGATTGGGTGAATGGCACGATGTGGTACCACTCCGCTTCGACACGCTTCCACAGCGTCCAACTGTAGGCGCCGAATGAGACTGTTGTCTCGCTCTCGTTTGTTATCTCAAGGGTAAACGCGGTTTCCGGGAGCGTAAGTTCATGCTCCGATATGCCAAGACGGAGTGGTGCAGTTGTTGTGTCCGCTACGACGGTATCAACAGGCGGCTCAAAGGGTGGACATCGGATCTCTCCAGGGTCAACACCAATATCTGGGATTTCAACTTCATCTTCCTGCTCGTCCGGTGTTTCCTCCGGTTCCGTTGTTGGTTCCTCCTCGGTTTCAGTCTGACCTGTATTATTTATTATTCGGACGTCACCGCATCCGCTCAGACCAACTGGTACGATCGACGCAAGGAGGGCACGACGGTGCATACCGTAGCCACACTTGCCCAACCCTTATCAATGCTATTCTTGTTGGCCTGACAATCATCAATCCAGCACGTTCAATCCGCGGTTTCGACCGCCTCTTCAATGTACGTAACCGCCTCTGCCGCCGAAGAGACTTGGTGAATATACGGGACACCATGCGTGTTGATACCTGCGATCGGCTTTTCAAACACGGTTGCAAATCCAATCTCAGATAATGTTCCGCCAGCACCATCAATCGCAATCACCGCATCGCCATTCATGACCACGATTGGGTTCCGTGCGTGACCAATCCCAGTTGCGATCGGCGTTGTCACATATTCGTTTGCATCCTCAAGTCGGTCTGTCGGCAGAATACCGATCGTCTCACCGCCAGCAGTCTGTGCCCCACGACAAGCGGCCTCCATCACCCCACTTAATCCACCACAGACAACAGTATGTCCCCTCGTTGCCACCGCTTCCCCGACCGATTCAGCGATTGTCGCCGTCTCATCGTCGATCGTCCCGCCGCCAATTATGCTCACACGCATTGGTAGTCACACGAACGAAAGGGAGTGAATTAATGCTGCGTGTTTCTCGGAGATCTCCACTATTCAACAAGGGCAGCTGCAATCGCCGGTAGCACTGTCGAAACGTCGCCGTCAATCCAGATATCTGCTGTCTCTGTGTACGGTGTTCGATCGTAGTTGATGAGCACAAGATCGGCCCCATTCCGTCCCCGTGGGAGGCCCGCTGCGGGCTGCACCGTCAGTGATGAGCCAGCCACGATCAATAGTTCTGTCTCTCGAATGAGTGATTTTGCCTGTGACAGGGCCTCCCGATCGAGGAGTTCACCAAATAAAATCACGTCCGGCTTATAAACACCACCACACGGACAGTGCGGTGGGTTCTCTCCATCCCGGATTCGCTGATGTACTGGTTCCGCTGGCGTTGCTGCGTCACAGCGATGACACCGTACCTGTGCAGTGGTTCCATGAAGCTCTATAAGGCTCGTCGTACCTGCTGCTCGATGGAGCCCATCTGTATTCTGTGTAATAACTGCATCAAGGCGGCCCGCGGATTCGAGTGCCGCGAGTGCTTCATGCGCTGGGTTCGGTGCCAGGCCGGCAGGAAGCATCTGCTCATAGAGTGCGAGGCGATCTGTCCAAAATCCTGCAGGGTCACGTTCAAATCGGGAGATATGAAACGCATTTGGATCAAACTGCGCACCCCAGATGCCATCATCACCGCGAAATGAGGGGATACCGGATGCAGTGCTGACACCAGCGCCGGTCATCACAACCACGTGGTCGGCAGTATCGAATGCAGCCACAACCGCATCAACAGGCGCTACAGACATATTCCACACAGTACGCTCTCCAGTGTCGAATAGCTTTTTGCACTCACACAAACTGACAGTACAGTGTTTATTAAAACACAAACTACCGTAGTAGTTGTATGCCCACTGTTGTCGCCGTTAGGGATCCAATGATCCGGAAGTCAACGTTGTCTGAGGCGCTCTCATCTGACTTTTCGATTGAAATTACTCCACGTGAGTCGCTCAAAGATGCGATCGAAACACACGATCCGTTTGGGATTGTTGTCGACGTCTCAACGCCAGTCACAGAATCATGTATTGCTGCGGGCGAGTCGCTCTCGATAATCGCTCGTGCTGGTGTTGGTGTTGACAATATCGATATCTCTGCAGCGACCAAGAACGATGTTACTGTTGTTAATGTTCCAGACTACTGTACTGAGGAAGTTTCAACACACGCAGTATCCTTGCTACTTGGGTGTATCCGCCGATTAAAGCCGTATGATAGAGCCGTTAATGATGGCCAGTGGGACTGGACTGTTGGTGAGCCGATCGCACGACTCGCTGACTCAACGATCGGGTTGGTCTCATTTGGTGGCCTTGCCAAGCGCACAAGAGCGAAGCTATCCGGATTTGACTGTTCGGTTATCGCGTTTGATCCATATACCGATGCGGATGCGATGGCTGCGCACGACGTTGAGAAGGTCTCATTTGATGAACTGCTCATCGAATCAGATCATCTATCGGTTCACGCGCCGCTCACCGAACAGACACGCCACATGATCGATGCAGATGCGTTTGAAACTGCGGGGAGACTTGATTCGATCGTCAACGTTGGCCGTGGCGGAATTATTGACGAAGATGCGTTAGTTGATGCGCTGTCGGCCGATCGGGTTGGGATGGCTGGGTTGGATGTGTTGGAAACTGAGCCACCGACAGAGCCAACCCTATCAGAACGAGCTGATGTAGTTTTGACACCGCATGCTGCGTTCTACTCGGAGGCCTCACTGATGGATCTTAATACTCATATTGGAACCGATATTCTCGCAGTGTACGATGGCTCCGTTCCTGAGGGATATATTGATCCGGAGAGCCCGTGGCTCTGAGGATGAGTACCCCAATGTAGGCGAACCGTTCAAAAACACTTACCCAACATCCCGATAGAGAGATAGCTATGACCGTAAGTGATTGGGGAGCGTGGCTCCCAACCGCCGTTGCAGAGGCAGAGCCGGATACCGTTTCGCTGTGGTATCTCGGCTGTAATGGATTTGCCATCAAAGGCTCGGAAGGAACGGTGCTGTGGATTGATCCGTATGTCGGACTCGGCGATCCACCGCGGACGATCCGAATGGTTCCGGTTCCATTTGATCCGGCAGATGTGACCGCTGCAGATGCAGTGCTTGCGACGCACGAACACACGGACCATACACATGGGCCAAGCCAAGGGCCAATTCTCGAACAGACGGGTGCAGACTTTTTCGCCCCGGACGACAGTCTCAGCGTTGCATTTGAAGATGAGGAGTGGCTCACCACCTACGACCTCGATGAGTCACAGTTTACCGAAGTGACCGAAGGTGATACGTTCGAGATTGGTGAGTTTACGATCGACGTCGTTGAAACACACGACGCGGACGCAACACACCCGGTTGGATATATAATCCACCATGAGAGCGGCACCATATTCCACGGTGGCGATACCAAACCAGCCGAGAATTTCACTGCGGTTGGTGAAGCGTACGATATTGATATCGGTATTCTCGCATTTGGCGCGATTGGTAACATCCCTGACAAAGAGACGAGAGAGCCGGTTCGGACGAAATGGTATAGCACTGAAAACGAGATCGTAAAAGCTGCAAGCGATCTCCAACTCGATCGGCTAGTTCCGACGCACTGGGATATGTGGAAGGGAATGACCGCAGACCCAACAGTTCTACACAAACATACACAAAGCTACGCGTATCCATCAGTGCTTGATGTGGTCGAGATTGGCGATCGGATCGAGCTGTAACCATACGCAAGAAAACAGGTGAGTATCAACATCGACAACTGGCCCGATTTATTTAAGTTGCTGCTACGAAATTCACACCCATGAGCCAGGGGTCAGACATGAATGAGTCTGTGACGGTCTCAAATGACGGTGTAACCGTCGAGAAAACCGTCACATCGGATGAGTTCCCCGTTCCAGCAGTTGTTTTCACGCTTCAATCAAATGCCTCCGCGCCGGTACACGTTCGGCTAACTGATCAGATACCTGAATCGTTCCCGATGGAGCGCGTTGGATTTCACCCGGAGTTTGAAAGCGAACGGTGGACAGCATACAAAGATCAACGTGTTGAATTTGAACGTGATCTTGAGCCAGGCGAATCAGTGCGGACAGTGTATGGCATCCGGGCAGATGACCCGACAGAACTCTCTGCATTTCTCACTGAGCCGCAGATCAAAGAGGTCGCAGCAAGCGAAAACAAAGAAGCTGCAGATATTGAGGGCGTTCTTGGACCCGATAATAGTCAACTAATACGTGACGTGCTTTCGGGTGAACGATCGTCACTGCCGGGCGTTGATGAAGATGAAGATGAAGACCAACCAGATCCACTGGACCCTGACGGTGCAACCCCTGATCCACTCTCTGAGGTTTCATCGACAGAAATAACACAATCTGACGGCCCAAAGTCTACATCTGATCCGTTTGCAGATGATCCGGATGGTGAGTTCGCGATCGAAACCGATGCTGCACCGGATACTGCAGACAATACGCTCACTGAAGCCGTCGATGACGGCGTCGAAATAGTGGATGAAGAACCGGTTGCAAGCGATGAGCACGCTGAGATCGATGAACGTGAGCCTGTGGACGAAGACGAACCGATCGACGCGGATGACCACGCGGTTAAGACTGATACGGAATCTGAATCTGAAGTAGAGGTAGAGGTAGAAATAGCGGAAGAAACTGCAACCGAAGCCACCATTGAAACAGAGACAGAAACAACTGTTGGCGCCGATTCAATAGGCGACACCGATGATGAGCTGGAACCGGTTGTAGAAGCGACCAAACAGGAGACAGAAGCCAGTAGCGAAACTACTAGTGAGCATCCAGAAGATTCAGACAGCGAGACTGATTCAGTTGAAGACACTTCAGAAACAACCGACAAGCCACCAGTTACAGCGGTTGATACAGCAAATACGGAGCCTGAGCCTGATGCAGGATCATCTCTCGTTGCGGTCCAAGGTGGCATCTCTGCGGTGCTTGCCTCCGAAATTCGTAACGGGAATGTCTCGGAAGAAGATCTCTCAATTCTGAAAAAGGAACTTGGAACGGGCGTTCCTCGAAGTTTCGAGGTTCGGCTCAATCGCTTGCAGTCGAACGTCGAAGATATTGCTGCGTATAGTGATGCGCTGGCAGAGTTCATTGACGACAATGGAACCGCAGAGGAGCTATTCACAACCGTACAGAACGAGTTGGAAGGTCTTTCAGAGGCAGTTGATGATCTCTCCGTCTCGGTTGCGGCTGCAGACGAAGAACGGACAGAACTTGCCGCGGATATAACCACTACAAAAAGCAACATCTCCGCACTGACCGATCGCGTCGAGAGAACGGAGTCAACCGTTGATGCTGTCGAAGAGGCGACTTCCGATCTGGATGACGATCTTGGCTCTGTCGTTGATGATGTTGATTCGCTTGGGGACGATGTATCGGATGCCTTCGATGAGATTGGCGACGTTTCGGAAGATATTGATGCGACAGTTGAGCAGATAGAGACCGTTGCCGATGATCTCGCTCAAACCGACTCGATGCTAGATTCCTTTGAGATTGATCTCGAGGAGACCGCAACAACTGCGGGCGAAGCTGCTGCGACTGCCGATCGGGTTGCAAAATCCGTTGATACAATCAAAGAAGATGTGGAGGATGCAACGACAACTGCAGCCCAACTCGAAGAGAGTGTGGACTCGGTTTCGTCCTCTGTACAGGGGCTGGAGAGCGAACTTGCATCCGTTGAATCAGCACTCAATGAGGAACTCTCTGCGCTTCGATCGACCGTCTCAAAGCTCGATGACAAGGCCGATCGCGCAGCAGTGACATCGCTTGAGTCACGGATTGACGAACTCGAAACGGATGTAGAGGCAGTAGATGCCTTCCGGGAGCGACTGAGTGGTGCGTTTATGGGTGGTGCCGGTGCTGGTGCTGCAGCACCAGATGGAGACGAAAACGAAGAGTAACCGCTCTCTTGAGAACCCATTTGTGAAACGGAATCGGTTTACTTACGCAGTACAACAGTCGGACAATGAGCCGAACGGTTGCGGTCGCAGTTCCTCGAAAAGGACGCCCGCTTGAGGCAGTCCTTGAACGATTATCTACGGTGACTGCCGTAGAGGAACTTGCAGACAGTGTGAGTTCGACGCTCCGATACGAAAAAGCACTCACTAAAGGGACGCAATCAACTGATCATGGACCATACGAGCGGCTTGCGGAGTACAGTAACCCAGTAGACCCATTCGCCCCTGAGTATACCTTGCTTCGCGATGACCGGGATGGCTATCCACGACGGATTGTCTTCGACAGTGCAACAGTCAAAATCGACGATATTGAGCTCCAACTTATTGGACGAGAAGAGCCCTTCCGAGCGCTTCGGACGCATGAATTTGCACTTGGTTTCGACAGTGCAGACCTCGTTCTTGAGGAGGTTGTTGAGCTGCGTGGGGATGGTGTTGGTTCGCTTGCAGATGTTAATGCAAGAATCAATCCGCGGGATACCGATGTCCGTGTTGTTACTGGATTAGGAGACACCGTATATCACACATTAATGGCCATGCCAGAGGTACTTGGGCCGGGTGAGACCCTTGACCGATCGTTTATTGAAACATATGACGGGCCGCTTTGTATCTCTGCACGATACGAACGGCTTGTCTCTGCAGTATTAGGGACGGACGCAACAGACGGCATTGGATTTGTCTATCCAGACCCTGCTGTTGAGGAAGAGAAAGCGATTGCAGAGACGGGCGTTGGTGTCTATCTAACAATGACGGGGTCAACAGCCCGTGAACATGGACTTGTGCTTGGTGAATCGTTGTTCCCGAGCGAGACAGTACTTATGGAAAACTGCGCTGAATCTGACGAGGCAATAGATCAGATCAAACATGCACTCGTTTCACCACCACTTGAAACAGAACTCCGAATATAGTTCCATACCGCTCTGATTATTTTTTGTGTAGGTAACTGTCATTTGAGTGGCCACTAATTTTTCTACATGTACGAACAAACAACTTGTGTATGCCCGAAAATGGAGAAGACGATACGGAAACAGAGCGAACAGTGATTAGACCGGGGCGTGACTTTGAGCAGGAGTATCGCCTCAGCGCGGTTGAAGTGGGTGAATTTCTAATTAAAATTGGAGAACAGCTTCGTGACGATTCTGAGCTCACAATTGTTGACGAAGAGTGGGAGCTACCGTTTGCGTTTGGTGAGCCGATCGAACTAGAAATCGATTATGAAGGCTATAAAGATCAAGAACTGGAGATCGAGATAGAGATTCCAGGACACAGCGATCAAAAAGCGCCAGACGTAAAATAGGCCTCAGTTAGTTCGTCGCAGACTCAAGAACAAGCGTATCGTCCTCGAGGTAGTGTTCAATGTGGTGAGTATGCTCCTCGATCGTTTCAAGCTGTCCTCGAAGCATCTGTCCGGTTGCGTAGTCACCAAGATTCTCTGCAAGCCCGATGTGCTGGCGATAGCTCTCTATGATGTTGCCCATCATCTCAAGATCGTTAGTCAGTGACGTACGGATGTCATAGACATCCTCATCTTCAGGCTCAACCGTTGCAGCGGCTGATAGCGCTGTCATGCTTGCATGTGGGATTCCACCGAGTGCTTGTAGACGCTCTGCAACGGCATCTGCAGCCAACTCCACATCTTCGTATACCTCTTGAAGGAAGACATGGATGTCAAGGAACTCCGCACCTTCGACGTTCCAATGATGTTTATGCAGTTGATGATATAGCACGTACGCGTCAGCGAGATCGCTGTTGAGTGCATCGATAATCTGTTCTGCTTTTTCTTTCTCTAATCGAAGTCCGGTTTCTTCGACGCTGCCTTTTTGTCTACGAACGTTCTTGTGTGTACTCATCGCGTATATTAGTACAGCATCCACCAACTTATAACTTTCAGCGATTAAACAAATTTCAGAGTACGTGAAGATGTGATTCACACTGTTACAGAGTTATTCTACGGTACTTTTCAGTCTAATACAGAATATTCACATAAATTATGTGATAATTATATCTCGGCAGTTGGGTCGCTAGTCTTGAGCCGAAATTGATTGTTTTTCTTTTCGTGGGAACTGGCCAATCGTCGCTGCACGGAACCCAGTCTCATCAAATTCATATTCGTCATCCAAGAACTCGATTACGGTCTGAATGTCACGGAATGCGTTTTTCAGACAGGTTGAAGCACCTGGTGACGGGGTGATATTAAACAGAATATCGTCGCCTGTAATTTTTGCCTCGCCCATATCCAGACTCTTTGTTTTCGTATTGACAATCTGTGGTCGAACGCCGCCGTAACCTTTCGCTCGCTCAATATCCTCGATCGTCGCGGATGGGACTACCTTCTGCACGTTTGGGAGGAATGATCGCTTCCCGATCTCCGGGAGATCGTAGACAAGATTCTTCAAGACGTACGGAAGCAAGATCCGATCTGCAAGGATATTTCCGTAGCTCAAGAATGAGGACACGTTGAGACCAAAGACATCAAAGAAGTCACCAACAGTTCGAATCCGCCCACGCTCAAGCGCAGGGACAAGTTTTGCTGTTGGACCAAACCTGGTAATCGAGGCGTCGTGAACGTCAGCATCGCCATGCACTGCAGCAAATGGAAGTTTCTTCATTTGGAGCGTGTATACCTTCCCATTCAACATGTCGTTGGCAAGGAAGAAACTCCCTGCAACCGGGAGCAGTGACACGTCTTGGCCGTACCCCAGTTGTTTTGCGATTTGGAGGCTGTGTGAGCCTGCCGCTACAACGGTTGTCTCCGCTTCAAACCATCCATCGTCAGTGTCGATGACGTAGCCATCGTCTGTCTGCTCGATGTTTTCAACAGCTGTCCCAGTGAATACGTCAACGCCATCTCGGTTCGTCGCATCCTTGATGAAGGATTTTGCCGTCTCACCGTAATCAACAACGTATCCGTCAGGCGTCTGTAATGCAAGCAGATCTTTTGATGGGTCGCGTCCTTCAACAACCTTCGGCTCCAACTCCGTAATCTCTTCTCGACCGATCGCGTCAAGTTTTGGGAATAGTTCCCCAAATCCGTCCTCGTGATAGCGGTGTTCAAGCTTTTCTACTTCTTTTTCACCAACTGCGAGCACCATTTTGCTCCGCTTTGCGTGCATTTCCCGATCAGGGTCCACATTTTCGAGATACCCTGCAAGCATCTCTGCACCCTCTTTTACCTCTTCGGCCTTTTCGAGCGTGTAGTTTGTCTCGATATCCCCGAAATGCAGTGTTTGTGAGTTATTTGTATGATGTGAGTTGATCGCCGCAATCTCATCTTCCTTTTCGACGAGTGCAATGCGGTCGATATCTGTGAATTGCGATGCTGTGTAGAGCAGTGAGGCCCCACTAATTCCGCCGCCAATAATGACTAAGTCGTATTCTCCCAACATGCGTACAATGTGATATGATAAACCGTCTCTACCCATACTCAGACCTATTGGTTTAATTCGTTTTTCATCTGTAACGCGGTTCGTAGTGAGTATTCTGTAGGGAAGCATGATCTGATCAACTATCATGTAGCATACTAAATTTTGTATAGCGATATGCAATTTATTTGTTGTACATCAGTCGAAGGACTNATACTCAAACGCAGTTCGATGTTCGGTATTGATTACAGCACGGACAAAACGGTGTATATGAATCTCCACTCTGTGTACGGGACCGCAAATCCAGTTATTGGGATGGTCCATCTCGAACCGCTTCCAGGATCGCCGAAACATAGCGACTCGCTACAAACAGTGATCGGTCGTGCGGTGCGAGATGCTGAACGGCTCGAAGCAGGAGGCGTTGATGGGATCATGCTCGAAAACTTCGGTGATGCGCCGTTTTATCCCGATGATGTCCCGAAACATACGGTTGCTGCGATGACTCGTGCTGCAACCGCCGTAAGTGAGGCGACGACACTCCCAATCGGAATCAATGTGTTGCGCAACGATCCGATCGCCGCCCTCTCGATCGCACACGCGGTTGATGCAGCATATATCCGTGTAAACGTTCACACGGGCGCACGCGTGACAGACCAGGGTGTGATTGAGGGAGTTGCACATGAGACACTACGATTGCAGAAACAGCTTGGGTCGGATGTCTCTGTGTTTGCTGATGTTGACGTGAAACACTCTGCACCGCTTGCCAGCGAATCGTTCACCGCAGAGTCATTTGCTGACCAAACCGATCGCGGGCTTGCAGATGCCGCAATTCTCACTGGGAGCGGAACCGGCCATGCGGCAGACCAGTCATATCTTGAATCAATGGCGGCAGTTAGAGAGGACTATGGGCTTACTACTCCGATTTTTGTTGGCAGTGGCGTGACGAAAGACAGTATTGAGACGATTCTTTCGACGGTTGATGGTGCGATCGTGGGTACGTCTCTTAAACAAGGTGGACAGACAACTGCTCCGGTATCTGTCGATCGAGTACGCGAACTAATGGCTGCAGCCGAACGTGTTAGATAATCACGTCCGTCGTTCATCGAGAAACAATGCAACGTCCCTCCGTGTTGGAAGCCCACTCTGTGCATACGGCTCCACACAGTTGAGTGCAGCTGCGGCTGCAGCGAACTCACCTGCAACAGCCATCTGCTTACCTTCAATTACCCAGACAGTGAGGAGTCCTGCAACAAACGTATCTCCTGCTCCGGTGGTATCAACTGGATCGATCGAAAATGCAGGGATGTGATGTTTCGTATCACCCGTAAATAGGGTTGCACCTGATGATCCGGCTGTGATCGCACCGCGATCGACACCTGCCGCAGAGAGAGCTGTAATTGGGTCTGTCGTGGATTCATCGAAATATGAGCTAACTGCAACCTCATTTCCAACAAACAGTGTAAGATGCTCAAGCAGCCGATCAATCGTCTCTGGTTCCGTTCCACGGCCTTCTAGCTCCTCGAGTGGTCCCGAGAGGTCAAACGCAAGTGCAGGGCCGTCCTTCCCGCCAAGCTCCGAAATAATCGTTTGTGTAACGCGATCGGGGACATATGCGGTAAAAAAGAGGATATCTGCAGATTTGATATATGCAAGGTCTGCTTCGGTGAGTGCAAGCTGTTTTGCGCTGTCCCCCGCAGCAACAATCATCCGATCTCCCTGCTCGTCACCAAGCACGAGACAGTGTGTCGAGGTCGCTTGCGTTTGTCGAACACGTCTGTTGTCGATCGGTGCTTTTTCGAGGTGTTCGGATACCTGCGCACCAATATCGTCATCGCCAATCTGTGCGATCAATCCCGTGGAAACACCCAACTTTTCAAGCGCAATTGAGACGTTCGCACCGACGCCACCGTGAGCGTCCGTAACTGCATGCGCGTATGCACCACCATCACGCGTGGGCATGTTTGAGAGCCGGTAATGTCGATCGATCGCGGCAGCTCCAATTACCACAACAGTCGGATCAGCGAGCCCCGATTTCATTCAGTGTAACTCATAGTAGGAATACTGATATGTGTGCCGGTTGTGGAGCGATCACCTGTTACAACGATCGTATTATATCACCTTCTGATCAGGAGACAAATCAAATGAAACTCGAGAAAATACTGAACGCACACAAAATAAGCATCCGATGAGTACCAATTTATGATGCTCGATAAAGGACAAATATGCACTTCGGATATAAATCATATCTAATTTAGTAGGACTAGATAGGGAAATTAGTAGCACTATAGTAAGAGATATTAGCATACTCTAGGGTGATTTTGAGGGCCAAATAATGACATAAGTCTTCTTATCCTGTAGTATGGGGATAGATTCAAGAACGTTCAGAATAACGTGAGTATATGGCAGACGAAGGGCGATCGAACACGAACCGCAGTAAAGACATACGTCCCCCAGTATCAAAAATCCGAGTGGAAGGCTCATGCTGATGCGTTGGAGATGAGTCAAGCCGAATTTGTCAGAACAATGGTACAAGCAGGGAGAAACGGGTTCAAATTTGAGTCGAACGCGCCAAATCTGGAGGGTGGTTCTGACCGCTCACACCCTGGGGGTGATGGCCTCAAAACACGCCTTCTCGAGACCTTATTTTCACAACCACATATGTCATGGGAAAACCTTGTTGCAGAACTTTCGGGGGATTTTGAAGATCGATTAGAAGATGCAATTTCGGAACTTGAATCGGAGAACAAGATTCGGTACAACCCACGCAAGGGTGGATACGAGGCACTCGATTCATGAGTGCAACAACAACGACCGATGATCCCGAGGATCCGATCGGCTACTTCCTCCAGGACATGCTGTTTCATGGGAAATCCGAGCGGACACGAGCGGCATACCAACGTGTGCTTCGTCAATACGAGACATTTTTGTCCGACTCCGCAGTCAATCCGCGTGGGACGTCGATCGGACCTGGTAAGGCGACGCATCGAGACTGTATGGCCTGGATTCACTCGCTTCGTGGGACGATCGGAGACAGTACGATCGCCTCGTATGCGGCGTATCTCCACCGATTTTACGCATATATGAATCAGGTTGGGGTGTTTGAAGGGAATCCAATGGCACTGGTTATGGAGGAGATGGATGAAACGATCGACAAAGACCCTGAGCGTCGAGAGATCACCATCCCCCAGATGCGAATGTTCGTGTCACAGATCGCTCATCCGCTCGATCGGGTCTTGATTATTACGCTGTTGAAAACAGGGATGCGTGTTGGAGAGCTCTGTAACCTCGATTTGCGTGATCTCTCACTTACGGACCCTGAGATCGTTGACGCATACGAGATTGCCCCAAGGGCACTGTTGGAATCACGTCCAAACTCGTTATATGTCGCAGCAGAGCCGCAGCGCGGAGAGGTGTATCACGGCGAAGAACGAACCGCATCGAACAAACGGAAACGGGATACAGTGATACCGATCGATGAAGAGCTCCAATACGAACTCAAACGGTGGCTTGCGATTCGACCGGACGTCCACTCACCTGCGAAGCCGTTGTTTGTTCCAACGGGCCACGATTGGGGCGATCGAATCACACCCCCAGCAGTTCGGACGATCGTTGAGCGCTATGCACGCGAGCAAGGCTGGTATCACACCGGTGGCGATGCCTCTGAGAACGTTACACCACACTATTTTAGGCATTTTTTCACCACACATCTGCGCGATCGAACAGGCGATCGAGGGATCGTGAAGTATCTCCGGGGTGATGTTGCTGATGATATCATCGACACCTACACCCACAATTGGGGCGACCAAGTTCGAGAAACCTACGTGGAAAGTATCTACTCGATCTGTTGAGCAATTATTTGTATCTCATTTTAGCAAAACTACTGTTGTATTTTGAACTTATAAATTGTATGACGCTATACAAAATGTAGAGTGCGATCTTCATCCACAGTTTCGGAGGATGGGGTAGAACTGGGCCTGTTCTCGCTATTTTTCAGTAATCACCGCTAATCGAGTAGCCGACAGACGAACTGTCGTGGGTTTCTATTCGACACGCTCCAGAAATAACACCACTGGTGCTAATTGGTATTTGNCCTCGAATCGGAGTGTCGCCACNCAAGAAANGCGANCCATTGGTGAGATANCCGTTTAATCAGGCNGTATCAGTTCTCCACACACCAACTCTACGCACTCTCCTGCTGTCAGGACCGGCGCATAGTCCATCTCACCNTCGACACCGGATTTCAACAGGAAGTCAGTGAGCCGCCAGATATTGTACAATAGCACGGCGAANACNAAGTAGAATAGCCGAACCCGATAGTCCTTCGAGGACGTTTTCGCCAAGAAGTCGTTCTTGATGCTTTTGTACTCGTTTTCGATNTGCCACCGGTGACTATACCGGCGACAGAGTGCTTCGGCTTCATCTGGACTGACCCTGAGATTAGTTGNAAATACTGCCGTTCCTCGCCTTNCGTNGACGGAACGTATAGGAACCGCATCGGATGCGAGCCCGTCTNGACGTGAACGGAGGCCAACTCAACAACGACCTCTTGATCGTCCGCCTCNAAGTGATTGANTACGTCCTGTTCAAANCTGGAGACCAGTTTCGGGATGAGGTAATTTATTTCGAGATTCGAGAGTGTCTGATAGACTCGCATAGAGTCGAACTCCCGGTCGCACAGTACTGTCTTGATAGGCACATGCTCTTTAGCACGTTGGAGGAGTCGACGGACAATTCGATGGACCTGATTAGATGGGTTCTCGTCCCATGCTGAGCTCTCCCGCACAGATTCGACAGCCAAGACGANTGGAATATTCTGCCCGACAATCGATNGCGTGGCGAATTTGAACGCTCGGTTCTCCTGATCAAGCCCACTTACCACCGACATCCCGTCGACTAACAGCAATCGTCAGTATCGCAAACATCGCCGTAGTCGACCCCGATCTCCGCAGTGATCGCATCGTTGCAGCGCAGCAGCAGTGAGTTGAATTCGAACTGGCTCGATTCCTGTTGGGCGCTTCGAAGCTCCTCGCCGAATTCTTCGGCAGCTGCCAATACCTCTTCGTCAGCGGTGCTCAACAGCACCCACCTCCCGAGGACTGGGCGAACTCCATACCGATCGGCTCGCTGATTACGTCGTTGGTCTCCTGAAGCAACTCGACTAGTGCCGACTGGGCTTCCCTGTGCTGCTGAATCGTCTTGTTTTCCGAGAGTTCTGTTTGGATCTCTTGGAGCTCAGCCATGAGTTCTTGATCGAAGCCCTGTTGCATCTGTTGTTGCTTCTGTCGATACTCATCGAGCAGCTCCATCGCTTCGGGGTCGCTTTCGAGCTTCTTGTTGACCTCAATGAACTCCTGATAGCTCTCGCTGTCCGCAACAGCATCGATGAAAGTTTGAAGTTTCTTTTCGACGGCGTCATCTGCGTTCTGGACGGATTCGGAGTCGCTCATTGTTGTGGCACCTCTGTGACCTGCTCGTTGAGTGCATCCAGTCCGGTTACCTGGTCGCCGAACGCGCTGAGTTCGTCGAGGCCAATGGGCTCGTCCTGTCGAAGCGGTGCGAGCATCATGGGCGTCTCGAACCGATCCTTGATCTCACCGAGATACTGCTGCTGTTGGGCCCTCCGGTTGGCGAAGAAGGCGTTGTTGCCGTACTCTTCAGGCAGGAGGTAGTTGGCGACGACGAAGGCGGTCTCGATTCCGACCTGATCTTTCAGGTCCTCGGCCGCCCGATGGGCCTCCATCATCGGTGTGTACTCGGGATACATGACGAAGGCGAACGAGCTTTTGTCAGGGTTCTGCATCGTCTCGATCACGTTGTCGTACTGGTCGCCTTTGGCGGGAGCTGCACCCTTCGTCAGCGACCCGAGATCCATGAAGCCCTTCCAATCCGAGGGGAGTTCGAGGAGGCGGAGCGTGTGACCAGTCGGCGCGGTGTCGAAGACGACGATGTCGTAGCCGTCCTCGTCGAAGTAGGCCACGAACTTTTCGAGGGCTGCCATTTCCTCGGCACACGGTGATTCGAGCTCCTCTTCGACGTTCGCGATGGCCGCGTCGACGTCGATCTGAGTGTCCTCCTTGCTCTCGTACATCTCGGTGACGTGATTGAGCACCTGCTCGCGGTACTCTTCAAGAGCCTGCTCCTGGTCGATGCGGGCTGCATCGAGGTTTGCTTGGCTTACCGATGTCGGGTCGTAGCCGACTGGCTCGCCAAAGATGTCTTCAAGGTGTGCGGCCGGATCTGTTGTCACCACGAGTGTTTCGTAGCCTGCCTCAGCGAGTTTCGTTGCTGACGTCGCGGCGATGGTGCTCTTGCCAACCCCGCCCTTCCCAGTGAAGAACAGATAGCGCGTCTCCCCGTCGACCGGCTGGAGCTTCTCGGCGACTGCGTCGGGATCGACTAGTGACTCGATGTCGACCGACTCGGCTTTCGCAACGTTGGTTGCCGACCCCACGTCGACGGTGGCCTCGTCACCATCGTAGAGGACGCCACCGACATCTGCCAAGAGGTCCAGACCGGCAATCTCACCGGGTTGGAGCGGATAGGTTGCCATCGCGTCGACGTCGAACTCCGAGGCGGCGCGTTCGATGACCGCCTGTTCGTCCTCGCGTTTTCCATCGAAGAAGGGGTCTTCACAGACTGATTCGGGTAGATAGCCGTTGATAATGAGGAGCTGCGATTCGATACCAAGTTCGCCCAGATCCGACGCACTTCGCTGGATCTCGTCGACCGAGGAGTCCTCTGGCTTGCCGACGAAGGCAAAGGAGGTTTTCTCGCTGTCCTGGAGGGTGTCAATGGCGCGCTCGTAATCCTTCTTACGCTCCTCCATTGAGGCGGCAGGGCCGATACAGGTTGACCCGCCTTTTTCGAGTTCGGCGTTCCAGTCGGAGGGAAGTTCCATCAGCCGGATGGTGTGACCGGTGGGTGCAGTATCGAAGACGACCACGTCGTACTCCGGGGAATCCATGAAGTCGACGAAGTTGTCGAAGGCCGCAATCTCCTCGACACACGGGCTGTTGAGCTGTTCTTCGACAGCCTTGATCTGCTCGTCATCAAGCAACTCGCGCATCGGCTCGATGGTCTCTTGGCGGTACTCATCGGCTGCGGCGTCGGGGTCGATCTCGATGGCCGAGAGGTTGTCGATCCCGTCGATATCGGTGACTTCGTGGCCGATCTCCTGGCCGAAGATATCCGAGAGATTCGGCGCGGGGTCGGTCGTCACCAGCAGGGTGTTGTAGTCGTTGTCGGCGAGCCACGTCGCTGTCGCACAGCTGACGGTGCTCTTGCCGACGCCGCCCTTCCCGCTGAAAAAGACGAACTCGGTGTCCTCGCTGCTCGGTTCCACGATCTCTCGGGCGTCAGTTGCCGGTTGCGTTGTTGCCATTAATTAGGTCTCCTGAGGTTGATTGGCGCGCAGTTCGGCTGCCAGCTCATCGTAGGAGAGATACTCCTCTTTGGCGACGATCTCGCCGTCGACGGTCGTGATCGGGAGAATTTCGGGGCCGTTTGCTTCGACGAGATCGTAGATCTCCTGAGTATTGAGGAACTCGTCGATGTTGTGCTGCATATTGGCACGCGAAATCTCAGCCTCGGCGAATTCGTCTTCGAGTTGGTCGAGTGCAGCACTTAGTTCGACAAGTTCGTCGTTGGGGTCAGGTCCACAGACGCCTGTGGAGCAGCACATTGCTTCTTCGTAGAGTTGGATTTGAGTCATGGGTTTGTTGGATCGGTGATCAAACGAGTCTCGGTTGGCCGGAACCTTCGACCGTGATTGAGAGTCGTCTTGTTTCGTACTCATTTGAACAAAACATGAACTATGCACCTAAACGTTTCGATGATAACTAAATCGAAAAGCGGCCGCAGTAGTTCTGTCAGGATACGAGTTCAGTCGCTGCGTTCTCTCTCGCTGGGTGTCGGTATTCGAGCAATCGCTTTCAATTCGCAGTTAAGACACAGCAAGGTATTGTAGCAACTACTTTGCTGTCGTCGATCATTCCCTTTGTGACCATGTTGACTGTGTCATCTCTCACTGTAGTATACTGAATATTATGATCACAGTAGATTAGGAGATCCTAAATCGTTCAGTTGTTGAGCAGGCAATGACTGCAAAAGAGTTAATTTAGTCATCGATCAACTATCTGTATGTCAGCGAGCGACCGGCTCCAACGGTATCTCAGCGATGAACGGGGGAGTTGTACGAGCGACGCGCTCCAAGAACGCCTCGAAGAACTCGAAGAATTGGATGCAGCCGTCGGCGGCCCTGATCTCGAAGCGGACGTCGACCTGCTGTCCGCGCTATCAAACGAGACACGCTACAAGATCGTCAGAATTCTCCATACTGCCGATGAAGAACTGTGTGTCTGTGAGTTCGCCCCACTACTCGACGTGAGTGACAGTGCGATTAGCCACGCACTCTCTCAGCTCACTGAGGCCGGGCTCCTCACACGGCGAAAGGACGGGAAGTGGCGCAAATATCGGTCAACGAACCGAGCCACTGCCATCCTGATTGCACTCGACGGCTCTCGATCTATCGTCCCATGATTACTATCAGCCACCGTCTGGTGCTGTAGAGACATATATTTCACAGACAAGCTCTCAAGTCGGCAGCAGCGAATCTACAGTTTATGAGTGATAATTCATCGGTTACCTTAGCATTCGTTTGTGTATAGAACGCTGGCCGTAGTCAGATGTCGACAGCGTTCGCCGAGCGCGAGCGTGAGCGTCGTGGCCTCGAAGACAGTGTTAACATCATTACCGGTGGTACTCACCCCGCCGATAGCATCCGCAACGAAGTGGTGACTGGGCACTGGAAGATCCAGACAGCCAAGATCTCGATCAGGTCCGTGCGATCCGAGATGATATCGAACAGCGAGTCACAGACTTGTTCGACGAAGTCGACACGAACGATTCACAGTAAATCTAGGATCTGGTGGAATGGTAATCGCGTGATGGAGCGCTTTTTGATATAATAGTGTCTTTTAGACCTCTCTTTGAAACGGTGAATTAAGGCACACATCAAAACCGATCCTCCGAAGTTGTGCTTCATCTAGTCTCAACACAACGTGTGATGTTTTACAGGGGAGAGAACGAGACTTCCGCTATCTGAGTTTGAGGAACGTGTACCTTACTCGAGTGAATCGAATCTCTGATACTGTTTTTCAGTTGCGAGTGCAGTCTGAACTGCGGCTTCGATCGTTTGCTGCAGTGAATCACTGAGGTCAGTGATTGCAGTATCCTGCTGGACGAGCTGTAATGAGTCCCACTCGCCCTTCGCGGTGGCGGCATACACCTGGGTAAATTTGTCCCCGTTATTTCCGTATATAACTGCGACAATATATGGCTGCGTAGTATCACTCTCTCTATCATGCTGCAATCCAGGCCATTCCTCAATTTCAGTGATACTGACGCGATCGAACGTCCGCAACTCTGCACTAAACTCTCCAGCACATAACCGGGCAATGAGGTTCTCGCGATCCCACTCGCGCTCTTTACCATTCTGAGTGTTTGTTCCACGGACCGTCTCTGTTGTGATTGTATCGATGGTCCAATGTGCCAAGAGTGGGCCTGCCATCTCCGCAGCAGTCCGTGTGCTGACATCGCCTTCTTGAATCCGGTCGCCTTCCTGTAGCCGAATGTACCGTGGATTCGAGGCTGGAAGGTCAATGAAGATGTCTCCGGGATTTGTATTAATGAGGGCATCAACGCCGTCGATCGCTCGTGTTTCAACTGTCTGTGTGTGAGTGTTGTCTTTCATGAATCTATTATCGGAGCGCACAAGCGCTGAAAATAGCAGTCGAAATCAGAGCCAAGTGAACATCCGCGAACCACTATCTAAAGATAGGTTGTCAGTAGGTATCAGGCTGTCGTAGTGTCTAGTATCCTGACTGTTCTGTGGAGAAGCATCGATCGACTCAGCCTTGTATACTAAGATACTCCTCAAGTTCTAATCCAATCAGCGTAGAGACACGCTCACAGTAGGTCCACAGCGCACCATTGATCCGTTCTTCAACATCGTCATCAATCGCATCGAATCCTCGCAACACAGAATCAGACGTGATTTGTGC